>SKEH01000105.1_pt1 | contig 58562 bp, 49 predicted proteins | sample 4826571 | NCBI WGS metagenome assembly SKEH01 (sample SAMN11008814, study PRJNA524170) | human gut metagenome | biome: Human fecal sample; material: Feces; isolation source: fecal sample from pouch patient p29 | host: Homo sapiens | place: Israel: Tel-Aviv | collected 2016-09-14 | reverse complement strand
GGTATACTCATTTTATTAATTTTTAGATAATTTCTTGAAAGTTTTCAAAAAAGAAATATTTATCAAAAATTATTGCATTTATTTAGATGGATGATTGTTCTAGGAGGAAGAAAATGAAAGCTTATATGCAACGAATGGGACGCTCTCTGATGTTACCAGTTGCCGTTTTACCAGCAGCTTCATTGTTGGTGGGAATTGCAAACTGGATCGTTGGAATGGGTGTCAGTAATGCTGGTACTACATTTTTGATGAATGCAGGATTAGCAATTTTAAATCACTTGGCATTATTATTTGCCGTAGGATTAGCTTTAGGAATGTCTAAAGATAAAGATGGTTCAGCAGCACTTGCTGGGTTGGTGGCGTATTTAGTTCCACAAACGGTCTTAGCATCTTCATCTGTGCAAGGACTATTAGGTTTGGAAAAGCTGAGCGATGTGAATCCTGCGTTCAGTACAATGGATAATAATGTATTTATTGGGATCATCGCCGGATTGACTGCAGCAGCGATGTATAACCGATTTAGTCAAGTTAAATTACCGATGGCGTTATCGTTCTTTAGTGGGAAACGATTAGTGCCTATCATGTCAGCATTAGCAATGTTGGTTATATCTGCCATTCTTTTATTCATCTGGCCAAGTGTTTATGATGTATTAGTGGCATTTGGTAAAGGAATCTCACGCTTAGGCTTTGTAGGGGCTGGGTTATATGGCTTTTTCAATCGCTTATTGATTCCAACAGGACTTCACCACGCACTGAACTCGGTTTTTTGGTTTGATGTAGCTGGTATCAATGATATCGGGAATTTCTTAGCAGGTCAGCAAGCTTTAGACAGTGGTCAAGCAATCGTTGGTCAAACAGGGATGTATCAAGCGGGCTTTTTCCCAGTCATGATGTTCGGCTTACCTGCTGGAGCATTAGCGATCTATCAATGTGCACGACCAGAAAAGAAAAAGCAAACTGCTTCTTTGATGTTGGCAGCAGCTTTTGCATCATTTTTCACTGGTGTGACTGAACCATTGGAATTCTCATTTATGTTTGTGGCTTGGCCATTATATGTTTTGCATGCTGTTTTTACTGGTATCTCATTAGCTGTCAGCGCCTTTTTCCATTGGACGGCTGGATTTGCTTTTAGTGCTGGTTTTGTAGATTACTTTTTATCGCTGAAAAATCCTGTAGCAAATCAACCTTTGATGCTTTTAGTCCAAGGAGCTGTATTTGCGGTTATCTATTACTTCGGCTTCCGCTTTGCTATTCAGAAATTCAATCTGATGACACCAGGAAGAGAAGAAACAGCTGGGGAAGAAACACCGGATATTGCCACGGGTGATGATAAATTTGCTGTTTTAGCAACACAGATCTACCAGGCGTTAGGTGGAAAAGAAAATGTACGTGTCATCGATAACTGTACGACGCGTTTGCGCCTTCAAGTCCAAGACACTGACAAAGTCGATCAAGAAAAAATCAAACAGACAGGTGTCCCTGGAGTGAAAGTGATCGATAAAACAAATATCCAAGTAGTCGTAGGTACACAAGTCCAATTCGTTGCGGATGAAATGAGTCGTTTGCAACAAGGCGGAACAAACACAGGCAAATCTGTAGCTAAGCCTATGATCGTAGAAGAAAAAGAAGAAAAAACAACTTTACCTGAAGAGCAGCTAGCTGTATACGCGCCTTCGAAAGGTGAATTGATTCCAATCAGCGAAGTAGCTGATCCTGTATTCTCTGAAAAAATGATGGGAGACGGTTTTGCAGTTTTACCTGAAGCGAATGAAGTATTTGCGCCTATTTCTGGAACGATCTTAAATGTCTTTCCGACAAAACATGCGATCGGTATCCAAACAGATAATGGACTCGAAGTATTACTGCACATGGGGATCAATACGGTCGATCTTAAAGGCGAACCATTTACGCTTTATGTTGAAGAAGGACAACGAATTGCTCGCGGACAATTGATTGCGGTAGTTGATTTAGAAATGCTTGAAAAAGCAGGTAAAAAATCAGATATGATCGTTGTTTTCACAAACGGAGCAGCAGTCAAGGAACTGGCTATTCGCTCAAATGCACTCGTGCAAGCCAATGAAGTGGTTGGACAGGTAAAAGGCTAATTTTAAGAAAAAAAGTGCCAATGACGAGCCATTTCTGGCTGTATTCGCACTTTTTTCTGTAGTATCAGGCACTATGAGCGTGGGACAAAAGTAAGAAACACTTTTGTCTCATTCTTTAAAAAAGAATAAACGGCGGGAGCAGAAGCAACTCCTTGAGAAATATGCCGAAATTCACAAAAATTTGAAAAGCAATTTCCGTTGATTTCTTCTTATTTCTCGGAGTTGAACACTTCTGTCTCAGCTTTTTAGCGTCTAGCGGTTTAACTTAACGGCTGTGCCACTGCAAGTAACCATTAGCATTCCATTGTCGCTACCTAATACTTCATAATCCATTTTGACACCGATGATTGCGTCTGCTCCAAGGGATTTTCCACGGTCTTCCATTTCTCGGAGTGCTTCTTCACGAGCAGTCATCAATTCGTCTTCATAACTTTTTGAGCGACCTCCAAAAACATTGCGTAAACCAGCACCTAAGTCTTTCAATACATTGATCCCTGTAATTACTTCACCAAATACGATTCCTTGGTAGGATTCGACTGTTCTATCTTCAACACTGTTCGTTGTTGTAATGATCATTCGATCACTCCTTTCTTTAAAATCAGTATACCAGAATATATGGCAAGAACAGAGAGGAGTGGAAAATAAAAATCAAAAATGTAGTGATAAGTACAGCGCATCATTTCCAAAAAAAGCCGATTGTATTATATACTGGGAATGTAGGAAAAAACGGGGGATTTACAGAAGCTTGTTTTTGAAAAAAATGAAAGCGGAAACAAATCTACCTGAAGATGAAAGAAGGCGAACATAAATGAAAAAAAGTATTTTGCTTATTTCCCACAGCCAAAAGGTGACAGATGGTCTGAAAGAAATGATTGAACAAATGCAAAAATCAGAGGATGTCACTATTTTTTCTTTGGGAGGAATCGATGGTCAGATTGGTTCAGATCCAATGAAGATCATTGATGCAGTCGATCAGTCAAAGGATGCAGAAGCGTATCTAGTTTTTGCGGATATCGGCAGTGCGGTACTAAATGCTGAAATGGCCAAAGATATGCTAGATGAGGAAGTGCAAAAAAAATACTACCTTGTTGATGCACCTCTTGTGGAAGGGGCATTTGCTGGTGCAATTACTGCAGGAGTGACGGATGATCTCACGCAAATCATAGCAGAAGCGAAAAAAGCCGGACAGAAAGGTTGGTCATAAAATGAAAAAAATCATGAATGAAGCGGGAAATATCGTAGAAGAGATGTTGCAAGGGATTGTGAAAAGTTACCCGGAACTGATCCATCGTGTAGCTGATTCCAGAGTAATAGCCAAAAATGAAAAGGTCGAACAAGTGGGGTTAGTTTCTGGTGGTGGAAGTGGCCATGAACCGGCACATGCAGGCTTTGTCGGAAATGGGATGCTGAGTGCTGCTGTTTTGGGGGATGTCTTTACTTCTCCAACGCCAGACCAAGTACAAACAGCTATCAACGAAGCAAATCAGGGAAAAGGCGTTTTGCTGATCGTGAAAAATTATACTGGGGATATTCTAAACTTTGATATGGCCAAAGAAATGGCTGCGATGGATGACATCCAAGTGGAAAGCGTTGTGGTCGACGATGATATTGCCGTAGAAAATAGCACCTATACTGCAGGAAAACGCGGGGTTGCTGGTACGATCCTGGTCCATAAGATTTTAGGAGATGCGGCTAGAAAAGGTCAATCTTTAGCAGAGTTGAAGGAACTAGGGGATCAAGTAGTGCAGGCAATCAAGACGATTGGTGTCGCTCTTCGCGCTGCTACTGTTCCGGAAGTAGGTAAGCCAGGATTTGAATTGGCAGAAGATGAGATCGAATATGGAGTCGGCATTCACGGTGAACCTGGTTATCGCAGAGAAAAATTGCAACCATCCAAAGTATTGGCTAAAGAGTTGGTTACTAAAATCCTAGCTGATTATACGGAAAAACCGAAAGAAGTCGGCGTTTTAGTCAATGGTATGGGTGGCACACCACTAATGGAACAATTTGTTTTCATGAATGATGTTTTAGCTTTGTTAGAAGCAGAAAATATAAATGTGACTTTTCATAAAGTCGGGAATCTAATGACTTCTCTGGATATGCAAGGACTTTCTTTGACGATGATCGATTTGAAGGATAAAGACTGGCGAGAAGCATTGATAAGTGACGTACAAACAATTTCTTGGTAAAGGGTGAATGACAAATGGATGTAACGGTAAAAGAGATACAAGAATGGTTGATGGAATTTACAAAAGAAATCAATGAAAACAAAAGTTATCTTAGTGATCTAGATACGCCGATCGGTGACGGTGACCATGGAAATAATATGGGGCGAGGTGTTTCCGCATTTGAAGACTCCTTTAAGAAAGAGGAACCGACAACAATCAGTGACACCTTTAAAGTTCTTTCGATGGCAATGATCTCCAAAGTTGGAGGAGCTTCAGGTCCACTATATGGTTCAGCATTCATGAACATGATGAAAGCGACAAAGGATGTTGACGTCATCAATTCACAAGAGCAATTAGGGAAAATCATCGAAGAAGGTACAAATGGGATACAAGCAAGAGGAAAAGCTGAAGCAGAGGATAAAACAATGCTAGATGTTTGGTTGCCTGTTACGGAAGCATTAAAAAACAATCAGCTAACTGCAGACGTCATCGAAAATGCCAAAGAACATACTAAAAATTTGGTCGCAAAAAAAGGACGTGCTTCTTATTTAGGGGAGCGGGCGATTGGACACATTGATCCAGGAGCAGCTTCTAGTGCAATCTTATTCCAGACATTACTTGATGTGATTCATGAATAGAAAGGGCTATTTATAAACTTTATAAGCCTAACTTTGAACGACAGCATAAACTGTTGCAAAAGTTAGGCTTTTTATCTGCTTTCATGTGTCTACCTAGAGTTTTTTCTGACAGAGATATTTAACAAAACTTAAACAAAGAAAGTGAAAATCGAGAAGAAAGAATCACACTTTAGCATGGGAAAAAAGAATTTTATCCTGTTTAAAATAACGAAATAATCAAAGATGACTTGTGCAAAACAGAGGTGAGACCATTGCTAAAAGTAGCAGTGGTCTCACCTCTGTTTTACTGGTTATTGTCAGGTCAAAACGGTTTTTTTACAACTTTATCTGTGGTGTTCAAAGGCTTGCATCTTCAACAATAAGCCTAAACAGATGAAAAACATGAGAAGCTGTTTTTCTCTGTTTGTTCTTATTGCTTGATGCAGACCAGCCTTTTTACAACCTTATTCACGGTGTTCAAAGCCCAACTCCTTGAAATAAGTCTGGATTTTTCAAAACATGAGAAGCTGTTTAGAAAAATTCATTCTTATTGTCGGCGGAGCTGAACGGTCTTTTCACAACCTTTATCCTCGATCTTTTTGGTCATACACTTCTTTGACGTTGATAAATTGATCGAGTATTGGATTTTCTCCTTTTAGGTCAGCTGCGAAGCGGATACCGTCAATGTTGATTCTGGCGTTACGGTAGTAGTCAGTTCCTAGTTGTCCCCATGCAGGAGTTGAGGCATCGACATTGCAGAAGATATCAAATCCTTGTTGTTTCAAGTAAGCAAATTTTTGATTTGCTTCAGAATAAGGTTGCCAATCGCTGATGTCAGCACCGAATGGATAGATCAGGATATTTGTTTTGCCTAAAATAGGTGCAACTTCATTTTGCCAACGTTCATTATCTTGTTGGATATCGGCTAAAGAAGCTTGTGTCATATTCAAGTGTCCCCATGTGTGGGAGGCAAAACTCCAACCGTCTTTCTTTAATTGATCGGCAACTTTTTTGGCTGCTTCGATTTCTTTGTTTGTTTTTTCGTTATCGCCATATTCTGATTTTGATGTACGGTAACCTAATACGCCATTATATCCTGTTAAAGCTAATGTTCCTTTGGCGCCTTGATAAGAAAAATCGGGATGTTTTTTAATGAATGAATCGATCAGGGGAACCATATCATAGTCACCAACAGTTTCCTTCTTATTGTCGATATAAATATTCTTGATTTGGTTCTGTTTATCGACAATCAACTTACTTGGAAATCCTGAATTGTCCATGTATTCATAATAGCTGACATCGTCTTGCGAAAGAATTAACGGTTTCTTTCCTTCTGGAAGAGAAACACCTGTAAAGGTCAGTTTTCCATCTGTTCCTTTTTTGACTAATCCATTTAGATTAACAAGAACATAGTTATTTTTATATAGCTGGTCAATGGTTTTATTGAATTCGGAAATAGTGACCATATAATCTTTATACCCTTGTGCTTGCTGGGTATGAAAAGCCTTGGCTGGATCAACGATCAGACTATGAAAGAAGACGTGTGAGATTTTGGCTGGGTCTTCCCATTTTACCAAGGATTCTTTTTCTTTTTTCAAGGTTGCTAACAATTGTTGCGCTTCTTTGGCGTCGTCTTTTTCAAGTAAGGCAATGGCTTCATCATAACGATAACTTGCAGCAAGCTGTTTTGCTTGATCAAGCTGTTTCGTCGTTTGTTTATCTTCAACAGGTTTTGAGCTGCTGCTTGAGTGTTGAGTTGTTTGACTAGTGTTTTCTAATTTATTGTTTGTTGCTGCTTGTGTAACAAAAAAGATACTTACACCTAGAATAATAACAGTGCATACAGAAGTGACAGCCAATATGATTTTTTGTGTATGTTTCATTTTATCGTCCCCTACTACTTTTTGATTTCAAAAACCCCCGTAAGCTTTTCTTAACCTTTTGAAAAACTTCCCATAACCATTGTAACGAATATAGAAACAAGTGTAAAAGAAACTTTTGTTTTTTTTGATTTTTCTCTTGTTTTCTTTAATTAGAGCGCTTTTTATGAGAAGTACTATTTTGTAAAAGTTATAAAGTGAGAGAGGTGAAAATGTTCGGATTTTCGCTGTTTTTATTTCCAAGAAAAACTAAAATAAAAAAATTTTTACTTTTTTGTTGACAAAGAAAAAATGCCGTTCTATGATAGACACATATTAATTAGATAACAGGCAATGATCAAAACGAAGTAGTTATTAAAGCCGATGTTTCAGAAAGCTAGTGGTTGCTGAGAACTAGTACATGCTTTAAAGCGAATTACATTTTAGGAGCCTATGGCAGTGATGCCACGCGACAGCGTTAAATGTTCGAGTGATATGTTTTACTACAAAACATATAAAATGGGTGGTACCGCGAAATTTCGTCCCTTGGTTAAGATTAACCAAGGGATTTTTTGTCGTTTCCACTTAGTAGTACAAATGAAGCATGCTAGCAGGTTCCTGCTTTCATAAAAAAATTATACGGAGGGCATTAAAATGAATATTATCGATGAATTAACTTGGCGCGACGCCATTAATCAACAAACGAACGAAGAAAGACTTCGTGAACTCGTTGACGAAAAGAGTATCTCACTTTATTGCGGCGTTGATCCAACTGGAGATTCTATGCACATCGGACACTTGATCCCATTTATGATGATGAAAAGATTTCAATTGGCGGGCCATCATCCATATATTCTTATTGGTGGCGGAACAGGAACGATTGGTGATCCAAGTGGACGCAAGACAGAACGAGTGTTACAAACAATGGAACAAGTGCAACATAACGTAGATGCACTATCAAATCAAATGAGAAAATTGTTCGGAAAAGATGCAAATATTACATTTGTGAATAACTACGATTGGTTATCAAAAATCTCATTACTTGAATTTTTGAGAGATTACGGTAAAAACTTCAACATCAATACGATGTTGGCAAAAGATATCGTCGCAAGTCGTTTGGAAGTAGGTATCTCATTTACAGAGTTTACTTACCAAATCCTGCAATCAATCGACTTCTTACATTTACACAAAACATTCGATGTTCAATTACAGATCGGTGGGGCCGACCAATGGGGCAACATCACAGCTGGATTGGACTTAATCCGTAAATTAGAAGGGCCAGAGGCAGAAGCGTTCGGTTTAACGATTCCGTTGATGCTTAAAGCAGATGGAACTAAATTTGGTAAAACTGCAGGTGGCGCAATCTGGCTTGATCCTGAAAAAACATCCCCATTTGAATTCTACCAATTCTGGTTGAACCAAGATGATCGTGATGTAGTGAAATACTTGAAATTCTTTACTTTCTTGACACAAGAAGAAATCGCTGAACTAGCGAAAAAAGTAGAGACTGAACCTGAAAAACGTGAAGCACAACGCCGCTTAGCAGAAGAAGTGACGAGATTCGTGCATAGTGAAGAAGACTTGAAAGAAGCGCAAAAAATAACAGATGCATTGTTCTCTGGAAATATCAAAGAATTAAATGCAGCTGAAATTGCACAAGGGTTTGGAAAAATGCCAAACGTAGAAATTTCAAGCAATCCTGAAAATATCGTGGAACTACTTGTTTCCACAAAAATTGAACCATCAAAACGCCAAGCGCGTGAAGATGTTTCAAACGGAGCTATTAGTATTAACGGTGACCGCGTTACCGATTTAAATTTTGTCATAAATCCATCTGATGCATTCGATGGTAAGTTTGTGGTTATTCGAAAAGGTAAGAAAAACTACTTTTTGGCCAAAGTAGTTGATTAGAATTTAGTAAATTTTTGCCTTGAAAAAGGTTAAGACTATTACAAGATTCCAATTTTGAAACCCATCCTAAAAAGGAAACGCTGGTTGTCGTTAATACAATCCTTGCGAGGGAATTTACTTTTGTAAATTCCCTCGTTTTTTTTAATTTTTTTAAATGTGTAAACAATTTAGACAATTGGCGTTTATGAAATTTCTATTAGAAAAACGATTGTGATTTAGTTTACAGAAATAAAAAACAGGTGTAATGTGGGTCTCGACAAAATTTAAATATTTTTTTTAGGAGGGTTTCACATGGAATCATTGTCAAATGATCTAAACCTTAACGCCCTATTTATCGGGGACAAAGCTGAGAACGGCCAAATCTATAAAGCTTTGTTAAACGATTTAGTGGACGAACACTTAGGATGGCGTCAAAACTACATGCCTCAGGACATGCCTATCATTACGCCAGAAGAAAAAAGCAGTGCAAGTTTTGAACACACTGTGAACCGCACGAAAGATGTTTTATCAGAAATTTCAGCACGTATGCGTACTCATTCCGTACCATGGCATAATGCCGGTCGCTACTGGGGCCACATGAACTCTGAAACATTAATGCCATCTTTACTAGCGTATAATTTCGCAATGTTATGGAATGGTAATAACGTCGCTTACGAGTCTTCTCCAGCAACAAGTCAAATGGAAGAAGAAGTAGGATTAGAATTTGCAAAATTAATGAGCTATAAAGATGGCTGGGGACACATTGTTGCCGATGGCTCTTTAGCAAACTTAGAAGGACTTTGGTATGCACGTAATATCAAATCTTTACCTCTTGCGATGCAAGAAGTAACACCTGAATTAGTTGCTGGTAAAAGTGATTGGGAATTAATGAACATGTCTACAAAAGAAATCATGGACTTGTTAGATAGTGTTCCAGATAAAATTGATGACATCAAAGCACATTCTGCACGAAGCGGGAAAAACTTACAAAAATTAGGAAAATGGTTAGTACCACAAACAAAACACTATTCATGGCTAAAAGCTGCCGACATTATCGGTGTTGGTTTAGACCAAGTTATCCCTGTACCAGTTGATCACAACTATCGCATGGATATCAACGAACTTGAAAAAATCGTTCGTGGTTTAGCAGCTGAAAAAACACCAATCTTGGGTGTTGTCGGTGTAGTTGGTTCAACCGAAGAAGGAGCAATCGACGGAATCGATAAGATCGTTGAATTGCGTCGCGTACTAGAAAAAGACGGTATTTATTTCTACTTGCATGTAGATGCTGCTTATGGCGGTTATGGCCGTGCGATTTTCTTAGACGAAGACAACAACTTCATTCCTTTTGAAGAATTGAAAGACGTACATTTCAAACATAACGTCTTCACAGAAAACAAAAATTATATTTTAGAAGAAGTTCACAGTGCATATAAAGCAATCGAAGAAGCTGAATCTGTAACGATCGACCCACATAAAATGGGGTATGTTCCTTACTCAGCCGGCGGTATCGTTATCAAAGACGTACGCATGAGAGATGTGATCTCTTACTTTGCAACATACGTATTTGAAAAAGGTGCAGATATTCCTGCTTTACTAGGTGCATATATCTTAGAAGGTTCAAAAGCTGGTGCGACAGCTGCTAGTGTTTGGGCTGCTCACCATGTATTGCCTTTAAACGTAACTGGTTATGGTAAATTGATGGGTGCTTCAATCGAAGGGGCACATCGATTCTATAACTTCTTGAATAACTTATCATTCAAAGTTGGCGATAAAGAAATCGAAGTACACCCATTGACATATCCAGATTTCAATATGGTTGACTATGTATTCAAGGAAAAAGGTAACGACGATTTAGTTGCAATGAATAAATTGAACCATGATGTGTATGACTATTCTTCATATGTCAAAGGAAGCATCTATGGAAATGAATTCTTGACATCACATACAGACTTTGCCATCCCAGATTACGGAAATAGTCCATTACAATTTGTAAATCAATTAGGATTTTCTGATGAAGAATGGAACCGTGCTGGTAAAGTAACTGTCTTGCGTGCAAGTGTTATGACACCATACATGAATAAAGAAGAACATTTTGAAGAATATGCTGAAAAAATCAAAGCAGCTCTTCAAGAAAAATTGGAAAAAATCTACGCAGATCAATTATTAGCAAGCGAAGCAAAATAATCGAATAAGGTGGCTCTGATTCCGTCTGAAAAAGACGGGGTCAGCTACCTTTTATTTTGAGATTGTCTTTGAAGAAAATCGCTTCAAGCAATAAGTTCAAAACAGCTGAGGTTGTGGAAATAATTGAAATTGACTAGAAAAAAAGCATTGCTTTTTTATTTTTTGATGCGCGCTGAAGTTCGATTTATCAAATACCTTTGTACGTTATAACAATTTTTAATCAAGCAACCTCTTTGCTTTCGGTTATTGCGACTTGCGATTACTTTGAAGACACCGTTTTTTATCCAAAAAAACAAGGAGAGTGTCAAAAGTGAGTAAATCACAAGTAAGTAAAATGGGTCTAGGGACCTTTGTCGGTCTGACGATGGCGTTATGTGCGACAGTTCGGAGTATTCCGACGTTAGCTGCAGTTGGTTGGACATTGATTTTTTATTCGATTTTTGCAGTGTTATTCTTTGCTGGTCCTATTTCAATGGTTTCCGGTGAACTTTCAACGATGTTACCTCAAGAAGGTGGCCCACAATTATGGGTAAAAACAGCGCTAGGAAGTAAATGGGGATTTGTAGTTGCATGGCTACTATGGGTGCAAATGTTCCCAGGGATGGTCATGGTTGCTTCAACATTAGGCCCATTACTAGGAAATACTTTTGGAAATGTGGAACTTGGCAATAATCATTTATTTGTATTAGCTTGTATTTTAGTTATTTATTGGATTATCACTATTTTGAATTTGAAGTTTGATATGGCCAAAGTTGGTGGGAATATCGGTGTCTGGTTAGGCGTATATATCCCAGTTGTGATCATGTTTGTTTTAGGCTTGTTTGCAGCATTCAAAGTTGGTTTGGTATCAAATGGCTATTTAGGTGACTTCTCTTGGTCAAAAGCTTTTCCAGACTTACAACACAGTGAGTCATTGAAATATCTTGCAGGTATCACATTTATTTTTGTAGGTATTGAAATGAGTTCTGTTTATATGCCACGCTTAAAAGATGCTACAAAGAACTATACAAAAGGTGTCTTTATTGCTTTGATCGGTTTGGTACTGTTAAACGTGATCAATGCGATGTTAGTTGCAAATGTTGTGCCAAATGGAAAAATGGAATTGGCGAATATTACTCAACCTATCTTGATTTACTGCGATATCCTTGGCTTACCATCGATTATTGGGAACATCTTTAGTTTCATGGTATTCATTGGGGTACTTTTACAGTTATCAGCTTGGGTTACTGGTCCATCAAAAACCATCATCCAAGTAGCACGAGAAGGATTCTTACCACCAAAATTTGGCTTCCATAAAGAAAATAAATATGGCGTTTCTAGAAATGTCGTGTTAACTCAATCAATCGTTATTTCATTGTTTGCCTTACTTTATGGGGTAATGGATGATGTAAGTGCCGTATTCTTGACGTTAACAAATGCAACAACAGTTATTTATTGTATCGTATATATCTTGATTGCAGTTTCCTTGATAAAAATGAGAAAGAGTCACCCAGAGTTAGAACGTCCTTATCGAATTGGTAAAAACGGAAATGGCTTAGCTTGGGTCGTTAGCTGCATGTTGATCTTTTCGATCATTGCAGTTGTCTTCTCAACTTTAGGGACATCAACATTGACAGATGCGTTATTGGTTGCGATCATTGCAATCGTGATGTTTGTTATTCCTTTGATCATCAATCGATTCAAAAAGGATTCATGGAGAACTGAAGTAGAAAAAAGTATAGAAGAATAGTGTAATAAGAAGTTGGAAAAAAAGTTTAAACTGTGAGGCTGGGACAGAAGTGTTTAACTCCGAGAAATAAGAAGAAATTAACGAAAATTACTTTTCAAATTTTTGTGAATTTCGGCTTATTTAAGAAGGAGTTGCTTCTGCTCTCACGCTCATTTAGCTCCAAGGAACAAGCCGAATGGTCCGAAAATAGCTTTCCCTATTTTTGGGATTGTTCGGCTTGTTTTTGAGAGTGCTGTTTTTTTAAGAAATGTTTATTCTGAGCTGAGGGTTTGAATATGAAAGCTGTCTAGCTCTTTTTACACAAATAACTTTTTAACGATCAGTTAGTTGTAGGGAGTAGCACCAAACAAAGAGATTAAACAATGCAGATCTCTAAGCTGGTGCTTTCCCTCAGATGATTCTATTACAAGGTTGGTCCTACCAAATGAACAGTTTGTTTTTCATGGTAGGGCCTTTTTTACAAGAAATGGGAGACGTACAGTGAATAAAAAAATAGCGTTAAAAGAGAGTATAGCTGTATTAGTTGTGTTATTAGCGATATTGGGTATATTGATCATCGGTTTTCAATTATCCCCACATATCCCGATACTTACAGCTTTTATGTGTTTGTTATTTTATGGTCGGTTTAGACGATTCTCTTGGGATGACATCCATGACGGAATTGTAAAAGGGATTACACCAGGGATCATCCCGATTTTGATTTTTCTTTTGATCGGTGTCTTAGTTGCTTCATGGATATTATCTGGAACCATTCCGACAATTATGGTTTATGGATTCCAATTGATTTCTGTCCGCTTCTTTTTACCAACGGCATTTTTAGTTTGTACGATCGTTGGTATCACAGTTGGCAGCTCATTCACGACGATTTCAACGATTGGGATCGCATTCTTAGGTATAGGACATATTTTAGGTTTTAATGATGCGATGACAACGGGGGCTGTTGTTTCTGGAGCGTTTCTAGGAAATAATTGTTCACCGTTATCTGATACGACAAACTTAGCTGCTGGGATCGGTGAAGTCAATTTATTTGAACACATTGCCGGAATGCGGTATACCGACTTACCAGCGTTTTTGATTTCTATGTTATTTTATATTTTTCTTGGCCATAGTAGTCACACAGCTGATCTTCAAGCAATTACTGAGATGATCCAAAATATGAAAGCTGGTTTTTGGATTTCTCCATGGACACTGATTCCATTGCTTGTCTTATTCGGTGGAGCAATCAAAAAAATACCAGCCATCCCAACACTGCTCACTGGTTCGGCTACGGCAATTGTCTTGGCATTTATCCACCAGCCTGGATTGACGATCCAAGGAGTAGCCAATATTTTGATGAATGGATATGTTGCCCAAACAGCAGATCCAAAAATCAATGAGTTGCTTTCTAGAGGTGGCATTATGAGTATGCTTAGTTCTGCAAGTTTGATATTACTGGCTCTCGCATTGGGAGGATTGCTGATCAAATATACGATCGTAGAGACGATTGTCCAAGAATTACGAGAAAAGATGGATCGTCCGTCACGCTTGATTGGTTTTACAGCTTTAAGCTGTATCGGGATCAATCTTATCGTCGGTGAACAATATCTTTCAATTATTTTGCCAGGAGAAACATTCAAACGTTCCTTTGAGCAAAGCGGTCTAGATAAAAAATATCTGACGCGAACGTTGGCTGATGCAGGTGCTACTGTCAATTCGTTAGTGCCATGGGGAGTAAGTGGCACATTTATTATGGGCACGATGAAAGTCAGTGCGTTACAGTATTTACCATTCGCGTTCTTTGCGATCTTAGCGCCAATTTTCACTATTATTGGCGGGTTCTTATTGAATCATAAGAAGGAAAAGAGCCAGATAGGAGTAAACTAAGATAGACAAGTAATTCATTGTTGCTGCGATAGTTACTTATATTTAGGGAGTTGAGTCAGTTGGGTGACTTGGCTCCTTTTTTATTTTTTAAAACTAAAGAAAATATGTACAAGCATGGGTACTATAAATTAAGAGAGAGGTCGAGACAGAAGTAAGAAACACTTTTGTCTCAATCTCATCTTTTGGTTATTCTATCTTTTCATTTCAATTTCTACCAGTTATTGCTTGGGGTTCAGTGGCACAACTGTTTCTCTCTTGATCAAGTGATGAGGGATGACTAGGCGCACGCCGCTACTGATCTCGTTATGGATCAATTCTTGTAATTTTTGCATGGCTACTCGCCCTAATTCGTAAATATCGATATCGATACTTGTGAGATAAGGATGAGTCAGTGTAGAAAAAATCGAATTATTGAAACTGATGATCGATAAGGTTTCTGGAATAAGATAACCGTACATTTGCGCTAATTGCATCGTGCGGAGTGCAAAAATATCATCGATTACCACAAGTGCTGTAGCACCGGCGTTTTTTAAGATAGTGTCAAAGGATAGATAGTCTTCTGCCTTTTCGATCACAACGCTAGGGTGAACATCTAGTCCAGCCATCATCATCGCTTTTTGATACCCGAAATAGCGTTCGAAATAGAGGCTTTCGTGGGTCGTGTTCGTAACGAAAAGAATCTGTTCATGCCCATTTTGGATAAGAAAATCAGTTGCCTGTTTTCCCAATAGCTGGTTGTCGTTATCAACGTAGATGATCTCATTTTCATGCTGATAAGGTTGACCGATCAGGGTGAAGGGGATCTCGTTTTGATACAAATAATCGATGACTGGGTCTTCGCTATCAGAGTACACTAAGATAAAGCCATCGACTTGTTTTTGTAAGTGCATTCTTTGGACATTTTCTAATAAGACATCAAAATTTTTCGCTGTTGCAATGGCTGTTGTCATGTCGTGGTGACGTGCTTCTTCATTGATTGCATCCATGATCTCTAAGTAGAAGGGATTACCGATTCGTTCTTTAGAATCAAGTGGCGGCAATATCACGCCGATGGCACTAGAAACCCGTTTACCTAAATTTCTAGCAGTGATATTCGGTACATAGCCAAGTTCATCCATGATTTTTCGGACTTTCTTTTTGGTTGCTTCGGAAATACTTGGATGGTCATTGATGACGCGTGAGACAGTAGAGGTAGCTACTCCCGCTTTTTTTGCAACATCTTTTACCGTAATTGCCATAATTTAAACACCTTTCTTCTAAATAAAAATCTCTTCTTTTCTGAGCTATTCGTAATCAAAACAAGCAACTATTGAGTATTTGCTATCTGTTCATTCGGTAAAATAGTAAACTGATAGGTTGTATGATTGACCTTTTCTTGACCAGGGTACAAAGCGATCGAACCGAGTTCTGGTAAATGGACTAGATCCGGAAATTCTTGTGGCTCGATGGCTAAACCATAGTTTGAATGCATATGTTTCCCGTTGATCATAAAATCAGCTTCAAAACCAGTCGTAGAAAATAATACCACACTTCTATTTGTTGTTGCTATAGACAACTGGCGTCCAGATTGTTTTTCTGAAAGACACAGCACCTTTTTTGAACGTTTCGGTGTAGTAAGAACAAAAACGTCATCAAGTCCTTCTGGATAAGCGTTGAGAATTTCTTCGATTGTATGTGGTTTCTTGAAATTGATCGGTAAATCCGCTTGAGTGATTTGTTCGCCTGTTGGTAGTTTATCTTCATCTAATACCAATAGACTTTCTGCTTGGACAGCCAGTTCATGTGTATCAATGTCGCGTTTACCATTCCCAGAAAGGTTGAAATAGGCATGATTGGTTGGATTGCAGATCGTCTCGACGGGACTGTTCGTTTTTGTGATCATTTCCAGGCTATTCGCAGTTAGCTGATACGTGATTGTTGCTGTGATAGGACCAGGATAATCGGAAAAAGTGTCTTGTAAATAAAAGACAACGCCGATCGACTGTGGATTTTTAAACACTTCGACATCCCAATATTGGAAAGACCATCCATTTGTTCCTCCGTGGATATGGTGGTTGCCGGCGTTTTTTTCAAGTTGATGATTTCCCCATGTAGCATTTCGGATTCTGCCTGCTACGGGACCGACTGTGGCTCCAAAGAAACTTTCATCGGTTAAGACATCTGAAAGTTCATCATAAGAAAGTAAGACGTTTTCTAAATGTCCTTTGTTATCTGGAGCAAAGATTTGGTGAAGTCTAGCGCCATAATTTAGAAGAACGACGGTCAATTCGTCGTTCTTCAATGTGATTTTTTTTAATTCAGTGTTGGGGATAGGAGTCACTGAAATAGAAGGTTCAGGCATTTGGCTGCCACGTTTTTTTCAAGTAATCGAAAGTCAATGAAGCTGTATCAGGTACGATTGGAATATCCTCCCCAAGATCTTCTGAACGTCCTACGCCGATAGGTTGCGCACCACTAGCAATGATCGCAGCGATTCCAGCTTTTGCATCCTCGATCCCGATGCAGTCACGAGGGGTCAAACCGACTTCTTTCGCAGCAAGTAGAAAAATATCTGGTGCAGGCTTTCCATTAGCGACTTTTGCCGGATCAGCAATCGCATCAAAGTAGCTTTCTAAATCCATCTTGGCAAGTAGGAAAGGGCCATTTTTGCTTGCAGATGCTAGTGAAATCTTGACATTGTTTGCTCGTAAGTCTTTTAATAATTCTAAAATCCCTGGAAAAACATCTTTTGGTGTGATTGATTGGATCATTTCAAGATAATACTCATTTTTTCTTTTCGCTAATTCGAGAAATTCTGTTTTTGAGAATTGCTCTTCTTTTTTTCCATGAGCAAGAAGGAGAGTCAGAGAATCTTCTCTGCTTACACCCTTCAATTGTTCGTTGAATGACCGATCGAAGGGAATACCGATCTCATCACCTAGCTTTTTCCAAGCACGGTAATGGAATTCAGCGGTATCTGTAATGACCCCATCTAAGTCGAATAATACACCTTTAAACATTCGCTTCACCTTCTCGTAATGGAATAGTCAAATGATCAGTAAGGACATACGCTTTTTCGTAGACTTCTAGCGGTAATGCTTCGCCAGATAAGAGGTTCAATGTTACCTGTTCATTTGAAACGGCGACAAATAACAAGCGGTCGCGATAATTGATATGGAATGAATAAGCAGACCATGTTTTAGGCAAGAATGGTGCAAATCTTAATTGTTCATGATCTGTCTTCATTTGCGCGAATCCTTGTACGATAGCAAGCCAACTTCCTGTCATTGAAGTGATGTGTAAGCCATCTTCTGTATCATTGTTGTAGTTATCTAAATCTAAACGAGCAGTGCGTTGATACATTTCAACGGCTTTGTCTTCCATGCCTAGTTCAGCAGCTAAGATAGCATGGATACTAGGAGATAGGGAAGACTCGTGGACAGTCATTGGCTCGTAAAAATCAAAGTTGCGTTGTTTTTCTTCTTTTGTAAATGAATCATTGAAGAAGTAGATACCTTGTAAAACGTCTGCTTGTTTAATGAAGCAAGAACGAAGGATCTTGTCCCATGACCAATGCTGATTCAATGGCAATTCACTTGCAGATAGTTCCGCTACTGGTTTGAGATCTTTGTCTAAGAAAGTATCGTGTTGAACAAAAATCCCTAATTCTTCATCTACTGGGAAGTACATATTTTCAGCAATTTCTTGCCAATGTGCCAATTCATCGTCACTGATTTTAGCAGTGCTCTCTTCTTTGAACTTCAAATAATTTTCTCGTGTGTAACGTAGTACCCAACAAGCAATCGTATTCGTGTACCAATTGTTGTTGATATTATTCTCATATTCGTTCGGTCCTGTAACCCCGTGGATCATATATTGATTGTTTCGTTTAGAAAAATGGACTCGGTCTGCCCAAAAGCGAGCGATTTCTGCTAAGACTTCTAAACCTTCATTTTTTAAATAGTCGATGTCGCCAGTGTAGTTAGTATAATTATAAATAGCGTAGGCAATTGCGCCATTTCGATGGATTTCTTCAAAGGTGATTTCCCATTCATTGTGGCATTCGACACCTGTGAAAGTGACCATTGGATATAACGCGCCCTTTAGCCCTTGCTGTTGTGCATTATGGATTGCTTGTGGCAATTGGTTATGACGGTACTTCAAGAGATTCTTAGTGACTTCAGGTTTCGCTAAAGCGAGGTACAGAGGCACTGCATAGGCTTCAGTATCCCAGTAAGTTGCACCACCATATTTTTCGCCAGTGAAGCCTTTTGGTCCAATATTCAAACGTTCATCTTCGCCATAATAAGTAGAAAATAGCTGGAAGAGGTTGAAACGGATTCCTTGTTGTGCTTCATCGTCTCCTTCAACGACTACATCTGCCAATTCCCATCGTTTAGACCAAGCGGCTGTTTGTTCCTCTTTTGCTTGGGGATAGTGAACGTTCAATTCATTGAATTCTTTAAAGAGATGTGTCGCTTGTTGCGCTTCAGGGATATCTCGGCTTGTGAAAATCAATACTTCTTTGTCGATAAGAAGTGTTTCATTTTCTTTTAAGTCAAAGGTGAATGAACTTTCGATTGCTAAGGTGCCCTCTTGGTAGCTTGGCGTATATAATTTTCCATCAACGTAATGGCGCATCCCAGCGGTCACTGTAAATTGCTCGATCTCAAAATTATTCGGGATCGTTTTAGTCGTTAAGTACGCTATTTCTTCCTTGATGCCATGATCGATGTCATTCCAAAAGTGTTCATCGTAATTGCTGTCTTCGTTTTGGACATTGCCATCTAGCTTAGAAATAACTTTTACAGTTCCATTTCCTTCCAACATTTCAATGGTTAAGCGAATATAAGCGGCTTCATTTTTGACAATACTTAAAAAGCGCTCGAATGAAAGGCGAACTTTGTTTGAAGGGGTAGTGACTGTATAACTACGTGTCAAAACACCGTTTTTCATGTTTAATTCCCAATAAAAATCTTCAGTAGTAAGTGTAGCTAGATCAATCAGCTGATCATCGATAAAAAGATCCATAGCGATAAAATCGACTGCATTGATTACTTTTCCAAAATATTCAGGATAGCCGTTTTTCCACCAACCAACACGTGTTTTGTCAGGGTACCAAACACCTGCTAAATAGGTTCCTTGGTGATGATCACCAGAATATGCTTCTTCAAAATTTCCGCGCATACCCATATATCCGTTACCGATACTGGTCAATGATTCTTGCAAGCGTAAATTTTCTTTATCTAATTTATTCGTGCTGATTTTCCAAGGGTCGATCTGAAATAACCGTTTAATTTGTTTCATTGTTCTCCTCCTAGACGTTGTCGTTTATACGTCCATAATAAACGCAACCGATTGCGTAAGTCAACTAGAAAAGTGAAATTAAATTTTGAAGGGGATGAAAAAACAAAATAAAAGCGATTGTATCAATATTTACTACTATAATATGAACAAAAACAATGTATAAAGAACAATTGAGTACTTACAGAAAAAGCATAAAAATAAGAAATAAAGCATTTACAAAAAAAGAAACACACGCTATAATAACTAATAACGAAACCGATTGCACAAAGGAGACGAGGAAATGAAAAAAATATTTAGCTTTGAGTTTTGGCAAAAATTTGGAAAGGCTTTAATGGTCGTTGTGGCAGTTATGCCAGCGGCAGGTTTGATGATCAGTATCGGTAAATCGATTCCGTTGATCAATCCTGATCTTGCACCTTTAGTTACAACGGGTGGCGTGATCGAAAATATTGGTTGGGCAATTATCGGAAATTTACATCTTTTATTTGCACTAGCGATAGGTGGTAGTTGGGCAAAAGAACGAGCAGGGGGAGCATTCGCTGCGGGGATCTCATTTATATTGATCAATCGGATCACGGGAGCAATTTTTGGTGTGACTAATGAGATGTTGGCAAATGAAGACGCATTTACGCATACCTTGTTTGGCACGAAAATCATGGTTAAAGGGTTCTTTACCAGTGTATTAGAGGCACCAGCGCTAAATATGGGGGTATTTGTTGGGATTATTGCAGGGTTCGTTGGGGCGATGGCCTATAATAAATATTACAATTATCGTAAATTACCTGACGCATTATCTTTCTTTAATGGAAAAAGATTTGTTCCTTTTGTAGTTATTTTGTGGTCAACGATTGTTGCATTGATTCTTGCTATTGTATGGCCGAATGTCCAAGCAGGGATCAATAACTTTGGATTGTGGATTGCAGAGTCAAAAGAAAGCGCTCCGATTTTAGCACCATTCCTATATGGTACATTGGAACGTCTATTGTTACCATTTGGCTTACATCACATGTTGACGATCCCAATCAATTATACGCAACTGGGTGGTACCTATGAGATATTATCTGGTGCGCAAGCGGGAACACAAGTATTTGGACAAGATCCTTTATGGTTGGCGTGGGCGACTGATTTGGTCAACTTGAAAGGCGCCGGCGACATGTCGCAATATGAATTCGTATTGACGAACTGGACACCTGCTCGTTTTAAAGTGGGACAAATGATTGGTTCTTCCGGTATCTTGATGGGATTAGCACTAGCGATGTACCGTAATGTTGATCCAGACAAAAAGTCTAAATATAAATCAATGTATTTTTCAGCAGCACTTGCAGTTTTCTTAACAGGTGTAACCGAACCATTAGAGTTCATGTTCATGTTTGCAGCTGTACCTCTTTACATTGTTTATTCCGTGATCCAAGGGGCAGCTTTTGCAATGGCAGATATTCTACCTTTACGTGTCCATTCATTTGGGAACATTGAACTATTGACACGTACACCATTAGCGATCAAAGCAGGACTAGGTATCGACTTGCTCAATTTTGTTATCTGTGTCATATTATTTGGAGTATTGACGTATTTTGTGGCAAACTTTTTGATCAAAAAATTCAATTATGCTACACCAGGACGTAATGGAAACTATGATAACGACAGTGAAGAAACGCCGTCAGGTTCTGCAACTAATGCAGATCAACAAATCATTAAGATCATCCACTTGTTAGGTGGAAAAGAAAACATCAAGGATGTAGATGCTTGTATGACTCGTTTACGTGTCAGTGTCGAGGATCCTGGAAAAGTCGGTTCAGAAGAAGAATGGAAACGTGCTGGAGCGATGGGCTTGATCGTTAAGGACAAAGGTGTGCAAGCCGTGTATGGACCAAAAGCTGATGTGTTGAAATCGGATATTGAAGATTTACTACAATCAGGCGCTGATATTCCAGAGCCAACAGTTGAGGCAACAAATAAAAATAAGAAGAATGAAGAGAAACATGTTTTAGGTATCGAAAAAGAATTATTCACTGTAGCAACTGGTGAGGTAATTGCTTTAACAGATGTGAATGATCCAGTCTTTTCACAAAAGATGATGGGTGATGGCTTTGCTGTCATTCCTGCCACTGGAGAAGTGACGGCACCACTTTCTGGTAAAATCGTGAGTGTCTTCCCAACCAAGCATGCAATTGGCATGCAAACAGCAGAAGGAGCAGAAGTTTTGATCCATATGGGACTGGACACTGTTCAGATGAGCCAGCCAGCATTTGAGATCTTAGTTTCTGAAGGCCAAGAAGTAGTAGCAGGAACAACGATTGCTCAGATGGATCTAGATGCAATCAAGAACGAAGGGAAAGAAACGACGATCATAGTAGTCTTTACAGATGACAAAGTCAATGGGCTGACCATCAATAAATTAGGAGACACTGAACGAGGAACAGTGATCGGGAAAATAAACTTGTAAAGAATCACAGAAGTTCATGCGTGTATTTCATATCGAAAGAATATGTTCGATGTGTGTAACTCCTAGAAGTAAGCCGTAATCCCGAAATTGCTTTTCCTATTTCAGGGATTATTGGCTTATTTTTTGAATAAGCTACTTTGGGGTCTCTACCTATATCTATATGGATTCAGAAGGTGGGAGCAATGTTTCGACCCATCCCATTAAGAAGGAGAATTATATGAAAATAATGACGTTGAATACGCATAGCTGGTTAGAAGAGGAACCACGAGAAAAATTAAAACAGATCGCTCAAAAAATCTGTCATGAACAATATGATGTGATCGCATTGCAAGAAGTCAATCAAACGATGGACGCAAAACGACTAACCAGTGAGCAGCTGAAGAATTTTAGTCAGGTGCAGGAACAAACGCCTGTCCGCTCGGATAACTTTGCCTATTGCTTGATCCAGCTCTTAGAAGAACAAGGTGAAACTTACTATTGGAGTTGGGAAATGAGTCATATCGGCTATGCTATCTATGAGGAAGGCAATGCGCTTCTTTCCAAACAACCACTAACTAGTCAAACGCACCTAGTCTCCGAAACAAAAGAAAAAGAGGATTACCATACTCGAAAAATATTAGTGGGTCAAACCTCTGTCAAATCACAATGTATTACTGTAGCAAGCTGTCATTTTTCTTGGTGGGCAGATGAAAAAAGCGGATTTGCATTTGAGTGGAAAGAATTAGAAGCAAGTTTAGCGCCCCTCGCAACACCACTGTATCTATTAGGGGATTTCAACAATCCTGCTGAAGGCAGCGGGTACGATTTAGTGGCAAAAAGTCAGTTGCCTATTCGTGATGCTTATCCAATCGCTCAAAAAAAACAAGCTGAAGCAACGATCGAAAAGAAAATCGATGGCTGGGAAAACAATAAAGAGGGGCTACGTATCGACTATATTTATGTACCACAAGATTGCTTTGTTACAAGTTATCAACGTATTTTTGACGGGAAAAATGGCCCGATTGTCAGTGATCATTATGGGGTAGCAGTCACGTTGGAGTGAAGAGAAACGAAGGAATATTGTCACAATAAGAATATGGGACAAATCTAAAAATCAGGTTTGCTACATACTCTCGAATAAACGGCGGGATCAGAAGCAACTCCTTCTTAAATAAGCCGAAATTCACAAAAATATGAAAAGCAATTCTCGTTCATTTCTTCTTATTTCTCGGAGTGAAACACTTCTGTCCTAACCTCTCTTAAATAAACGACGTCCGAAAGGCAGGTTTTTCGGAAATTAAAAAAAAACGAGCAATACAAAAAATGTATTGTTCGTTTTTTTTCTCTAATTTCTCATAAACGATTTTTGTCTCGACCTCATTTTTTTATGAATGTATCCGACTTCTAATAAACATGATGAATAAAATCAGCCAACCAATGAAGGTCAACCCGATGATGAAATAAAAGAAGAGCGGCAAGTCATAATATAAGGTGATCTCATTGATACCATTATGCTGTTTGACGATTGGCGTACCGATGTCTGTCAATTCATAATCTGTCAAAGGTTTGCCGTTTTGCAACAATACTGTACGGTCGTAAACAATAACTGGTAAATGGACTGTTTTCTGACCGTTATTTTTCCACTTGATCGTTAAACGTCCGTCAGGGTGTGTTTTGATGAAGGTTGTTTCACCTTCTAGTATTTCTTCATTGTAACGATCGTATTTATTGGCTGTGGTGTCTTTATAAATCGGTAAATAATCAGGTGTTGTCTTTTGGAAGACGAATAAGCTCGTTGACATGTCTTGGCTGTAAAATGTTTTTCTGGCTTGTTCTGGTGTATCGAATAAATAAGTGTGACGGCTGACAAACGTCTCAGATTCCCATCTGTCTAAATGTTTGTATAAGTTTTGAAGCGTTTGGGCTGAAGCAACCAGTAAAAACAATACGCTAAGTGTCCGATACCACGTTTTCTTTTCCCAATGGTTCAGTGCAAGTGCCAAAAAGAGTAAGAAGAGTAACGTAAATGGCACAAAAAAGCGAAATGGAAATTGGATCAAGCTGATAAAAGGCACCTGTTTTTCTACTAAAGTGGTCCAAGGAATCAGACTTGTTGATAGTAAGAAAAAGACGATACTTGAACGAAGTAGTAACTTAGTGAAAGGATCATATCTACGTCGAAACAGTAAGAATAATAAGAAACCAATAAATAGAATCAATGAGAAGATTTTGGGATAGGTCAACCAGTAGCTTCCATCCAAGTTGATTGCTTTTTGACTCATCTCACGATTCACGAAAGGCGGCAGTATTTTGTTGCCACTATAGACTAGGGCTAAACCACCCCAAATATTCGCAGTCAACACGAAATAGAGCAAGACTGATTTTCCTAATTGCAACAAAGCTTTTCCTTTTTCATTCTGATCAAAGAAATAGTAAAGATAAAAAGGAACATACATCAGTGCCAGCATCACAGAAGACAATAAATGGATCTGAGTCATCAATGCAATCGAGGCAGTGACCTTAAGAACGGGAAAGCGTCGGTGGACAACAAAATCCACCATTGGAATCATACATAAGGGATAAAAACAAGTACCCCAACTAGTAAAGCCTTGATTGACAGCCCAATATTGGATCGAATAAGTTGTCATGAACAAAACAGAAATAGGCACACTTACCCAGTTTTTGACGTGAACATATTTTAGTAAAGTCAGCATCGACCACCCAGAAATCAGGAAAAGAATAAAATTAGATAAAATTTGGTAATGGAACCAACTACCTGAGAGTAAGACGATCAATCCTTGGAAATAAGCAAATAATGGACCATAGACAGCATTTACGATCCGTCCACTTTGTTGAAATCCATACATAGAAGGGAAATAATGGAAATCCCAATTGGCGAACTGTTCGGCTGCATCGTAGAACCGATTGTAGTGAAATGGGGCATCCGCTCCAATAACTAACTTATGTGTAAGGATATTTGGCAGAATAAATAAAATTGCGAAAAGCAAAATTGTCAAATACGGAACATATTTTTTCAATTTTTCATACTCCTTTTTATAGATTAGTTAGCTTCATCATAAAGCTTACGGAAAATTGAGGCAAGAAATTAGAAAATATATGAAAAAGCTTATGAATGTTACAAGAAATTATCAAGTGATTTTACACAGAGAAGAAGTGTTTTTTTATCAATAAAAAATAAGAATCGGCTTTTCGTTTCCATTTATCCATTAGACATTTATAATAAAAGAAAAAGGGGGATGAAGGTGAGTCTGAGTTGAAGAAAAAAAGATTAGTCTTTCAGGTGTTCTTGCTAATATGTATGTTGATAGGTTTGTTGATCACCCTCTATCCATTCTATAGCGACTCGCTGAACGGTTTTATCGATCAAAAACGAATTGAGCAAGCACAACAAATATCTATAAAGAAAAAAGAAAAATTAAAAGCACAGATGCAAGAAGAAAATCAACGAAAGGTAGAAGCTGGTCTGGCTCCCGGAGTTGATCCCTTTGACAATCAACTGACCGATACACATTCATCTGCCCAGCTTATCGGAGCAGTCCATATTCCAAAAATCAACGTGAATGTTGCATTATATGATACCTTGAACCAGCGAGTTCTTGAAAAGGGAGCAGGTGTATTACAGGGCACTTCTTTTCCATTGGGAGGTGTGCCATCCCATTCTGTGATTTCTGCTCACAGTGGTCTCTCAACGAGGCGACTATTCACTGATTTAGGAAAGTTAAAAAAAGAAGATCTTTTTATTTTAACTGTGTTGGGAGAAAAGTTAGCATATAAAGTTAGCACTATCCAAGTAGTAGAACCTGATGATACATCTGGGATCAAACTGGAAAATGAGAAGGATATCGTCACGCTGTTGACTTGTACACCGTACATGATCAATTCGCATCGTTTATTAGTCACTGGTGAACGAGTTCCTTATAATGAAGAAGTCCAAGCAATAGAAAATGATGGAGCGAGAAAAAGTCAACTGATCCATCTATTGATTCTTTTAGGAGTTGCCTTACTTGTTGGAATGATCATTTATAGTATTTTTCGTACAGTGTATCGTTTCCTGTTGAAGAAGCGGCTATTTGATTTTACGTTCATACTCTTGGATAAGAAAGGGACCCCGATAGGCAATCAACGTTTTTGCGTGAAAAAGAAAAAAGCAGTCCTCCATCACGGCGTTCCTTTGGAAGGGATTACGAATGAAGAAGGCCAGCTTACTTTTACGCAGCTTAAGGGGGATTCTTACTGGCTAGTTCCTATGGAGGAACCAAACCAACGAGTGAAATTTGGAGTCACACGCTTGAACCAGCAACAGATGCTATTTATAAAACGACACAAAAGAATAAGGACTTTGGATAATGAAACGAATCGTTATCAGATCAAAGAATAAACGAGTAAACTTAAACTTTGACTGACTTGATTGTTGGGATCCTGACAAAAATATCAGAAGAGTAAAAAGAGGTTGGGACAGAAGTGTTTAACTCCGAGAAATAAGCCGAAGGAGTTGCTTCTGCTCCCACCGTTTATTCGTTTTTAAAGAATGAGACAAAAGTGTTTCTTACTTTTGTCCCACGCCCTTTTTTGAGTAGTGAGATCAAAGTGATTTTTACTTTTGATCCAACCAAACTACATAATCGCTTATTTTACACGTTTGTAATTTTCGTCAAAGTATCTGCCTTCACGGATATCTGCAGGCATACCTTCATAAGGTTCTTCGCTGATGACATCTTCATTATCTACGCCAGCATCGCCCATGTAAGTGATCGTGGCAAATTCTGGTACCAATAATTTTGGATAAGTTTCATATTTTTCACGAGCAGCTTCCATTTCAGCGATGTGTTCATTTTGGAAAGTTACAGTGATTTCTGGATGTTCTTCGACCCATTTAGGGAAGAAGATCGTGCCGTGTAATTTCTTTTCATTTGGCATAAAGTCTAATGCAACATCTGTACCTGTTGGTTCAGTCCAAGTAATTTTAAATACCCCGTCAGTTAATTTTATGATGTCTGCTTCTTGATCTTTGACCCAACGTCCTTTAACCATCCCACCGTGGATACGGTAATCGACAGTATGGTCATTTTTTGCATACCATTCATATTCCCAACCATTGTCATATGTGTAGATAAAATGTGTACCGATAAAATCTTCTAATTCTTTAAACTCTTTAAATTCTTTCATGCCTAAGCATCTCCTTTTAATTTAAAACATGTAATAAACTACATGTTTTTGATTACTCATTTATGATAGAATGAATTGAATGATTTGTCAAGGAGGAAGACTGATGGCGAGGAAAAACACATTGCGCTATATTTTATTAGGGTTGCTGAGCAAGAAAAGCATGTCAGGATATGAACTGAATCAATCATTTAAAAATGAAATCGGTGAGTTTTGGCAAGCGAAACATAGTCAGATTTATCCAGAACTGGCAAAAATGGAAGAACGGGGAATCATCGAACATGAAGTTGAAATAACTGGTATGAAATTGGAAAAAAAGATTTATCGATTAACAGAAGAAGGAAAAATATTATTAAACGAATGGATCCATACGCCTACGAATGAATTACCAGTCAATCGGGATGAATTTGTGTTAAAGCTGTACTTTGTTAAAGACGTCAATGATCCGGCACTGAGAGAGATCATTGAACAGCAAAGAGATCTCCATGAAGAAAAGCGTGTCCACCTATTAGCAAGAAAAGCAGTGATATTCCCTACAGAAAAGGAAAAACATGAGAACTACGGGCATTATCTGATTCTTTCACATGCAATCAATCGTGAAACAGAATATACCAATTGGTTGACCAATGTATTAGAAGAAAAATGAAAAAAATGTAGCTGATGAGAAAGCCACATCCAACAACTGGAGGAAGGCTAGGCCATCAACTACATTTTTTTTGACTTCTATGAATAAAGGTCAGTTATCAATTGTTTTACATCTGTTTTTTCACCCACAGGCAAAACTTTATACGTTAGTTCATCTGTTTCTTCATCATGAATGATATAGATCTGTGCATCTTCTTTTTTGAAATCTCCAATCAAGAGGACGGTATAACGTTCATCGATCAACTCGATTTCCTTGATTGCTTTTGAGAAAACCTTTCTGACGTGATGCATTTTCTTTTGACGGATCGTTGCTTTTTCCGCGGCTTTCATCAAAGTATAGCCTTCATCTAAATAAAGTTTGATCATTTCAACTTTTACGACTGTTGGCAAACGATATTTTCGAGGACAATTGCTATCTGCTGAGATGGAGTCTATCAATCCTTTTTGTTCCCAGTAACGTAATTGTCGAGGAGAAACCCCGACGAGTTCACTTAATTCACTAATTCCGACTAGTAATTGATCATTTTCTAACAATCGTTTGAGAGAAGCACCAACCATTTTAGTCACTCCTTTTGTCCTTCCTGTTTCCTCCATTATACTTTCATTAACTTATGTGTCAAGTAGGTTGACAAACACAAAAAATAGGACTAAAGTATTCTAGTGGTTTCAGAAAAAATTCAGAAAGAAGGAGAAATATGAGTAAAAATCAACCCGTAGATATTTACGGCAAACCATATAATCGGACACTTTTAGTCGTTGTCTTATTAATTGGTACGTTTTGTACGGTTTTGAATCAGACATTATTAACAACAGCTTTCCCTACATTGATGAAAGCTTTCGATATTTCTGCTTCAAGCGTACAATGGCTTACAACCGGATTCCTATTAGTTAACGGAATCATGATTCCAATCACAGCTTGGTTGATCAATAAGTTTAGTTCAAGAAACTTATATCTTTCAGCTATGTCCATTTTCTTGATTGGAACAATTACTTGTTTTGTTGCACCAAACTTCAGTACATTATTGATTGGACGTTTGATCCAAGCATGTGGTGTAGGGATCTCAATGCCTTTATTACAAAACATTATGTTATCCATCTTCCCACCAGAAAAAAGAGGGTCAGCAATGGGGATGTCAGGGATCGTTATTGGACTAGCGCCTGCCTTAGGCCCAACTTTATCAGGTTACATCATTGATAATTATCATTGGCGTGATCTTTTTGGTATGGTTTTACCAATCGTCGTTTTAGTTTTAGTGTTGGCATTCTTCTTAATGAGAAGCGTGATTCCTCTATCTAATCCAAGTATCGATATTTTATCAGCTATTCTTTCAACTATTGGATTCGGTAGCTTACTTTACGGATTCTCAAGTGTTGGTGACGCTGGTTGGGGCAGTGCCAAAGTAATTGGTTTCTTGATCGTAGGTGTCGTATTTATTGCATTATTCGCATGGCGCCAACTTCATTTGGAAAATCCATTCTTGGAACTACGCGTATTCAAATCGTCTACCTTTACAATTGCGGCTGTATTGGCTGGAGTAACAAACATGGCCATGGTGGGTGCTGAAATGGTTGTACCTCTATATATCCAAAATATTCGTGGTGAATCAGCATTCCATTCTGGTTTGATGCTATTGCCAGGTGCTTTGATCATGGGGGCAATGATGCCGATCACTGGAGCCATTTTTGATAAATATGGAGCAAAACGTTTAGCGATTATCGGGATGTTCATCTTAACCGCTGCGACAGCGCCGTTTGCATTCCTAACAAAAACAACACCAGTCTTATATATCGTCGTTCTTTATGCAATCCGCATGTTCGGTATCTCAATGGTTATGATGCCAGTTACTACATCTGGTATGAATGCTTTACCAAATAAATTGATCAGTCATGGTACGGCAGTAAACAATACGTTCCGCCAAATTGCCAGCTCGATCGGTACAGCTATTTTGATCAGCGTATTGACGAATGTGACAAAAGACAACCTTCCAGGTAAATCAGTATTGAATAGCACACCTTTAGCTTATAAAGATCAAGCAATCAATGCGACATTATCTGGTTACCATGCAGCCTTCATTGTAGCAATCGTCTTTGGAATCATCGGCTTCTTGATTGCCTTTGCATTGAAGAGAAAAGAACCTGTTCAAACGAAAGCGGGGGATAAAGCATGATAATCGCAGTATTGATCATTAGTTTAATCGCCTTTGCAGCTACAAATGTATTTGCAAAAAAATCATGGCAAACATTCCTATCGTTGGTTTTTGGTTTGATTTTTGTTGCTTCATTGGGTTTGATCGTTGCTAACCTTTCGAACCACTTCGGAATGGAAAGAGTAACAGAAACAAAAACAACGAAAATCGTTTCTAGTGCAAAATCTGACAATGCCAATATGCTTTTATATAAAGCATTAGGGGATGGAACAGAAAAGGTTTATCTTTACCGCACCGATGAAGATCAAAAGAAACCAAAAGCGACTGGTACCGATAATGAAACAAATAAAGTAGAACAAACAAGTGGTGAAGCAGAGAAAGTATCGAAAACCACTTATTGGGAATACAAAAATGACATGTACAAATTCTGGTTCAATCTAGCAGATAACAATCATGAATACGACAAACGTGTCAATACATTCAAGATTCCAGCCGACTGGATCGAATTAAGTACAGATCAAGCAGCAAAATTAGCTGAACTAGTGAAACAACAACAAAGCACAATGGCAAATGATGCTAAAGCTTATGTGCAAGAAGGTATTGTTAAAGCGATGACTGAAAATCCAACGATGAGTCAAGAAGAACAAGCAAAATTAACAAAAGACTTAGCCGCAGATTATCAAAAACAAGCTTTAGCGAAATTAGTAAAAGAAGCTAAAGGGGAGTAATCTCTTAACAAAAGGTACAATTCAAAAAGAGGTACTACTTCAAAGTTTCAATAAAAAAGCCGGATCATCTCAAAGATAACGAAAGTTATTATGGATGGTTCGGCTTTTTTTGTTACATACTTTAAAGATCCGTCCTTTAGCGTTGGGAGTGATGATCTATCTCTTTTTTTGGTATACTAAAATAAAAAAAGTAGGAGAAAGCAATGGGAAAAACATATTCTTTTGAATCACTTATTTATTCTTCGGAAGTTGGTAAGGGAGGCGCATACGTTGTTTTTCCTTATGATATCAGAAAAGAATTTGGCGCAGGACGAGTCAAAGTCCAAGCAATGTTTGATGGAGTTTCATATGAAGGTAGTATTGTGAATATGGGTGTGAAAAGGGAAGATGGCAGTATTTGCTATATCTTAGGTATTCGAAAAGACATTCGCAAGAAAATCGGAAAAGACATCGGTGATCGTGTAAATGTAACAATAGAGCTGAGAGAATAAAACTGTAAACTAAAAAACAGATTGGTAAGCAACTGAACAGTCAGTATTTCTGTTTTGGTCTGCTAGTGCCAATCTATTTTTAGTTAGGATGGTTTTTCTCCATTGGTATAATAAAGAGGTTTTTTGTTATCGAAATGATGGTTCTGCATCCAAGCTAACATTTGCTGCCCCAAACTTTCTGCCATGGAAAAAGAGGCATGGATCTGTGCATTCGTAATGTGGTCCACATGGACACCTGAAGTGATAATGCAATTCCCTGGTAGTTCATCTTTAATGATAGCAAGGAGCGATTGTGCTAAGACATCATCTTTATGGAAACGACCATCATGGCTAGGGAAACGAATCGTTTGCGCTTTTGTCTCTTTAGAAAAAGTGGTGACTGTCCCAATATGTGCTACATTGCCACCAGTAATCGTTATCAGTAAATCTTTGCCGATAACTTGTACATTTGCTTGCATCGTATAAGCTTCTTGTGTGACTAAAAATCGTTTGATTTCCTCCATCTTACTCACCTTGCCAACGTCTTGAGGTGTCATTCTCGATACCAAATTGATCTAGTAATTTCATTGTATGATGATCCACAAGGTCTTGGATCGTTTCAGGATGATTATAAAAAGCAGGGATTGGTGGAATGATTTGAACGCCAAGACGTGCTAATTTTGTTAGATTTTCTAGGTGAATCGCATTCAACGGCGTTTCTCGAGGAACGAGGACTAATTTTCTTTGTTCTTTCAATGTCACATCGGCTGCGCGAGCAATCAGATTCTCTCCTAAACCAATAGAGATACCTGCAATTGTTTTCATGCTCGCAGGAACGATGACCATACCGTCTGTTAAAAAAGAACCACTTGCTACAGCTGCTCCTAAGTCTTTGTTCGAATAATGATAATCAAATAGGTCTTCAAATTCATGAAGCGTCATATCTGATTCCAATTTTAAATTTTCTTTTGCCCAAGTGCTGATAATACCATGTGTTTCGACTAATGGATTTTCTTTTAATTTTTTTACAAAATTGATTGCATAAATGATACCAGAGGCGCCACTTACACCAACTACGATTTTTTTCTTTTTCATTTGGATCGTTCCCTTCTATTTTTTAGTATTAAAGGAAAATACCAATCGGCTCTCTCATCAAACAAGATCAATGAGAGAGAACCAATCGGTAAGGACTCTTAAATGACGTATCATCAGACTTAGTTTAAATAGTCTTTCCAGTTATCTACTTCTTTGAATTGCGCACGGATAAAATGCTCTTTCATGTCGAATGGCACGGTGCCATCGAAGATTGTTTTTGCGCTCATCCCGCGGAAGCGTATAACGCCAGGGTTGTATTGTGGTAACTCTGAAGGGTCGAGTGGATGATTTCTCATACCAGGAATCACGATGATATCTTTATCTCCTTGGAAACGAGTGTTGAATGTCCACATAACGTCGTTCATATCAAAGATATCGACATCTTCATCAACTAAAATAACTGTTTTTAATTCTTTGAAGGCGGACAATGCAAGGATCGCTGCTTGGCGTTGGATTCCTTCGTCAGCTTCATTTTCTTTGCGGATTTGCATGATTGTCATCAATTTGCCGCCTCCAGCTGGTGGATTGTAAACATTGACGACTTTACCAGGAATCGCTTTATCCACAAGTGCTAGAATACTTGCTTCAGTAGGGATGCCAGCCATAGAAACATGTTCTTCGCTTGGACCAATCGTTGTTTGCATGATTGGATTATCTTTGCGGTGAGTAATGGCTTTTACTTTAACGACATTCACAGCCGGATTTGCATCACCTGTATAACCAGGAAACTCGGGCATTGCTTTTCCTGAGTTCGTGTTGATATCTTCTTGCATTGTTTTGTTAGGCATGATTTCTGCTTCAATAATGAATTCTGCGCGGGCAATTCCGACTTCGTTTACTGCAACACCGTCAACGAGTTGAATGGGTTCATTACGTAAAGCACCTGCACACCATAGTTCATTGTAGCCAAGAGGAGTGGTAGGTGGTTCAAAAGTTGTTCCGATGGCAATCGCTGGATCTAATCCAATATTGATCGTAATAGGCATTGGCTGATTCAAGGCTTCAAATTGTTTTTGGAAATGGCCGATGTGACGCCCGCCAGGCATAATGTACATGCCAATTGTATCTTTATCTTCCAAAACCATGCGATGGATAGTTACGTCACTCATTGTTTTTTCAGGATCAGAACCTAAAACAACGCCCATTGTGATATATGGACCAGCATCTTCGGGTGTATTTTTTGGAGCAGGTAAAATGTTGCGGATATCGAAATCTGCGTCTGTTGCAAGGTGGACAACTTCTTGTGCAGGGGCATCCGCTTTGTCTACTTTCACTGGTTTAAGGGGATGCTCAACGGCATCTTTTAAGAAGCGTCCCAATGTACGATAATCATGGTGTAAGATTTGACCAACACGTTTGCGGCTAGCCATTGTTCCGATGTTTACTCGTTTTCCAGGAAAGCCTTTGATGTTGTTGAAGGTCATTGCAGGACCTTCTTGTGTGGGACGTTTGACCGTACCGCCAGCACCAATATAGCGATATACACCAGATAAATCTGCTTCTGGATCAATTTCAAGATCCGTTTCATGGTATTGTCCAGGAAGAGTTTTTAGTTCTTCGATGACTTTTCTTAAGTCATAGGGTTGTTCTGTCATTTGTATTTCCTCCTTTTTTTCTTTCCTTCTTTATAGTACGAGCCTTAGGGCAGTGAAACAATTCAAGTTATGAAGATTTCTATTCCATAGTGGAATGGATACGCATTTTTATCATTCGATAGTCTGTGATACAACTGAAAGAAAACGATTACAAAGGAGTGGAGAGGAAATGACGGAACAATTTCCAAAAGCAGTACGTGCTGAAAATCTAGCGAATGTTTTAAAAGTTGAATTTGAGGATGGCTCAACGAAATTCATACGTACGCATTGGGTCGGAGATATGACCGATTCCTTGCAATTCGGAAAACGTGGTAAAGGAAAACGAAAACTTCTGTTAACAGTTAGTCGAAATATGTGGATCGGTTCGAACATCACTATTGAAGATGATGGAACAGTGGTTCTAAATGGAAAGGATCGCTATACACCAGAAGAATTATGGCGTGACGGAAGCAGCTCAATGGCAGAATTATAGTGAACGAGTTAGAAAGTCAGGAGGTGGAAGAAGTACATAACGTTTTTGAGAAGTAACAAGTTAGGTAAAACATCCAGGTAAAGTGTACGGGGAAAATAGCCTATTTAAGGATATGAGTGCTAAAAAAGACGAACAATCTGACGTTTACTACGAAAAAGATTGTTCGTCTTACTTTATTTTTTGGAATAACTTCGGTGTTTTTGGTATGTGAGTATTTTTTAGGTTTGCTTCATCTTTCGTGATAGAGGGGGAATTCAGCGGTTACTGAGTACATTTTTTGAAACATTTGCTGTTACATGATACCCTTCAATTAGGGTGTTAGAAAAGAGGGAAATGAATGAGAGTCGTGATCGTTGGTGGTTCCTTTGCAGGAATCCACACTGCAATGGCACTGCGCAAGCATTGTCCGGATAGTGAAATCATATTGATTGAAAAACAGGCGAAGATAGGTTTTATCCCCAGTGGAATCAACTTGCTTTTGAAAAAAGAAATCACTGAGGAAAAGCAGCTTTACTGGATGACAAAAGAAAAAATGGAAGCGTTCTACAATGTGGATGTGCGAATCAATACAGAAGTGGCTTCGTTAGGGACAACGACGAACACGCTTATTTTGCAAAACGGTGGCCAGTTGACTTTTGATCACTTAGTCATCGCTACAGGGTCGAACCAACAATTCAAAACGATCAGTACAGAAAGTGAATTGATCCGTTCGGTGAGAGATGCTCATTTAAAGGAACCTTTAGAAGAAAAAATCGCACAAGCACAAAAGGTAGCTATTGTTGGTGCCGGTCAGGTGGGTATTGAACTGGCGGAAGGATTGGTGGGTCAAAATAAGCAGATCCACTTATATGAAAGCCGAAAAAATTTGTTGTTCCGCTATTTTGATCCTGAAATGGTTGCCCCGTTACGTGAAGAACTGGAAAAAAGAAAGATTCCTGTCTTCTTGAACGAGCAGGTCCAATCGTTGGTGGAATCTGAGTCAGTGACAGTCACTACGGATCAGCGAAAAGAACGGTATGATCTGGTTTTATTGGCAAACCACACAAGACCAGATAACCGACTTTGGCAAGAAAAATTGAAACTAAATGATGACGGAACGATCTGGGTGGATGATTACTTACAAACTTCGGCAAAAAACATTTACGCAATTGGTGACACGATCCAGGTGACTTTTCGTCCGACAGAAGAAAAAATGTACGTGTCACTGGTAAATAATGCGATACGCACGGCACATATCGTTAGTCGAACGATCAGTGGTAAACCAACGAAAGATCCGGGAACCTATCGTCCAGTGGGCAATCATTGGTTTGGCTACTTTCTAGGAAGCGTAGGGATAACAGAAGAAGAAAGTATTTTTTATCCCCAACAAATCACAAAAGAGTATCTAACAACTCAGGTTTCTGCTACGGATCATCAGCCAGTAAAGATCAAGATCATCCAAAATGAACAGCAACAGTTAGTTGGTGCGCAGCTTCAAAGCAAAGGCAATATTTTCCATCTGTTGGATCAATTTACGCTAGCAATCGAAGAAAGCTGGACATTGGAACAACTTGAGGAACACGAATTATTCTTCCAACCGGAATATCGGATGCCGATCCCTTTTACAAAGGTGGTTGAAGACACCCATGAAGATTGAACAATTATTGGAAAAAAAAGAACAGTTACAAGTCTTGTTGTTGCGAGAACTTGTGTTGCAAGGTGGCAAGGCCTCTAGCAGTGAACTAAGGGAGAAAGTGAATCTTTCTAAATCAGCCTTTGACCAGTATCTGGAAGATATTGAATGGATCGGCTCGATGATGCGCAAGAAAGTAGAAGTCAAAAGAACAGAGTTTCAAGTTATCCTTGAGTTAGGTGATGACACGAGTTTAGAACAGATATGTCTATTCTTGCTTCAACAAAGTTTGAAATTCAATTTGCTCACATATCTTTTAGAACATCAACAAGCGTCGATCGTTCGTTTAGCCACTGCATTCAATATCAGCGAATCTTCTGTTTTTCGCAAAATCAAAGAATTGAATCATTTATTGAAAGAATTTTCTCTTCAAATCAAAAATGGACAAATCTATGGGGAAGAACTACAAGTTCGGTACTTTTATTATGTCCTCTTTCAATTCATCCCAGAATCTCAACGACCTCTTTTCTTACAGAATACACCGGAAAAACGACCATTGATCCTAGGGTTGGAACGTTCGGTAGAAACAACTTTTTCAGCGGATGCATCAATAAAAATTGCTTGTTGGTTAGGAATCACGAGGAAACGACTAATGAGTGAAAAGACGACGTTCAAAACGTTGAAAACAAGAAAAACACTTTATGAGATTGATCGGTTGTACCAAGTGATCGATCCAGTCCTTTCGCTTTATCTAAGTCGAACTGCGGCTGACTTGAGTAATTATGAAACACTCATGTTCTACAGTTTTTTTGTGTCATTTGCAGTATTGGATGAGGAACACTTTTATCAGTATGATTTGACGCGCAGCAAAAAACTGCCGACTGCTGTCTTGGATACATATATCCGAGAAACAATGTTGTGGCATTATCGGCCCAGACGTCTAAAAATAAAGGAAGAAAAGGCTGTGGGTTATCAACTGGCACAAATCAATAATGAACTGTATTTTTTTGACGGGCATATGCTGATCTACGATCAAGAACATCTATTGGCACAACAAAAAAAGATGTTGGGACACTCCCTCAGTCAGTTACTAGAACGGCTAAAAGAAACAACCATTGAACAATTTTCTTCTAAAAAATTTGACGAGACACAATTAGAATATTTGATGATCCAATATGCGAATGTTTTGATGATGATCGATTTTTACATTGCCAAGTCTGTCAAAATCGGGATCGATATCGACACATTGCCGATTTATCGAATTGCGTTCCAACAATTTTTACTTAGAGAACTTAAAGGGATCAGTGGAATCGATATTGAAAATGTGCGTGCAGACAAATCCTATGATCTAGTAATCACTTTTAATCAAGAAAAACAAAATCAACACTATTATTATTTATCAGAGTTTGCTTCAAACTATGATATCAAAAGGTTAAAACAGAAAATTGAGCAAGAGAAAAAAGCTAAAAATTAAGAAAACTGTCAAAAAAAGTCCAAATCGCTATTTTTTTGGCAGTTTGTTTTAAATAAATGGGTGTAAGATAAAAGCAGATTAAGAAAGCGTTTGCAAAAAATGGAGGAGATTATAATGACTGAATCAACGTATATCATGGCCATCGACCAAGGGACAACTAGTTCACGAGCAATCATCTTTGACAAAAAAGGGAGACATATCGGCAGCTCACAAAAGGAATTTACACAATTCTTTCCTAAAGAAAGTTGGGTAGAACATGATGCCAACGAAATTTGGAATTCTGTTCAATCCGTCATTGCGGGAGCATTTATTGAATCTGGGATCAAGCCGAATCAAATTGCTGGGATCGGTATTACGAATCAGCGTGAAACGACTGTCATTTGGGAAAAAGACACAGGCCGTCCCATCTATCATGCAGTTGTATGGCAATCTCGTCAATCTGCCGCTATTGCGGATAACCTCAAAAACGAAGGCTATCAAGAATTTTTCCATAAAAAAACAGGCTTAGTGATCGATGCTTATTTTTCAGCGACAAAAATTCGCTGGATTTTAGATCACGTAGAAGGAGCGCAAGAACGAGCAGAAAAAGGCGAGTTACTTTTTGGAACAATCGATTCATGGTTGGTTTGGAAATTAACAGATGGACAAGCCCATGTGACCGACTATTCAAATGCGAGTCGAACAATGCTATTCAATATCCACGATCTTGATTGGGATCAAGAAATACTTGACCTATTAAATATCCCACGAGTGATGTTACCGAAACCAACTTCGAATTCTGAAGTTTACGGCTACACGCAAGGTTATCACTTTTATGGTAGTGAAGCGCCAATTTCTGGAATGGCAGGGGACCAACAAGCAGCTTTATTTGGTCAAATGGCATTTGAACCAGGAATGGTCAAAAATACGTATGGAACTGGTTCATTCATCGTCATGAATACAGGGGAAGAACCGCAATTATCTAAAAACAATTTATTGACGACGATCGGTTATGGGATAAATGGCAAGGTTTACTATGCACTTGAGGGGAGTATTTTTGTAGCTGGGTCATCGATCCAATGGTTACGTGACGGCTTGCAAATGCTCCAAAAAGCGAGTGACTCGGAAGAAGCTGCGAAACGTTCTACGAGTGACGATGAAGTCTACGTTGTCCCAGCTTTTGTAGGTCTAGGCGCTCCATATTGGGATCAAGCTGCTAGAGGTTCGATGTTTGGTTTGACGCGTGGCACAACAAAAGAAGACATCATCAAAGCTACCTTACAGTCAATCGCATATCAAGTAAGAGATATCATTGACACGATGCAAGATGATACAGGAATCAAAATCCCAGTGCTGAAAGTAGATGGCGGCGCAGCAAATAATGAATATTTGATGCAATTCCAGACAGATATCTTGAATGTACCGATCCAAAGAGCGGAAAATTTGGAAACTACGGCATTAGGTGCTGCTTTCCTTGCTGGTTTGGCTGTCGGTTACTGGAAAGACACAGATGAAATCAGAGAATTTTATGAAGCTGGTAAAATGTTTGAAGTCGAAATGCCAGAAGAACGAAGAGAAAAACTATATAGTGGCTGGAAAAAAGCAGTCGCTGCTACACAAGCATTTGAGTAAAGGGAGGGAACGTTATGTTTTCAAGAGGAACGAGACAAGAAAATATTGAAAAAATGCAACAAGAAGAATTAGATTTATTGATCATCGGTGGTGGGATCACTGGTGCTGGTGTAGCCATCCAAGCAGCAGCTTCAGGAATCAAAACCGGTCTGATCGAGATGCAGGATTTTGCAGAAGGAACTTCTTCACGTTCAACGAAATTAGTCCATGGAGGCATTCGTTACTTAAAAACATTTGATGTGGAAGTAGTTGCTGATACAGTAGGCGAGCGAGCTGTTGTACAAAGTATCGCACCTCATATACCAAAACCTGATCCAATGCTACTACCTATCTACGAAGATGAAGGAGCGACGACATTCAATATGTTTTCAGTCAAAGTCGCAATGGATCTTTATGACAAGCTAGCAAATGTGACCGGTACCAAATATGAGAACTACACATTGACTCCCGAAGAAGTCTTAGAACGTGAACCTTTCTTGAAAAAAGAAGGTCTAAAGGGTGCAGGTGTATACTTGGACTTTCGCAACAACGATTCCCGTTTAGTCATCGAAAATATCAAGAAAGCAGCAGAAGATGGCGCTTATCTGGTAAGTAAAATGAAAGCGGTTGGCTTTTTATATGACAACGATCAGATCGTAGGCGTCAAAGCGCGGGATCTATTAACAGATGAAGTAGTAGAAATCAAAGCAAAAATAGTGATCAATACAAGCGGTCCATGGGTAGATAAGATCCGCAACTTGAATTTCAAACGAGCAGTTTCCCCTAAAATGCGTCCTACAAAAGGAATCCATTTAGTGGTAGATGCCAAAAAACTACCAGTGCCACAACCAACTTATTTTGATACAGGAAAACAAGATGGTCGTATGGTCTTTGCGATCCCTAGAGAAAATAAAACCTATTTTGGCACAACTGATACAGATTATCAAGGAGACTACACCGATCCTAAAGTGACACAGGAAGATGTGGATTATTTGTTGGAAGTTGTCAACCATCGCTATCCAGAGGCGAATATCACGTTACAAGATGTTGAGGCAAGCTGGGCAGGCTTACGTCCTTTATTGATTGGAAATTCTGGTTCAGACTATAATGGCGGTGACAATGGTTCGATTTCAGATAAAAGCTTTGGGAAAGTGATCGATACAGTCACAGAATATAAAGAAAACAAAGTAACACGTGTAGAAGTCGAAGATGTATTGAATCACTTGGAAAACAGTCGCGACGAAAAAGCACCATCAACGGTTTCCCGAGGAAGTTCTTTGGAAAGAGAACCAGACGGATTAGTGACACTTTCTGGTGGGAAGATCACCGACTATCGTAAGATGGCAGAAGGGGCATTGAAATTGATCCGTCAATTGTTAAAAGACGAATATGGTGTGACAGCCAAAGAAATCGATTCGAAGCATTATCCAGTGTCAGGGGGAGATTTTGACCCAACTAAATTAGAAGAAACAGTCGAAGAATTAACAAAAATCGGTGTTGAAGCAGGATTAGCGGAGGAAGACGCTGGTTATATTGCGGACTTCTATGGCACGAATGCGAAGAAAATCTACGCACTTGCAAAAGATATGACACCATATCCAGGGTTAAGTTTGGCAGAATCTGCTCGCTTACGTTACGGATTAGAAGAAGAAATGGTCTTGGCACCAGGTGATTATTTGATTCGTCGAACGAACCATCTATTGTTTGAAAGAGATCAATTGGATGCAATCAAACAACCAATCATTGATGCAATCGCCACATACTTTGCTTGGTCACCAGAAGAGAAGAAACGTCAAGAAAATCGGTTAGAAGAATTGATTGCTGAGTCGGATTTACGTGACCTAAAGGAGGAGAAATAAATGAATGCAGAGATGACCCAGATCATGGGTGAATTTATTGGGACGATGATTTTGATTTTATTAGGTGATGGTGTTTGTGCGGCAGTCAACTTAAACAAGAGTAAAGCACAAGCTTCAGGTTGGATCGTCATTGCATTTGGTTGGGGCATGGCTGTAACGATGGGTGTCTATATTTCTGGATTTATGGGACCAGCACATTTGAATCCAGCAGTATCTTTAGCTATGGCAATGACAGGAGCAATCGGTTGGAACCTCGTGATCCCATTTATTATTGCACAGATGTTAGGAGCTTTTGTTGGGGCGATTCTTGTTTGGTTAGCATATCTGCCACATTGGGGCGTAACAAAAGACCAAGATGCTATTTTAGGTACCTTTGCAACTGGTCCAGCTATACGTAATTATCCAGCTAACTTTATTACTGAATTGATTGGCACATTTGTCTTGGTTTTAGGGCTACTTGCATTTGGACAAAATGCTTTTGCAGATGGTACAAATGTATTTGCTGTCGGTGGGTTGATCTTGGCTATCGGTCTTTCATTAGGCGGACCTACCGGATATGCGATCAATCCAGCTCGTGACCTTGGTCCGCGTATTGCTCATGCAGTATTGCCGATCGGAAACAAAGGAACTTCAGACTGGGCCTATTCTTGGGTGCCAGTAGTTGGACCAATGGTTGGCGCTATTGTAGCAGTGGGAGTATACATGTTGATGGTCTAAGACGTTTGAATGTAGGACAAATCTAAAAATCAGGTTTGCTACAGACTCTCGAATAAACGGCGGGAACAGAAGTAACTCCTTCGGAAATAAGCCGAAATTCACAAAAATTTGAAAAGCAATTTTCGTTCATTTCTTCTTATTTCTCGGAGTTAAACACTTCTGTGCCAGCCTCTCTCAAATAAACGACGTCCAAAAGTCAGTCCTCATAAAAAAGTTTAGTAAAATAAGAGCAAATAATCAGGTGCCGACGAATCGGTTCTGATCATTTGCTCTTTTGCTTGATTCAAATAGATTTGATTTGAGAAATCAGTTATTTGTTAATTTATTCAAGACATCTTTAGGGATTTTTGATTCTTCAATCGCAGATGGTCCCTTTGTTATTCGTTTTTTACTTACTTCAGCCGTGATGTAAGAGTTTGGTTCTAAAGGCTGTGGTTTTTCAGAAGAAACGGCGTAGGACATATCGATTTTTTGACCGCTCTCAGTGACAAAGGTCAATTGATAGTCATAAGACTTTAAGTTATCCACTTTTTTTCCTTGATTATCCAGTGTATCTTTTAGTGGTGGAACTGTTTCTGGTATTTTTGCGTAGGCTGTTTCACTTTTATAGGTTTCTTCATAATATTTATACCCTTTATATCCACCAAAGGCTAATAGCAAAAGGACGATTACAGCAATTACTTTTTTCATTTGATTCACACTCTTTTCGTTTTTTTCTATTATCTACTAAGTGCCAATTAAAGGAAAGCGAAACAGGTAACAATTTTGTTAGTTGAACGAACAAATTTCTTTGTTTGGTAAAAGCGATTTCTTGTATTAGTTGACAGGCAAAAACAAAGTTGATATAGTTGGGGTGAAAATAAATAAAACCTAGATGAATGAGGTATTTTGATGAGTGTAGCAGGTATCTAACGTAGTCAGTTGAATAGCCAATAAAGCAAGAAGCTTATTTGGCGTGCGTATAGATGATACCTGTCAAAACCAATAGTTTGTATTCAACAAGGACGGGACATGTCTTATTTAAGTGGATGTCCTGTTCTTTTATTTTATCACTAGGTCTTATTTATTTGGGACAGGTATCTCTTCAATAAAGGAGAGAATATGAAAGATACACTCAATAAATTACAATTCGAAGAAATTAAAAACGAAGTCAAAAAACGAGCTATCGGGAATCACAGTAAAGAACGAATCGATGAAATGACCATCCAAACAAATCTGCAAACTGTTCGAACCCGACAAACAGAAACGAAAGAAGCACGGCTCATCTTAGAAAGTAATCAGCATGTTCCATTCATGGGATTGACGAGGATCGATGCATTAACGGCACAAGTAAAGAAAGGCTTGATTTTGACTCCCTCAGAATTGATCGAGTATGCTGATTTTTTAAGAAGTAGTCGGTTGATTACGAAATTCTTTGAAAAAAATTGCTATCAGACACCGCTATTGTATGCGTATAGCAAAAATATGCCCAACCTAGTTGAAATCGAAGAGTTGATCTATCAACAAATCAAGAATCAAAAGGTAAGTGATGATGCTTCGCGACAGTTGCGAAAGGTACGAAAACAGTTGCAAGTGACAGAAAAGGAAATCCAAGATCGCTTGTTGAAATTTTTGCGGCATCCCGCGAATAAAGAAATGATCCAAGAAACGATGATTGTTCAAAAAGGAGATCATTATACGATTCCAATCAAGGCAAGTTACAAAAACAAGATACCTGGAAGTATCATCGAGCAATCCAACAAAGGAACAACTGTATTTATTGAACCGACAGCTGTTGAAAAAGCAAGTGGGCACTACCAACTGCTAAAAGCAGAAGAAATTGCAGAAGAGTACCAAGTGTTGGCAGCTTTGACTGGCGCATTGGCTGAGAAAGAATATGCAATTGATTTGATCATTGAGACTGTCACACGTTTAGATATTCTTTTTGCTCGAGCAAAGTATAGTCGGGAAATCAAAGGTGTCACGCCTATCGTCAATAAATCGGAATATATCAACATTAAACAGGGAAGACACCCTTTGCTGACAGGAAAGGCTGTCCCATTGGATTTTGAATTGGGGAAAGATTACCGTGGGTTAGTGATCACTGGCGCGAATGCCGGTGGAAAAACAGTCGTTTTGAAAACTGTGGGACTACTTACCCTCATGGGGATGTTCGGGTTGCAAGTACCAGCAGATGAAGGTACAGAGTTAGCAGTCTTTGATGGTGTTTTTGTCGATATTGGTGATCAACAGAATATTGAAAATGCCTTGAGTACGTTCTCTGGTCATATGCACAATATTGCAGCGATTTTAGGTAAAATCAAAAGGAATACGCTGGTTTTACTAGATGAGATCGGTAGTGGGACAGAGCCAAATGAAGGGGCAGCTTTGGCGGTGGCTATCATGGAAGCAATGTATGAAAAAGGCGCTTTGGTTGTTGCAACTACGCATTATGGGGAAATCAAAAAGTTTGCCAAAGACCATGAAGACTTTATTCCTGCGGCTATGGCATTTGACCGAGAAAAATTGAAACCGAAGTATCTTCTGCGAGTTGGTGAAACTGGCGAAAGCCAAGCGCTGTGGATCGCCAAAAAAATGGAGATGTCTCCAGAGCTTATTCAACAAGCACAACATTATATCTACAATAAGGCCTATCAAACAAAGAAAAAAGCATTCCAAACGCTCGTCCAGAAGGAAAACGTGAAAGAAGAATTGGAACGATTTTCAAAAGGGGATCGAGTATTCTCGACCATCCATCAAAAAGAAGGTCTGATTTTTGAAGATCAAGGAGAAAACACATTGATCTTTTACTTGGACAGTGAAAAAATCGAAGTACCACGTTCCCGTGTGACTCTAAAAAGGCGCGCAGAAGAATTGTACCCAGAAAATTATGATCTGGACAGTCTATTTACAGATTTCAAAACGAGAAAATGGCAGAGGGATATCGAACGTGGCTCGAAAAAAGCCCACAAACAATTAGCTAAAGAAGCGCGTGAACGACAGAAAAATCAGCGACAAACGTAAAATAGGGATATTCAGCGGCAAGGTAAAAATTGGCACATCTATTTTGTTAGGTTAGAATAGACTAAAGTCTATTTAAGGGGCTGTAAAAGATGAAGCAACTATCCAATTGGCGTAAAGAAATACGAACGATCCCCAACCTATTATCTCTTTTTCGTGTTGTGTTATTACCTGTTTATCTTTATCTTGTCGCGCAACATTCTTTTTATTTAGCTGGTGTGATCATCGCTATTTCAGGTCTTACTGATTTTTTAGACGGTTTTATTGCTCGCCGTTTCAATCAAATCACGGAATTAGGAAAAATCCTTGATCCTGTGGCTGATAAATTGACTCAATTGTTTTTGATTCTATCCATGGCATGGCAACGTCCACTGATTTGGCTCGTATTAGGTCTATTCATTGTCAAAGAAGGCTTTATGTTACTAGCTGGAATCATTGGTCTCAGGCATCATGTCAAATTAGATGGTGCAAAATGGTATGGAAAATTAGCGACCGCCGTCATCTATGCAGGAATGGCAATTTTGTTACTCTTTCCTGACCTCACCGGTAGATGGGTCAACTGGATATTTGGTGTGATCACTTATTGTTTGGCACAATCATTTGTGCTGTATATAGGCACCTACCAAAAATTATTAAAATCAGTCGATGATTAAAAACAGAGATTGAGACAAAAGTCATTTAGGTTTGAGAAATTGGAGAAAAAAACGAACAATACGTTTTTTGTATTGCTCGTTTTTTTTAAAATTTCCGAAAAGCCTGACTTTTAGATGCCGTTTATTTGAGAGAGGCTGGCACAGAAGTGTTTAACTCCGAGAAATAAGAAGAAATGAACGAAAATTGCTTTTCAAATTTTTGTGAATTTCGGCTTATTTCCGAAGGAGTTGCTTCTTTTACCGCCGTTTATCCGAGAGTCTGTAGCAAAACTGATTTTTAGATTTATCCCATATTCTATTTTTGTTTCATTATGGTTTGATATAAGCAAAGCCTTTTTCTTGTAATTCGATCAGATCTAAAACACCCGCTGGTACGATGACCACTTGTTCAGGTAATGCTTTTTCGCTGATTTCATTCGCACGTAAAGCGTTAGCACAAGCATGGAATGTTACATCTGGTAATGCGAGGAAATCCGCATTCTGGTTATCAAGATAGCCTGTTATTCCGTGACCGTTAACAGTAACGATGATCTCTGTTTTCGGTGCTGCTTTCAGTAGATTTTTGACGTTTTGCTTCGTTTCGAGCCACTTTGCTGTTTCGTCGATGTGAAAGACAACTTTCATTGTTTCGCTCCTTACTTTTTGATGATCATATTGATTGCTTGTTCCATTTTTTTTGCTTGTTCCTCTGGACTATTCTCAGGGTGTTCCAAACAATCCTTGAGATTTTCGGCAACGATCATTCCCATGACACGATCAATACTGGAACGAACGGCGCTCAACTGCGTAATAACATCCATACATTCTTTATTTTCGTCGATCATTTTTTGGATTCCGCGTATTTGACCTTCCGTGCGCTTTAAACGATTCATAATGTTTTTGTTATCGATTTCCATCTTGAATCCTCCTTGTTGTTCTATTTGGATAATACCCTATATAGGTATAGTTTGTAAATAAATAAGTCAATTTTTAAATTTAGGAATCGAATAGTTGACAAATATCAGTATATTGTGTTGAATATACCCCGTGAGGTATTTTAAAAAATTAAACGAGGTGGCATAAAAATGATGTTGTTCCAAACGATACAATCTATTACAATTGCTGAATTAAAAGGAAAACTAACAAGTTCTATTCAATTGATCGATGTGAGAACGCCAAATGAATACCGGGGTGGGCATATTCGACAAGCTAAGAATTTACCATTGCAAAGAATCACTAGTTTTAAAGGTGATCAGGAAAAACCTGTTTATGTGATCTGTCAGTCAGGTATGCGAAGCAAGCAGGCAACGAAAGAATTGAACAAAATGGGCTATCAGGCGATCAATGTACGAGGTGGCATGAATCAATGGTTGGATAAAACAATAGGAGGTAAGTAAATGAAAGTAGTGATTATTGGTGGTGTAGCAGGAGGAATGTCTGCAGCAACTCGATTACGCCGCTTAAAAGAAGATGCAGAAATCGTCGTTTTTGAAAAAGGGCCATTTGTTTCATTTGCCAATTGTGGACTGCCCTATTATGTTTCGGGGGAAATTGACGAACGTGAAAAACTTTTAGTCCAAACTCCTGAGACGTTAGCTGCTCGCTTTCAACTTGATGTCCGTCCAAATCATGAAGTCACAGCTATTTTAACAGATGAGAAAAAAGTCGAAGTACAGCATGATGGAATACGGACAATGGAATCATATGACGTGCTGTTGCTTTCTCCAGGCGCAAAACCGTTTGTACCACCTATTGCTGGTCTGTCAGAAGCGAAAAACGTCTTCACCGTTAGAAATGTACCAGACATTGATAAGATAATGCACGTCCTTGATATCCAACCAAAACAAGCAGTAGTTGTCGGTGCAGGATTTATTGGGCTTGAGATGGCAGAAAATTTGACCAAACGAGGACTTGAAGTAACAGTTGTGGAGAGTGCACCACATATTTTGCCGACCTTAGATGAGGAAATGGCTGCATTCGTTCATGCAGAATTAGAAGAAAAAGGTGTAACAGTCAAAACCAATCAAGCGGTCATCGCTTTTGAAGAGGAAGGCCAGTTATTGCGTTTAGCAGATGGTACTGCTATTCCTTCCGAACTGACGATTTTATCTGTAGGAGTAGCTCCTGACAGTACATTGGCAAAACAAGCCGGTCTTGAAACTGGAATCAAAGGCGGTATTCTCGTTGATGAATATTATCAAACGAGTGATCCTGCTATTTATGCAGTAGGCGATGCAATCATCGTCAAACAACAAATCACAGGTGAAGACGCGTTAATTTCGTTGGCCTCCCCAGCCAATCGTCAAGGACGTCAAGTAGCAGATAATATCGCTGGCACTGCACGAAAGAACCAAGGAAGTATCGGTACAGCGATTTTACGCGTATTTGATCTGACTGCAGCTTCTACAGGATTAAATGAACGAGCAGCTAAACAAGCAGGTCTCTCTTATTCAGTTATCCATGTCTCAGGAAAGGATCATGCAAGTTATTATCCAGACGCATCTGATCTTCTTTTGAAATTGATCTTTGATCCAAAAACTGGTGAAATCTACGGAGCGCAAGGAATTGGTGAAAAAGGCGTGGATAAAAGAGTAGATGTTCTGGCTACTGCAATCAAAGGAAAGTTAACCATCTTTGATTTACCGGAATTGGAATTGACTTATGCGCCACCTTTCGGTTCAGCAAAAGATCCGGTGAACATGTTAGGTTATGCAGCCATGAATGTTGCGGAAGGATTAAGTGAGCTAATCCAATGGCATGAGTTACCTGAAGCTTTGGCCAATGGAAAAGTATTATTGGATGTGCGAAATGAAGGTGAATTAGCCAATGGCGCATTTCCGCATGCTACAAATATTCCTTTGCACGAGTTACGTTGTCGCTTGAGCGAGTTAGAGAAGAACCAAGAATATATCGTAAGTTGCCATAGTGGACTACGAAGTTATTTAGCTGAACGTATCTTAAAACAAGCTGGTTTCCATGTTCAAAATTTAGACGGCGCATTTGCGCTTTATCGTGCAGTACGCCCAAATGAACTTGTTTATCCCCATCAATAAAAAAATCCGCCTCATTATGTGCAATGCTTTTCAACTTAAAAAAATAAGTGAGGAGATTAGTAAGAGTAGCTAGGGAAAAAGCGTATCACTCAAATTTTTTAGAGTGATACGCTTTTTCCCACTTTATTTTCCACCTTTTCTCAGATGAGTCATCAGTTTTTGAAATCATTGTTCCTTTATTTCTCAACAAATGGCTCTACGTGGACATCCGTTTCGTGGACTTGAAATTTTTCGAATAAACGATGTTCAATAATATCAGAAACAGTATGGCTTTCTTTTACTGTTAGATCAGAATCCATCAAGACTGTGATGTCAACATAGATATTTGAACCATAGTTTCGTCCTCGAATATCTTTCACTTGTCTTACTTCCGGAATTTTTTCAATTGTTTCTTTGTAACGAACAAGTTCAGCTTGATCGAAACCGTCGGATAATGAAAACGAACTTTCCCTAAAAATATCAACAGCCGTTTTTAAAATCAGTAGTCCGACAACCATTGCTGCTAGTGTGTCTAACCAACCCAACTGAAAAGATGCAGCAAAAACAGCAATTGCTGTACCAATACTTGTCCAGGCATCACTTCGGTTATCTTTTGCTGCAGCCAGAAGCCCAGGACTTTTAACTTTTTCGGCTAACTTTTTGTTGAAGTAATAGACGATGTACATAAGGATAGCGGAAAAAATACCTACGATCGCAGCAGTAATATCGGGACTCCCCGTCTCCTTGTCCATGAAAGAACGAATGGACGAATACAGGACCTCAATCCCTACCAGCAACATGATAAAGGAAGTAACTAGGCTGGCAATATTCTCTGCTTTCCAGTGACCGTAACGGTGTTCATTATCTGCAGGCTTCCGAGAAATCCGGAGGCCGATCAATACAGCAATCGATGCAAGGATATCTGTAAAATTATTCAATCCATCTGCTCTTAAAGCTTCAGAATCTGCGATATTTCCGATAGAAAGTTTTAGGATCGATACGATAACATAAGCCAGAATGCTGATGATAGCACCTAATTCGGCTTGTTTCAATTGTTGGTATCTTTCGTTGTTCATAAATGTTCACTCCAAAATAAAAATATTTTACTATCATATAATATTTTGAGTGTCTATTTAGTAAAGTGTGTAAAATATAATAGTTTTGGAGTAGCGAAATTTTGTACTATGCATCTCTTGAATCCATTAATAGGAAAGTCGAAGGAAGCTTTTTTGCCAACTAGAAAATCAGCAATGGAACATTTCAAACATGAAAAGCTGTTTTTCTCTGTTCATTCTTATTGCTTGATGCAGAACAGCCTTTTCACAACCTAATCTACGGTGTTCAAGAAGCAACTCCTCAACAATAAGGCCTAGATTTTCAAAATATGAGAAGCTATTTTAAAAATCTAGTTCTTATTTGCTCGGAGCTGAGCGCTTCTTTCACAACCTTATCCACGGTGTTCAAAGGCCTGCATCTTCAACAATAAGCCTAAACAGATGAAAAACATGAAAAGCTGTTTTTCTCTGTTCATTCTTATTGCTTGATGCAGAACAGCCTTTTCACAACCTAATCCACGGTGTTCAAAGCCCAACTCCTTGAAATAAGTCTGGATTTTTCAAAACATGGAGAGCTGTTTCGAAAAATCCATTCTTATTGTCGGCGGAGCTGAACAGCCTTTTCACAACCTTTATGCATATGTTTTGAGCTTTGCTTTTCTCCGTGTTAGGGTGGGATTGTATCGAATAAGAAGGAGGAAACTGACACATGGCAAAAATAGATTTACCACAAGTCGAAACTCATCTTTATATCAACGGCAAATGGCTGGAGGGATCGGAAGGTACTTTTGAGGTTAAGAATCCTGCAACTGGGGAGATATTAGCCACTGTTCAAAAGGGTGGAGAAAAAGAAACGAAAGAGGCAATTCAGGCGGCTAATAAAGCGTTTGAAGGCTGGTCACAAACTTCTCCTGCAGAACGAGCAAAATTAATGAATAAAATGGCAGATCTAGTAGAAAATGATAGTGAACGATTGGCAAAAATCATGACGATGGAACAAGGAAAACCGCTAAGTCAAGCAGCAGCGGAAATTCAAACAAATGTGGAGAATCTTCGGTGGAATGCGGCGGAAGGACAGCGTATTTTAGGGGACATCGTTCCTTCACCAACTACTAATCAATGGCAAGTCCGGAAAAAGCCAGTCGGAGTAGTAGGAGCCATTACTCCTTGGAACTTTCCTTCTAATATGATCATTCGGAAGATATCGCCAGCAATCGCAGCGGGGTGTACGGTGATTTTAAAACCCGCAAAAGCGACACCGCTTTCAGCACTAGCGCTAATGGAACTATTTGATCAAGCTGGATTTCCTGAAGGAGTCGTCAATATCGTAATGGGGGATTCTTCAACGATTGGTAAGATCTTATCAGAATCTGATGACATTCAAAAAATCACTTTTACAGGTTCAACAGAAGTGGGCCAAATCTTGAATGAACAAGCGGCTCCGACATTGAAAAAAGTTTCAATGGAACTTGGCGGACATGCTCCATTTATTATTTTCCCTGATGCGGATTTAGAATTAGCGACAGAGATGTTGATCAAAACTAAGTTTATCAACAATGGACAAGTGTGTACGTCACCTAATCGAATCTTTATCCATAAAGAGATCAAACAAAAAGCAACAGATCTTATCATGGAAAAGATGAAAGGTGTATCTGTAGGTAATGGGTTAGACGACCCAACAACAGGTCCGCTGATCAATGAAGAAGGAATCCAAAAAATCGAAGAACAGCTGAAGGATGCAGTTGATAAAGGGGCACAGATTCTTTGTGGTGGAAAGCGCTTGACAGAAGGCGAGTATGCGAACGGCTTTTTCTTTGAACCAACTGTTTTAGACGGTGTAACAAAAGAAATGGCGATCTTTTATGAAGAAACGTTTGGACCGGTCATTCCACTGATTACATTTGAAGAGGAAGATCAAGTGATCAAGGATGCCAATGATACGATTTTTGGCTTGGCTTCTTACTTCTTCTCGACCAATATCCACACAGTCGATCATGTCAGCAATCAACTGCAATATGGGATGGTGGGAGTAAATGATACAGCGATATCTAACTCTGCTACGCCTTTTGGTGGGGTCAAACATTCTGGATTCGGTCGTGAGAATGGAACCTATGGTGTCGAAGAATATATTGAGGTAAAATTTGTGACGATTCGGACGGCTAAGTAAAAGCACAGCAAATAGAAGAATACGAAAATCAGAAGAGGCTAAGACAGAAGTGTTCAACTCTGAGAAATAAGCCGAAATTCACGAAATTTGCTTTTCAAATTTTTGTGAATTTCGGCTTATTTAAGAAGGTGTTGCTTTTGCTCCCACCGTTTATTCGTTTTTGAAGGGTGAGCCAAAAGTGTTTCTTACTTTTGGCTCACCCTCTTTTCGAATAATCGATGTACGTAGTTTCACTAAAAAAAGCCAAAAAAACCAAAAAACGTAAGAAGTAATTTTGGTTTTCTTTTGACTTTTTCTTATAAGTGAACACTTATTTCTGAGTCTTGCTGTCCATCAATTCTTTTCGATATTCATGATAAACATGATAAAGATTCAATTCGTATTCTTTTTTCGCGTTTGTTACTACGGTGTCTAAAATCAGCCCGGTAACTAGTGAAAGTAAAGCCAGTATCATCAATCCAGTACTCAAAATAGCCGAAGGTACCCGTGTGATGAAGTGGGTCAACATATATTCACGAAGAACTGGTACGCCAGTGAATAGACCAAATAAAAAGAAGAAAAGTGTCCAGATCCCAAAGAACATCAGCGGTTTGTAATCTTTGCACATTTTGATGATCATCATGATCACTTTAAAGCCATCGGAAAAAGTATTTAACTTTGATTCACTTCCTTCTGGACGATCGCGATAATCAATGGGGATTTCTACTAACTTGAATTTTTTATCTAATGCATGGATCGTTAGTTCCGTTTCGATTTGGAAACCAGAACTCATGATAGGAAAGCTTTTGACAAAAATCCGATTAAATCCACGATAGCCAGTCATGACATCGCGTATTTTCGTTTTATACAATTGCGTGATCGTATTTTTAACTAGATTATTACCGAAATCATGGAAAGGACGCTTGTTTTCATCAAAATACGTACCGTTCGACAGTCGGTCACCAATGACCATATCCGCTCTGCCTGAACGAAGTTGATCGAGTAACTCATGGGCCGCTTCTGCTGGATAGGTATCATCACCATCGACCATTAGATAATAATCTGCTTCAATATCAAAAAACATTTGCCGAATCACATTTCCTTTTCCTTGGCGAGGCTCTTTTTTAACGATTGCACCACACTGTAGAGCTAGATCATACGTGTTGTCTGTCGAATTATTGTCATATACATAAATGTCTGCTTGTGGTAATTCTCGTTTAAAGTCTGCAATGACAGTCGAAATCGTTGCTTCTTCATTGTAACAAGGAATTAGAACAGCAATTTTTTCTTGTTGTTCCATTTTTCACTCTCCTTAAATCATCGAAAACACATTTTCCTTTTAAGAATACCGTATCATTTTCGTAAATACTAGTATTCCTAGAGAAAATTAACTTCTTTTTTAGCGCAATTCATAAAGAAATCCCTACGAAAAAACGAAGATGTTTTTTCAGAGAAGGGATAAGGAATCAATTCTATACAGTTAAGCAAATTCACTTTTTTTTCGTGTAATATCTAAAACAGTACCTGTGTAGGCATCCGCTAAGAATTCATAGTAGACAACTTCACCATCTTCGATTCGTGATATACCACCTCGATATGCCTTCGAATGGATCGCAAATTTTCGAGTAGGTTCTTTTTCAAAGGAAATCCAGGAACCTTCAATAGAGCCTTCTTTTAAAAATGATTCTTTGATTTGATGCAAGACTTCATCCGCAGATAAGGTCTTTTTTCGATGATACCAAATAGTTGAAGCAACACCGCTTAACAATCCAAGTCCGATTCCCACAGCAAGACCGCCTTTAAAATAGCTTAGTTCGCTTTCTTCATACATACGTCTTACCTCCTTTTATATCCAATAGCTTCTTTGTGTTTATTCTACCATACTATGGGTTTTTCTTTGAAATAAATAACCACTACTTGTGAAAATAAGTTATAATAAATCCAAGTGATTGGCTAAAAGCGCTAAGGTTTGCGTCAATCAACAATAAGTTTGAGAGGAGCATAGTCTGAATTTTAGACGAACTTTATATGGACGAAAAAACATTTCAACGTATCAAAGAACTAACAGAACTTCAAGGAACAAGTGGTTTTGAGCAAGACATCCGGGAGTATATGGGCGCACACATGGAGCCTTTAGTGGATGAATTACAACAAGACGGGCTAGGTGGGATCTTTGGTTTACGTCACCATGATGATGCGGATGCTCCGCGCGTAATGGTTGCGGCACATATGGATGAAGTTGGCTTCATGTTGACCCAGATCCAAGAAAATGGCTTATTTAAAGTCGTACCTTTAGGCGGATGGAATCCTTACGTCGTTTCTGCCCAACGTTTTACGTTAAAAACATCAACAGGAAAAAATTATCCATGTATTTCTTCCTCTGTACCACCACATTTATTACGCGGTACCAGTGGCCAAAAAGCAGTTGAAGTCACAGATATTTTATTTGATGCCGGCTTTGAGTCACGTGAAGAAGCAATGAGCTTTGGCGTATTACCTGGTGATACGATCGTTCCTTATGCAGAAACAGTCAAAACAGCCAATGGAAAAAATATCATCAGTAAGTCTTGGGATAATCGTTACGGCTGTACAATGGTCTTAGAAGCTTTGGAAGCATTGCAAAATGAAACATTAGGGCATACTTTGATCGCTGGAGCAAATGTACAGGAAGAAGTGGGCTTACGTGGCTCTAAAGTTTCTGTCAACAAATTCAAACCAGATCTTTTCTTTGCAGTTGATTGTTCAGCAGCGGACGATACAAGAACAAAGAATGGCACTTTTGGTCATTTAGGGGAAGGGACATTGATGCGTATTCAAGATCCAGGTTTGATCATGTTACCTCGTCTACGTGAGTATTTATTAGATGTTGCTGAAACGAATCACATTCCTTATCAATACTTTGTTTCAAAAGGCGGAACTGACGCAGGTGCGGCACATACTCAAAATGAAGGAATCCCAAGTACAGTGATCGGTGTTGTAGGACGTTATATCCATACACATCAAACGATGTTCAGCATCCGTGATTTTGAGGCAGCCAGAGAAATGCTGATCCAAACATTAAAAGGGTTAGACAAATCAACTGTTGATACAATCGTATATGGAAAATAAAATATAAGAGAAATGGAAAGTAGCGTATTGCTGAAATATTTATTTTTAACGATACTCTAGGGAACCTTAAAGTATGAGACAAAATTGTTTCTTACTTTTGTCCCACGCTCAAACATACCGAGTCTATTCCATATCTCTTAGAAAATAAGCCTTAACAATCTGAACATAGCTTTTTATGTTTTTAGGATCGTTAAGGCTATTTTTGTAGGAGCGGGACACATTTTTTACAATTTAGGCTTTGGGTTGGTCAGTTTTGGATAAAGGTGTATAATCTAGATGTAAGAAAAAGAAAAGAGGTAAACAGATGATTATTCCTGAGGGTTTAGAAGAATTAGCTAGTTATGTAGAAAAAGGAAATAATATCTTTTTCTTTACTGCAGATTGGTGTGGTGATTGTCGCTTTATCAAACCGCAGATGCCAGAGATCGAAAATGATTTTTCTGGATGGAATTTTATTGAAGTTGATCGTGACAAATACATAGATGTAGCCGCTGAGTGGAGCATTTTTGGAATTCCAAGTTTTGTTGTCATCCAAGACGGAAAAGAATTAGGCCGTCTGGTAAACAAAGACAGAAAAACAAAACAAGAAGTCGAGGATTTCTTAAATCGTGTGATTGAGGGTTAACATCTGCTAGGAGGGATCAAGATGGAACAAGAATATCAAAATATTTTAGTCGGTATCGATGGTAGTGAACAAGCACTTTTAGCGTTTAAAAAAGCGGTCGAAGTTGCTCGAAGAAATCGAGGTACTGTATACGTAGTGAATGTGATCGATCAACAATTTTATAATTTTATGGGCTATGCCCCAATCGATCAAACAGTAGTGGATCAACAAACAGAAGCAGCAAAACAAATGATTGAAGACTGCAAAGCTTACGGGAAAACCGTTGATTATCAAGATATCGAAGGAATCATTGCCTACGGTTCGGTCAGAGAAACAATGGCAATCAATTTACCTAAAAAATATAAAATCGATTTGATCATGGTAGGACAATCAGGTCTAAATGCAGTTGAACGCTTTATGACTGGAAGTGTGGCAAGCTATGTCATTCGTCGAGCACCTTGTGACGTCTTGATCGTGTCAGATGAAGAAGAAGCAGCAACAAAAGAATAAGAACATGCAAGAAGCGTGTTAACGCATTGTTTATCTGAATTTTTAAGAGGCCGGGACAGAAGTGGCTAGATTCAAGAAATAAGAAGGAAATTCCAAAAAATGTTTCTGCAATGTTTGTGGGATTTTGGCTGATTTCTCGAAAAGGCTACTTCTGGAACGCCATTTATCCGCAAAAGAGAGTGTGACAAGGATTTTGTCATACCCCTTTATTTTTTTGGAATCAGAAAAATGCTATAAAGTATGGCAAAAAGGTTTTATTTTTTGGATGAAAAAAATCTCATGCATCGATCAACAATTTTTGTTAAGATAAGTGACAGCAAATGATACTGGAGGAAAAAACATGATTTTTGCTTACAATAAAGCACATGTCGGTGATACTTTGATGGTGATCATAGCCGATGATAAAGGAACGGAAAATAGCGTTATCCGCAAAGGAAATGTCGCACAGGTAAAGGATGAATCAGGACAAATCGTTGCCTGGAATTTTTTCCATCTCTCTGACCACCTCGTTATTGAAGGAAACGGACAAGTTGAAGTAACGAAAGAACAATTAGCCGAATTGAACCGATTGATAAAAGAAGCAGGCTTCACGGAAACACTCGTTGAAGATAATGAGCCTAAAATCGTTGTCGGCTATGTTAAAACTTGTGTCCCACATCCTGACTCAGATCATTTATCAATCACAGAAACACAAGTAAGCGATAGTGAAACATTGCAAATCGTGTGTGGAGCACCAAATATCGAAGCTGGACAAAAAGTTGTTGTAGCGAAACCAGGTGCGATGATGCCTGATGGAATGATGATTTGGCCAGGTACTTTACGTGGGGTAGAAAGTTTTGGCATGATCTGTTCTGCGAAAGAATTGCAGTTGCCAAATGCTCCAGAAAAGAAGGGCATATTGGTATTGCCAGCAGATGCAGTGATAGGGGAAGATTTCTTAAAGACCCGCAGTGTTTAATATAAAAAAATAAAATTGACATGAAAAAACCTCCCAAGAAAATGATGCTTTCTTTGGGAGGTTTTTCGTTTTGGGGAAGACGATAGTTTCTATAGTTAATGGAATCAGTTTCCTGAATTCGATGATTGGTTTTGTTTTAATGCAGATTGATCGATCGTCAATTCAACTGTAGCAGTTTTTTCATCTTTTTCTTGGTAATAAGTGATTTTTACTGTGTCACCAACTTTTTTCTTATAAAGAGCTGATTGTAACTCAACACCAGATGAAACTTCCGTGTCGTCGATTTTAGTAATTACATCATATTGTTTCAAACCAGCTTTTTCAGCAGGTGTTGCTGGTTGGACACTTGCCACGATCACACCATTTGTGACTGAAGAAGGAATCTTCAAGACTTGTTCTTTTTGCTGCGTTGAAACATAAGATAAATCGTACATCGTAATTCCTAATGCAGGACGTGTCACTTTACCATCTTTTTCAAGTTGGTTGATGATATTGACTACATCATTACTTGGGATTGCAAAGCCCATACCTTCAACACTTACGCCAGATGAAGATTCAGAAGTAGTAGCGATTTTACTTGAGTTGATCCCAATCACTTGTCCTTCAATGTTGATCAGTGGACCACCTGAGTTACCAGGATTGATTGCAGCATCTGTTTGGATCGCATTGATATTTACAGTTTCGTTGGATTCATTTGTACTTGTCACTTGTCGGTTCAAAGAAGAAACGATACCTGACGTCACTGAATTGGCATATTCGGAACCTAAAGGAGAACCAATTGCAATTGCAGGTTCACCAACTTTTAAAGCACTAGAGTCGCCAAATGAAGCAACTTTATCCACTTTATCTGATTGGATTTTCAATACAGCTAAATCAGAATAAGCATCAGTTCCAACTAATTCTGCTTTGACTTTTGTCCCATCTTTGAGCAAAACTTCTAATCCTTGTTGCCCATCAACTACGTGGTTATTTGTTACGATATATGAAGTGTTGCCCTCTTTTTTGTAAATCACGCCACTCCCTTCACTAGAAGCTTCTAGATCACTATCTTCAGTACTTTGCTGCTGTTGCCCAAATAGTTTGCCAAAATCGTTCGATTGATTTTGACTTTGCAAGTTGATAACGGAAACTACCGCATCTTGTACTTTATCTACAGCACTAGTAATATCTGAATCTACATTCACTTTGACATTTTCTACAACAGTTTCACCTGACGAATTCTGGTTACCCCCAGCACTCGTATTGGAGTGACCATTTCCTAATGCAGCATAAAAAATACCCGCTGTTAATAATCCTCCAATCACACCACCGACTAAACCTAGTCCAAGTTTGCGCCAAAGACCATTATTTTTCTTTTTCATTTTTGATGTCACATCTTTTCTATCCATGTGGCCTGCCTCCAATTATTATTTTCTTTTATTTAAGTATAGACCTATTTGTTAAATTTAGTCTACTTTGAGACTATGAACTTTTTATGAAAAAGCTTAGGAAAAATCATTGATTTCAGATGAAAAAAATAAAAAAATAACCTTTGACATTACTAGCAGAAACTCTTTCATTATGGAAAAAGTAGAATACAAAGATAACAAGATTACAGGGGAAATTGGCGAAAAACAAAGAACACTTATAAAACAAAAAACAGAATAAAGAGGTGATACTTTGGATAAAAAGTCACTGATAAAAGCAGCCTTACTACTTTTAGTCGGCTGTTTTTTTGTGTTTACACAAACTACATCGGTCAATGCCGCACCTAAACCTGATGAAAATAAGGTTATTGTTACGGAGCCAACTACTAATGTAGAT
>SKEH01000101.1_pt1 | contig 59556 bp, 64 predicted proteins | sample 4826571 | NCBI WGS metagenome assembly SKEH01 (sample SAMN11008814, study PRJNA524170) | human gut metagenome | biome: Human fecal sample; material: Feces; isolation source: fecal sample from pouch patient p29 | host: Homo sapiens | place: Israel: Tel-Aviv | collected 2016-09-14 | reverse complement strand
ACGGCGTAAGGGTGCAGTCAACCACCCTATGATGTTCCGTCAATTAAAGGTAGGAGAACGGTTACAGCCGTTCACTGGCACTACCGGACAGGGACAAGCCGCAATGCTCGTCATTGCGGTCGTTGACTTCGCCCATCATCCACCGGTAGGCGGGTGAAATCGTGTTCCACCAGTCCTCATCCCCGTCGTCGGCGATGGCCTGCCGGCGTGCGGCCGACCATGAGGGCGTGTACGAGCCGGAATGCCCGAACGACTTCACGATGTCAGGCCACCGTTGGAACGAATACAGGTCGATCATGCGTCAGAACCCCCAATGGCCCTCGTGCCCGTCGCCGGCCGTCTCGAACCGTACGACGGGGCCGGCGGGCGGGTCGTGGATGAAATCCTCGATGAGGTCCATCTGGGGACGGCTGACCCCGATCGCGGAATCCGGACCGACGCCAAGCACGGGAGCCTCGTGCGGCGTGGTCTGGATGGCGAGCCCCGCATTGTAGGTGGTCTCCTCGTCGTCCAGCCACACGATCGGCCGGTCCTGTTTCAGCGCGTCGAGGATGGTGCGGCGTTTGCCGGTCGGGATCCCGTCGCGGGTGATGGGATCGTACCAGCGGATGGTCGGCCAGTCGACGCCCAACGCCCGGTTCAATCGCCCGGTTTCCGGCTGCCAGGTGGTCAGCCACCATTTGTCCGCATCCAGGGCGTCCAATCGGGCCACGAGCTCCGCGTTCCACCGGATGACGAACCGGCGTCCCAGGTCGCGGACCAGGAGCCGCTCCCTACGGTCCGGCCTGAACCAGTTGTCCGGCGCGTACGCGGCGCGGTGCGGATCGTCGGGTCTCATCCAACCGGTTCTCCCCTGCCGGCGCATGACCTTGTCGTCGGGGAACTGGTTGATCACCCCATCGAAATCGATGAACAGCAACGGCCGACCCATTCGTGTCCCTCCTTTCACCGTGCCGGACGGTTCGGATTCGACGGCGTACAGCCGTTGACGGATGGAATCAAGCTGATTCCCATGGTAGGTCCATGCGGCCCGGACGGGCGGGAATTCGGGCCGCATGGACCTTTGTTGCGGCTTCCGTCAACAAACCGGCTGTTCCGGCGTCACCGGATTCGACGATCAGAACACGAAGAACGGTTCGCCGATTTGTTCCATATAGCTTCTGGCGTTCCTCAACGGCATGAACATGGTCTTCGCGTCGGGTAGCCGCAGGAACCCATGGTCTTCATACCATTTGCCCAACGTGTCGTTCAGAGGGTCGAGCATGACCAGTCTGCCTCCGGCCATCACGCTCAGATCGCATGCCATGTGGACCGCATGACACAGCAAGGCCGCGCCGACACTCCCGTTTTCCTTTTTTCCTCTGAGGTCCTTGCGGACGGCGAGCTCGCCTATCAGCCATGAGGGATGCGCCATGGTGGGTTTGCCCGCCTGACGGCTTTTCGGCAGGCCGACGCCTCGGATTACGGACGGCGAAATCGTGTAGAATCCGGCGATGTCCTCACCTTTCATGGCGACATGCACGGCGCACATGCCTATCTTCGAATAGGTCAGGCTCTTGTCCAGCCAGAAGTGATCCAATTCTGGGTTGCCGCTGGCGAATCCCTCGATGGCGTCCTGGGTCAGATTCGTCTGGGGGATGATGCGATCCCATGCCACGCGCATGCTGCCGGGACGCATCAGAGCTGGGAGGTCAGCCACTCGAAGTCCTTTTCGTTAATGTCCACGACCGGGCGGACCGTGAAATGAGGCACATGATGGTTACGACGCGTCGTTTCGTCCGAGTTCATCAACCGCGAATAGTAGTCGTGCATGCTTTCGTCGCTGATCGTCGCCGCCTTGAGCCCGTTGTTCCCGTTGTAGGCGTCCTTCCAAGGTTCCTCGGCGTGGGTGAGATCCCGAAGATCGTCCCCGCCCATTCTCCCGTATGACGAGAGCACCCCATCGAGCAGGGGCATGTAATCGGCCGGCACCTTGTCACGGTCGCCGTGGATGTCGTCGGCGATGACGCTGTACTGGTGCGCGTGCCGCTTGTACACGTCGTACACGACCGGACCGTCGCCCCAGGCGGCGATCGGCTCGCCGAACACCGGGGCGTTGCCCCATACCAGACTCCATGCCTTGCAGTAATAGAGAAGTTTCTGCAATTGGAAGGCTGTCAGACGTCCTTTCTCCTGAAGGATGTAGTCCGCCACATCCAACGCTCCGCACATCATCGGCCTCCTTTCGCCTGCATCGCAACACGGTAAACCCGTCTATCTAACATTATAGTGCGGACACGGCTCTTCACGGCGTGGGCGACGTGCCTCACGTTTTTTGAGCGCGTAGTGCATAGTGGTGCCTCATCGGGAATGAGCGCGAACGGTACCGGTCCTGTTTGGCTTGTCTTATGGAAGACAGGATCAGCATGGCGACGAAGCGACAGGTCACCCTGAGATTCAGGGATGAGTACATGAAGGCATCGAAGAAGGACAAGGGACGCATCCTCGACGAGATGTGCTCCGTGTTGGCAATCGGCAGGAGCACCGCAAGACGCAGGCTCGCGGAAGCCGGACGCGGCCCAGTATCGTTCCAGCCATGCGCGGCTTTTCACCTGTTTCATGCCCAGTTCTCTTTTGCAATAGTCGGAGGGCTTCAGCCGTTTGGAGCCGTTCGTGTATTTGCCGTACATGCCCTCGTTGATGATGACCAGCATTTCGATTTCGGGATGGGTTCGCAGGTTCACGACCTCGGCCGCATGTTCGTAGCCTCGAGGTATGCGCAGTACATCCGAGTCCGAGTCGACTATACGTATGATCAGCAGCGGGTGTTTGCCGTATGACACGTTGAGGAACCGGTCGAGCATCTGTTTTGATTCCTTGCGCGTAAAATACCATGTGCCTCGCAGCTGATTAGGCACGATAAGCTCGTTCGGCACGGTCAGTTCGCCGCGTTCGATAAGGGTCGTGAGTATGTACTGTTCGGCCACGCCCTCGCAGACGAACAGCACATACTGGCCTTCCGCATTAAGCATGCACGTACCTTTCCGCATAATCCTGGAGGGCGCGGACGGCCGCGTATGAGGGCGCGGTACCGGGTACCCGGTTGGCGAAGAAGGAAACGCTCTTCTTCAAATCGGTGCGGCCCAGATATGCGCCCAGATTCCGGAGGGCGAAGCCTTTTCCATCGCGGACGGCGAACCATATCGAATCCTTGCGGGTGAAATGATCCAGCAGCTCCGGATAGTGGGTGGAGAACAGGAGCGTGGCCCCATGCGGGTTCGTGACCGGGGAGGCGAACAGGTCCATGATGGCGAATACGAGCTGCTTGTTGATGCTGTTCTCCAGTTCGTCCACAATCAGATAGCCACCCGCGCGCAGTGTCTCCAATGCTCGGCCGACCAGTGCGCCGCCTCTCAGGGTACCGGATGAGACCATGTTGACCAGCGAGTTCGGGGTGACCTCCCGCTCCTTGCCCTCATTGCGGAATTTCAGATGGATTCCGTCCTTGTCGTAGTCGAGACGTTCGATGCTGGCATCGAACAGCGTCACGACGGGGCGGGCCGGGCTGACGGTGAGCGTCGGGGACACCGGCAGCAGTTCGGTCGCGATGTCGGTGTCCTTGACGAAGGCCCCGCAAATACTCCGGTCGGGCGGCAGATACCGTTTCGCGTCGGCGGACAGTTCGCCCCGGACGCCGGGCCTGCCCACGTTGCGGGATGAGAGCACGGTCCACCGTTCCGGATCCAACGTGCCGTTCATGGCGGAGGCAAGCATTTTCTTGCTGAGCTTGCCATGGTGGATGCTCAGGGTCTCACGGATGAACCTCAACGGCGTGCGACCTTCGCCTGTCCGCTCGAGCAGGCTGTCGATGAGATGGAAGCGACCGTCCTGTTCGAACAGCGCGCGCACCCCGATCCGGTCGTCCATGGTGTCGTACAAAGGGAACAGGTCGGGGTTCAACGATCCCAGCGACATGCCGCCGGCGACGGCGAGGGCGAGTTCGGTGACCCTCAACGCGGTGGTCTTGCCGGAGGCGTTGATGCCGGCGACGCCGATGGCCGTGTTGATGCTGATGTTGCGTGCGGCGCCGTCGAGCATGTGCGTGTATCCGGGTTCCCTTACGGCGTCGATGGCGTACAGGTCCATCCTGCATTCATGGTTTTCGTATAGGCGCAGGCCGCTGATGGCATAGCTCAACAACCTCATGTTTTCTCCCCTGTAAACGTTTTTTCTGTATACATAGAATATCATCGGAGCGGGACCGTCAGATACAGGTCTCCTCCCTGACGCCCAGGCAGCCGGGCATGCCGCCCCGCGACGGGTCGGGCATGAACTGCTCCGGATTGTCCCGTATCGCCGTCAGCAATGCGTCCATGTCGAGCGCGTACAGGCCGCTGTTCGACTGCGGGTTCAGCTCGATCACATGCGGCTGCCCGGCATCATCCAGATACAGGTCCATCACGTATGGGCCTTCGACTTCGCCGCGTATCGCATGCGCCGCCTCGTGCGCGAACTGCTCATACAACCGTGCGATGTCGGGATGCGATTCGATGCGCCCGCTGTTGCGCGTCTCCTCCATCCGCGGATCATACCGGTTCCCACGATTGTCGGCGGGCGTGAACCGTTCGATGCAGCCGGCGCCGCACACCGGTTCCCCGCCTATCACCTGCATCCGGTACTCATAGCGCATGCGCGCCTTTTGCTGGACGAGCGCCGCGTCCGGCTCGCCCTCGAACAGTGCGAGATCGTAGCCGGCCCACCGCCATGCGGCGAACGGGATACGCTCCGGCTTCCCGCCATACTCGTCCGTCTGCATGAACGTGCCGTCCGGGTCGATGAACGCGAGCGGCAGGCGTTTCTCCCTGAGCATGAACTTGGCGACCACGCCCGCACCGGGATGACGGTCGAGCATGCCCCGCGCCGCCACATCGATCGCATCCCCGTCGCAGGGGACGGATTGCACGTCGCGTCCCAGAAACGGGCGCAACGCGGGGATGAGATCCCACCGGTCGACGTTCGAGGCGGGCAACGTCAGCTGATCCATATACGGCCTGATTCTTACCACGCCGTAATGGGCGAGCGTCATCGGGTCAGGCCCCCCGTACGATCGGCCGGCCACGCGCACATGCGGATCCGGGAGGATACGTGCCGCGGCCTCCAGGCGCGCCGCCTGTTCGCGCCAATCCTCCGGATCCCCGTCGCCCGGCACAACCTCGCCGACGTATCGTCCCCATGCGGCGCGATACGCTTCCGGCGCGTCCATCACGTCGGGCGGGCATTCCCTGGGATTGATGTCGATGATCCAGCCGGTCAATGTTTTCCTCCCAGTTCGGGTATCCAGTTCTCCATCATCGACCGACGCTTCCCTTTCGGCACCGCCTGTTCGTAATAGGTGCTGCGTTCGGCGGGCGCCATGTCGATGAGCCAGTAGTCGTCGCCGTCGCGCATGACGTCCAGCGACCATTGGCCCACCAGTTCCAGGCCGGGAAGCAGTTCCCCGATATGCGCGGCGACCAGGTCCTTCGTGGCCTCGTATTCGCGCATGAGCGACGGTTCTCGCAGCTTGTAGGTGACCGCGTCGTGCCGCATGTGCGGGTTGTCGGAATCCGGCCAGTCGCGGAAACGATGGTTCATCACCTTGGGATCCCAGTACGGGTGGATGCCCAGCAGCTCATCCGTGTCGCAGTCGATGAAGCAACGGTATTCGCATCGCAGCGGCAGGCCCATGTAGATGGTCGGCAGGTCATGCGTATCGGGGATGTGTTCGCGGACCACCATCTCGTTCGTCGTGGAAACCCCGTACGTGGCAGGTTGGCTCAACGGTCCGGCCATTTCGACCGCTTGGGATTGGAGGTACAACAGGTATTCGCCGATCTGCATGACCTCGTGCGGTTCGGTGACGTGCGCGTTGCGGAAATCATACTTGTTGCTGAACGTGCCGGTCTTGAGGAAATAAGATTCGTCCGGTTTCAGGCGGAACGCGGCCTGCGCCCACCGATCCACCACATCCAATGTGGCGGCGGTCAGCGACTCGTATTCGACGCGCGACAATTGCAACAGGGTCAACGGCGCTTTGGCTATCGTGGTCTTCGGGATGCGGAAGAACGTCTTGCCTTCGTTCGCCTTGACCAATGCGGGCAGCCAATGGCCTATGCTCGCCGGGTTCATGTCGAGCATTCGGTACATGACCGGATCCAGGTCGAGCAGGTCGAGGCCGGTGCGGAACATGCCGTACGCCTCATGCCGTTGCCTCGCGGAACGTTTCGGATCCGTGGCGCGCCGCCACATATCCAACAGGAGCGGATAGTTCACCGCATCGATCTGACGGTGGATGAGCTCGCCCGCCAACTGGGGGCGCTCCCCCGTCTGCAGGGCATTCACGTCCGATTCCGTCACATACTTTTCCGGGACGGGAGCCAATGCCGGAATCGTGGTCAGACGTTCCCCGTCGAACCGGATGACGCCTGTATCCGACAGCAGTTCGCGCACGATGCGCGCATCCAACGCCAACGCCTCGTCCGACAAATCATGGCCGGAACGGGATTCGACAACGGTCTTCGCGTCCGGACCCAATGGTCCCGTGGGCGCATTCTTCCGGTCGAGCACGTTCGCATGGTAGGAGCGTTCGAACTCGCGCAATAGTCCGGGCGTGGTGCTGAGCATGGCGGCCGCCGTGTCCACGTCCAACGGTTGCGGCTTATCCGCGTGCAGCAGCCGGTCGAGAAAGCCGGTCATGATTCCTCCAGATCCCTGATTTGTTGCTCCAGTTTCCCGCAGGTCTGCGCCTGACCCAACGCCTTGCGCAGCCGTGGCACCAGCTCCTCGCATGAAAGTTGCCGACTGTCCTGCGGTATCGCCTCCAACAGTTCCTGCAACGTGTCCAATCCGTCATCCAACAGGGCTTTCAAGGTATTCGTTTCCCGATTTCTCCTCAACACGTCGATCCACGCTTCGGCAAGGCGGCCGCCCTCGAACAGGCGTCCGCCATGCCATTTCGCAAACACCCTGCCTCCATCGAATGCGAGAATCGTACGTGTCCGGTCGTACCGTTCCACCGGCTCCCCGTTCATGTCCACGCGGCCCAGATACAATGCCGTCACATCATCGTCATCGGTGAACGACCAGACACGATAGTGCGGATCCTCGCGGCGCAACCGTTCCTCCGCCATGTCGGCGAACCGGATTTCAGTATCGATTTTGTCCATCAGTTGTTCCTTTCCGCATCGGTTCCCGTATGCGTTCCACATTTCGATGCCGCCATCGGAATGTTCCGGCTCTTCTCGGAAGGATGGTGGATATTACAAAATGGGTGTACATTTGTATACATATATGTATATATTCCTTTTGGAGGTTTGCGATGGCAGCAGAAACGATCACCGTCCCATTGGACACGATTGTTCCGATCAGCAAATTCGGGCATGCGGGGGCAAGCAGCGAGTTCGCCAAGGTTGAGGACGATACACCTGTCACCGTGCTCCGCAACGGAGAACCCACCTATTTCATCATCAACGCGCACGACTACCGCATCTACCGGCAGGCGGTCATAGCTGCCGAAAACAGGCAGGCGAGACACGAGGCGCTGAACGGTATCGGCAAAAGGTTCGGCAGCGTGGACGATCTGATGGCGGACCTCGATGCTTAACGACATATCCCGGACGCCTACCTTCGAACGAGACTGGAAACGTCTGAGACGGAAGCACTACGATTCCGCCAAACTGCGTAAGGCGATACAAACCCTGATGGCCGAAGACGCGGATACGCTGATCCACACGTACCGGGATCACTCGCTGAAAGGCGAATGGGCGGGATTCCGCGAACTCCACATCGAGGGTGACTGGCTTCTTATCTACCGGATCGATCATGGCGAACTGTGCCTCGTGCTCACCCGCACCGGCTCGCACGATGCCTTGTTCGGTCGTGGAGGGAAGAACTTCTGACCGGTTCACGACGACACTTCGACCAGGATCAGTCCGACAATCGCAAACGCGAGAATCCATACACCGAACAGCACGTACCGTGCGCAGCGCATGCCCGTCAGATACCGGTCGAACATGCGGTTCCGTTCGTCGAGCATCCGGTACCAAGCATCTTCGCACCGGTCGAAATCGGCCGGGCTCATACGGGTGCCGCCGTACGCTTCCAAATGCTCGCGCAGGGACGGCATGGGCGGAGCCGGCCACGGTTCAAACCGGAACGGGCGGAAGCACATCGCATCCCATGCGACACGCAATCCACGTCGGAAACCGGCCCTGAAGCCGCTGTCCGTGTAGTCCATCAGCCCCTCCTGTTCCATTTCTCGACCGCCGAATACAGGCAGGTGACACGGGTCTGGAACGATGGGTCGATCGGAACGTACCGGCCCGGCATGCTCCCGCCGCAGTCGCAGCGCACCGTGTACCGTTCCGTCGTATCGTCCACTTGACACTCCCGTGGTTGGAACCATGGGATTCCTGCGAACTGGGCTTGCTTGCATTCGGGCGTTAGGTCCGAGTGCAGCGGCTTCCCATATCTGGCAGGCTATCCCCGATTGTCGGTCGGTTCCTCTTTTGAGGTCATTGTCCGGTTTGGTTGAGGCGAAGCGCCTCGTCCCGAATGTTCAGCGCGGCGTTCACATCCCGGTCGTGCTTCCGCCCGCAATGTTCGCACACCCATTCGCGTTCCGACAGCCGCAGCTCCTTGTACTTGCGTCCGCATTCATGGCAGAGTTTGGAACTCGGGTAGAACCTGTCCACCCGGATGAGCGTGCGCCCGTACCATTCGGCCTTGTATGCGAGCTTGTCCACGAGACCGCTCCAACCGTCGCGGAGTATGGAACGGTTCATCGCGCGTTTGCGCGACTGTCCGTTACGCATGGGCCTGCCGTTCGCGTCGAGCTTCTTCTTCGCTTTTCGTGTCATGTTCCGCACCATCAGGGTTTCCATGCCGATGAATTGGTTCTCTTCAATCAGCCTGTGAGATGTCTGATGTTGGAAGTCTTCACGATAGTGGCGGAGTTTCGCATATGCTTTCGCTACGTTCTGCTTCTGCTTAAGGTAATTGTTTGACCCTTTCCTTCTATGGGATAGTTTGCGTTGCTCACGCTTGACGCGTTCCTCCAAAACCTTCATACGGTTGGGATAGTTGATTTTCTCACCGGTGGATAGTGTGATGAAATCCTTAACCCCGGCATCTATGCCGATTTTGCCTTCGATCGGCTTCTTCGGTTGAATGTCCACGTTGAACAGGAGCACCAGATAGTATTTGCCGTTCTCACGTTTCACCGTCCAGCTCGACAATGATTCGACCGGATAGCGCAAACGGTCACGTTTGCGGATTCTTACAGAACCAAGCTTCCTTGACAACGGATACCGGTTGCCGTCCAAACGCCGTATGGGCATACTGTTCCGAAACGATTGGACGTTGTCAATTTTGGAAGCGAAACGTGGACAGTTTTTACCATACTGCGCCTTATGAAAGTAGGCGGATTGGGCTTTGCGAAAATCCATGATGGCGTTGCTCAACGCGTTCGATGGCATGGGACTGTCCCTCAACCATCCGTTCGCATTCTTCATATCCGTCACATTCGGATACGACGGTTTCGGATTGGACTCCTTGTCATACGTGTTGAACGCTTCGACCTGCTGATTGTAGGCGAAACGCCTGTCACCGAAGCAACGCTCCAACAATAAGGCTTGTGTCTTGGACGGTTTGAACGGGATGCGTTGGGCCGCTTTACGCATGGTCATTGCTGTTCACGCTCCTTCTCCCGTTGACCGTCGATATATTTCGCCACCGCTTGTTCGTTGGTGGCGCCGATGCTTTCCACGAAATAGCTGGGCGACCATAGGCTCCTTTCGCCTTTCCGACGCCAATACTGGCTTTTCAGTTCGGGATGCATGGCGAACAGTCTGAGGCTGGACGTGCCTTTCAGCTGTTTGACTATGCTGCTCACGCTGATTTTCGGCGGGGCTGACACGAACAGGTGGATGTGGTCGTCCAATCCGACCTCCATGTGGGGGATACGGTAGCCGTGCTCGTCGGCTATCTCTTGGAGGATGGCCTTCAAATCCGAGTCGATTCCGTTCTTGAGCACCTTGCGACGGTATTTCGTACACCAGATGATGTGGTAGTTTAGATTATATACCGAAGTCCTACCATGTGTAAACCGTTCATCGCTTGTGCTCATAGGAATAATTGTAGTACATCCACTACCATATGCATAATCGGGAGCGCCCTAACCCGGCATTGAAATACCGGGTTTGCGGGCTAAAAAATTCATCATCGTCGATTCGTGGAGTGCCGCCGCAGAACGGGCATGGTCTCAACGTCTCGTGTTCGACCGTCGCATGCCTGTTGTTGCGGGAATCCCATATTCTCGTGGCTCCCATCAGAGCCTGCCTTTCCGCCTGTTGCGTTCCAGACAGTCGCTCATCGCCCGTTCGACCTCCTCATCCGTGATGCCGAACGCCGTGATCAGGTTGCCGACCGTCTGCAGCACGTCGGCCAGCTCGCCGAGCATGGCCTGACGACGCTGGTCGCGCACGTGGTCATGCCAGTCGGCCTGCGCCTTGTCCAGGTCGATATCGGGTTCGTCGCCCACGGCCGCGCCATGAATGTTCAGACAGTTCACGACGCCGATGAACTGGCCGTCGATGCCGCTCGGATCGGCCGGATCACAGGCCTTCAGCCACTGCTTGCAGGCCTCCACCAGTTCGGCGCTCTCCTCCAGATTCTTGACGGCAAGCCACTTGTCCTGTTCCAGACGACCGAACGATCGGACATCCGGGAGATGCACGGTGCGGCTCCCCTCATGAATCGGAGTGGAATCGTCGGAGACCGGCTTCCACGGGACCTCTTCGACGGTTTGGAGCGAATACCGGGTATATGGGCCGTGCGCGGCCGGTTCCCCGGAATCGTCGTCAAGCTCTTCGGCCGTCCATCCGCGATCGGCGATCCACGGCTTGCACCAGTCAAAGTGAGTGCCTTCATCATCCATCGGCTCGAAGTCGCAGCGTGCCCACGGGCCCCATTCGTGGAGCATCCTCACGGTGATGCCGAAACACGGCGCGCATTCCCATTCGCGGCCTGGTTCCTTCAGCCGGAAGATGCGCCCGTCGATCCCGTCGCCGCCTGTGATGAGCCAGAGCGTGCCGTTCGCGTCGCTCCAGCATCCCGCCGTGTCGGGCATGGCGGAGAACCCGGCCCTGGTCAGGTCTATCCCCTTCCATTCGGTTCGCTGGAACGGTGCGGCCTGTTCCAGCTGTCCCGCGGACAGGATCTCGCCGGTGTCCGCATCCCGTATCGCGAGCTCGCCGGATTCCATGCAGGCCACGACCGTTTTCTCGTTCGCATCCCGCCACAGTCCGGGCGCATCCGGTTTCTCGCGGCCGCTCATTCGTCCTCTCCCATCTGCTCGTCCAGCCATTTTTCGGCCTCGTTCAGGGTCGAGCATTGCCTGCGAATACTGTTCTCCACGCCGTTCGGCTGGCGGACGAGCAGTATCGCCGTATATCCGCCGACCATGCTCGTCGCGACGCCTCCCCGCCGGGTGCGGGTGCGTTTCGGATGCTCCCACATGCGCGGCAGTCCGACTCGCGCCTCATGCTCGATCAGCGTCATGCGTCCCTCTTTTCCTTCGGATAGTCGGCTCCGTCACGGTCGAGATACTTGCAATGCAGTCGCGTGGATTCGCGTGTGGGCAGGGAGTCCACCCAATGCTCGATTGTGGCCCTTTTCGCCCGGTTCAGCCATGTCTCATACGCATCCGACGCCTCGCCCGACGTCAATCCGACCGCGTCGCGCAGCATGGCCGTGACCGCCATGCAGACCATGTCGTCGGTCAGCGGGAGACCGCCCTCCACATGCTTGGGGCCGATATCCACCGATAGGACGCCATCAGGCATCGAACCGTCAGGCAGGAGCGCCGTTTTGAAGAATTCGTTGGGAATCCTGACTCCAACTGTCCCGTCCTGTAGGGTGACGGCCTTTCCGGTCAGCTCCGTGCCGTTCTCGTAATGGATGGTGGCAATAGGATTCTCGTCTGGTTTCGACTCGCCCATGACTTGCCTTTTTCCATCGTTCATCTTGTTTGTCCTTTCGATTCGATTGAGTTCAGATCGTACGATTGTTCGCCAATCAGTTCGCGCAGCTCAAACATCTTGTTTTCGATATCATGCCGGCGGTTTTCAGATCGTCGCGCATCCGCTTCGCTGAGCCTCGGCATCCGGGAGAACGATTCGGCCAGCAGGCTCTCCGTTTCGGCGAGCTGACGGCGGGCCACGCGCAGCAGGGTCCGGGATTCGACGAGACGGGAGGCGTTGACGGCCGGCACCGGTTCGTCCGGCTGGTCTTCCACAGGTCTGACCCTGACGAAGCCCGGTTGGGCGAACCGGTAGCCGGAATCGCCGAACACGTATTCCAGGCCACGGCCGCCGGCCCGGATGCCCAATACGCCGTCAAACGGTTCCAGCGGCCCCTCGAACGCCCCACGCCGTCCCCCGAATTCGACGCGCACCCGGACTCCTTCCAGCTCGTCCAGAAAACGACCCTGCCAGAACGGCTCCTCGGGACGCAGACGCACATGGTCGACTTCTTCCATGAGCCGCACGCCATCGCCCTTGTCCTTCCGTGTGAAGACGCATGTATCGTCTACCGTCAGATAATCCCCAAAACGGACGAACGGGCCGATATGCCGGCTGCCGTCCGAGGTCACGGCCGCGGCCTCCAACCCAATCAGATCGTCGAACAGGTAACGGTCCCACCATTCAGACATGATCCCGCCTTTCCTCCTCCCTGTGGCGCCATGCGTCGCAGGCGGCGCATCTGTCGTTTTCGCCCAAGGCCGCGTACGCGCCGCAATCCGTGCAGAATCCTCTGTGCATCAGCGAATCTCCTTGAGTTCGGCCTTCAACCTGCGGACGACGAGCAGACCGTGCCCGCCGTCCATTCCACCGGCCATTCCCCGTCGCGGCCGTCGCAAGGTTCGGCCGGTCCGACGATCCCCGATTCAGGCAATTGACTTCCTCCCCACGACTGAAGCCTGTGGTCTTACGGCGCGATTCGATAAGTCCATCAGAAAAATCCTTCCAAAACGGATAGGCCGAGGAACAACAGCCACGAAACCAGCTCCGAGAACACGATCGTGAACGCGATGGCCGCATGCAATCGTCCTAACCTCAGGTCTTTCGATCTGAGCAGCGGCGCCAGAGGAATGAGTGCGAGAAGATTGGCTCCGACCCACATGATTCGAACATAGCCCATTGCTTAATCCCATTTCGGTTTGATGGTGGCGACGTGGCGGGCGACGAGGCCGGTCGGGTCGATGATGGCCGCGTCCAGGGCGGTCCGGTTGTCTTTCAGGTATTTCCCTTGACACTCCCCACGGCTGAAGCCGAGGGGATTCTTGTTTCATCGACCGGTTGCCTTCGAGTCCATGAAGGGCTTACAGGGTCTCCGCAAGCGTTTGGTTTGGACGTGTCCCGCCCTACCGTTTGTTCAGTTATGTTCTATGCGGCTGATTCGAGCTGGCTGAGAATCCTCAACCCCTCGTCCCTCAGGTTGTTGGCCGCGTTGACATCCCGGTCGTGGAACACACCGCATTGCGGGCATGTCCATTCGCGTACTTCGAGGTTCTTGACCTCCGGGTTGAGGTATCCGCAGTCGTGGCAGAGCTGGCTGGACGGGTAGAACCTGTCCACGTGGATGATTTTGCGCCCGTACCATCCGGCCTTGTAGTCGAGCATGTGCGCGAACTCGCCCCAGGCCGCGTCGCTGATGTGTTTGGCGAGCCTGTGGTTCCTGATCATGTTCTTCGGCATGAGGGTTTCCATGCAGATGATCGGATGCCTGCGGACGAGCATGGTGGACAGTTTGTCCAACGTGTCGCGCCGCTGGCGCGCCACCTTCTGCTCGAGTTTGGCGACTTTGATGCGCTGTTTTTCACGGTTGTTGCCGCCCCTTGGTTTTCGGGACAGTTTCCGTTTTTCGCGTCGCAGTCGTTTCTCGCTCTGCTTGAGATACCGGTGGTTGGGATGTTTCACCTCCTCCGACGTGATGCAGTAGTCCTTCAGTCCGAGGTCGATGCCGATCGCATCGCCTTTGGCGGGTGCCATGCTTTTGTGGACGCCCGCGCATTTGATGGTCACGTAGTATTCGCCAGCCGGGTTACGGCTGACGGTCGCGGATTTGACCACGCCGGTCACGGGGCGGCTGACCTTGGCTTTGACCATGCCGAGTTTGGGCAGGCGCACGTGCTTGTCGTCCGCCACGTACACGGTGTGACCGACGTTCTTGGTCGTGTATGACTGGTGCCTGTTGTGCTTGCCCTTGAACCTCGGATAGCCGGTGGTTCCTTTGTATCCGCCTTTCTTCTTTGATGCAACGCGACGATAGAAGTTGTCGTACGCGCGGTCCAGATGCTGGAGCACGGCCTGCAGGCTGACGGAATCCACTTCCCTGAGCCACGGGTTTGCGTCCTTCAGCTTGGGCAGGTCCTTCATCTGCTTGAACGCGCGCGAGCTTCTGCCGGTCTCCTCGTATTCGACCTGACGCTTGTTGAGGAAATGGTTCCACACCCATCGCGTGCAGCCGAACGTGCGTTCGATCAGCTGCCGCTGCGCCTGGTTCGGGTAGATGCGGAACTGGTATCCCATGTCCACCATGAGCGGGAACCTCCTTTCCTTACACGTGCTTCTGGTTCTCTATGTACTGTCTGACGGTCTTCAACGGGGCGCCGCCCACAGTGGACACGAAATACGAGTTCGTCCACAACGTCGGCAGCCGGCTTTTCAGCCACGGGTACTCGTCGCGCAACAACCGGGATGACCTACCTTTGATCAGGCGCACCGCCCGGTGTATCCCGTACTGGGGGTCCACCTCGACGAGCAGATGCACATGGTCGGGCATGACCTCCATCTCGATCAGCTCCGCATGTATCTCGGCGCATGTCTCGCGGATGATGTCCTTCAACCGTCCGTCGACCCCGTTCACCAAGACGGGGCGACGGTATTTCGGACACCATACCACGTGGTATTTGCATGAGTACACCACGTTCCGATTGCTTTTGCACCTCACGAAAACAATTATACAGCAGGAAGCTATCTAATTAAATCCGGAAAGACGATACACGCCCAAACACCAGAAAAAAACAAAGCGCCTTATATCCCCATGGCTAAAGCCGGGGGCTTTACGGCGCAAACCGGTAACGGACGGCGAACCGTTCGAGTATCTTCGGATGGTCCGCGAACATGGTCAGATCCACGAAGAACCGTCCGTGCGGCAGCCGGCCGAGCGTACGCGCGGTGATCGCCCACAGTTCGCGTCCCGACCGTTCCAATGCGCCGGTCCCGTTGGCGACGACGGGGCGCAACGGGAGGAACCCCGGATGCCGGTCCGCCCGGTCGAGCAGGCCGAGCCGGTCGGGGAACCGCATGCCGGTCAGGTTCACGCCATAATCGACGGGCCTGTCGAGCCGGCTATGGTAGGCGAACAGGAATTGGGTGCCGAGCAGGCGGATGCCGGTCGCATCCAGGAGAACATCGCCTGTCAGGGCGTTCAGCGTGTTCGCGAGACGTTTCGCCGTGTTCTCGCCCGGCGTCGGCTCCGACGGGATGATGAGGCCCCCATCCGGGGTCTCCGCGATGAAGCAGGCGCATCCTTTGGCCATCTCCATGGGTTTCATGCCGTCGGCGATCGGGTTCGGCTCCCACTTGTCGCCATCCGTGAGATGACGTGCGCAGGATTCCAGATCCGAGAGGAGCGCGTCCGCGTTCATGTACGTGTCGTACAGGCGTCGCCAATGGGCGCGAACCTGTTCCATGATCTGCGGTTCGTCGCAGGACAGATGGCCTATCCCGTTCTCCGCGTCGTTGATGGCGCCGGCGAGCCCGCGGCGGGCGACCGCCAGCATCATCCTCGCCTCGGTGTTCTGTTCGAGCGTGAAATCATGACCGTTCAATCGGGATCTCCTCCTTGATGCATTCGGGGCATTGCCCGTCCTTCCAGCCGACCGGATCGATCATGATGTTCGTGCAGGTCGTGCATTCGGGCAGCCGGTGCGCCGGACAGTAGTGCATGTCGCGTTCCAATTCGGGATGCTCGTCCTTGTATAGGATTTGCCAGCCTTCGTCCTTCGCGTCGGTCAACAGATCGTCCTCGTCCGCATACCATTGGCTGTCATCGAACCGTTGTTCGCAGTTGGGGTCGTCGCATTCGATCATGAACCAAGCGCGGCTGTTAAACGTTTCTTTGATTCTTGCCATCAGGCCGCCGCCTTCGATGAGGAATCACCTGCGGTTTCCTGCGTATTTTGGTTTGGTGTGATTCCTGCGGCGCGGCGGAGCATGCCGGCGATGTGCTTGGCTGGTTTCTGATAGAGGTGCGGGATTCTCCCGCATGGACCCCATATATATCTCAGGGTCCCGTAGTTGGGGAATGCGAGGTTTCCTACTAGCTTTCCTTGGTAGGCCATCGGAATGGTTGGGTGCCCGTTGCGGCCTTCGAATGGGTCTCCTTCACTCCATCCTTCTCCCAGTTCCTCGAGTAGCGAGTTTATGCGTTTGCGCATGGAAGCTGTGGTTTTCATCGCTCCTCCTCTTTTTATGTGGACTTCTTCAGTATAACAACCATATTGTATTTTACATGTTATACTGAATATGTCCACATAAAAGATTGAAAGAGAAACCAAAGGAAAATGCAACCCATACAAGACATCACAGACGCACGAAAGACCTACACCCTATACGAGTGCGAAAAATGCGGAAGCCTGCGACTCGAAAGATCCGACAAGCCCATCACCAAGTGCGCCTACTGCGACAACCTCTCCCTAAAACAGAGGTTCCTCTCCGCACTGATCTCCATCGTCCACGAAGCCACATATAAAATCCCAAACCCGAACAACACCGGAATCGTCCAAAACAAGACAGACACAAAACTGCCCGGGAGTGTCGTCCAAGTCTTCGTGGATAACCCGAAAACCTACTATACGACGAAAATTCAGCTCGGAACCACATCCATCGACTACTCCTATGATTGCACATCAGGGGACATTCGCATCGTTGCGAAAAATTGGGATCCATTCGACTTGGAAAATGCCGACCTCGGTACGGGATGGCATATCCGACTGCTGGTGCAGACATGGCGCAACGAAATTGCCAAGCGAATGGAACTGACGGCGTGAACAACATCGACAGCATCGAAAAAGCACTGGAGCAATTCCCCCAGCAACGCATCATTTCCGCATGGATAGAAGGAGACTACGCGCATGGTTTAGCGGCGAAGGACAACAAGCCCTCGCTTTGCGTCATCACGATGCCGCAGCCTTGGGAGATACTGCTCGGCGAAGCTCGAACGACTCAGAACATGCGTGATCTCGATATCAGAATCCTCACACCTCTTTCTTATATCGACGGACTGCTCGACGGCCATCGTAGCCTGTTGGAATCGTTGACATTGCCAACCGAATGCTTTCTGCTGGACGCCGGCTTCATTCGCGCCATCGAGCCTTTCGCCCATCGGTTGACCACCAGCAATGTCGTCAAGACGGCTTTGGATGACGCTCGCGGGAACCTGTCCGTTTTGCGGCACTGGCCGGGCATGAAGAGCGCGAAACGCAATAAATCCATGGCCGAGACCGCACGATTGCTGAACGGAGTACGTCATATCCAGTCAGGAACGGAAGCCTGGCCGTGTCTGCTGGATGCGGATGAGATCACGTTGCTCCGTCGCATCCGATTGCATGGAATGAATCTTGCCGATCTGGAAAGAGACTATGGCCTTCTTGCAGATACCCGCAAAACGCCCCCTCTCCCCCCGTTGGAGCCTTATGTCCGCAGACAGGTCGAAGACGTAGTTCTCGGATTGAATCGTCGAATCGTCAACCGCGAGGCGGAATCATTTTCCGTCAAGAATCTGATACATGCCCTGCATGGTTTCGGAGACGGGATTACGGCTGATGCCTAACCGAAAAGACTGGCAGCCCGAGGACACGCAAGTGGAGACCGCGGCTTTGACTTCCTCCCCGTCCTGAAGGGCGGGGATTCCTACACCGTTCGCCTTAATGAAGGCTTACGGTTCGGTGGCTGCGGACGAAGAGGAGAAACGGATTAAGGAATCGTTGAAAGGTCAGGACAATTGATTGTCGAGCTGAATGATGATGTGTTGACCAGTTTTTTGCGGCGCAAGCCCGGTTCTTCAGGGCCGGGTTAGCCGTATTCTATTCGGGTGTTTGCTGGTTGCGTATGTATTGTTTGAGTGTTTCCAGTGGTGCTCCGCCGCTGCTGGCGGCGTAGTAGCTGGGAGACCATAGGTGGTTGCGGTGGGTTCGTATCTCGTATCTGCGTCGCAGTATCCGGCTGGATGCTCCTTTGAGGCTGTTGATGAGCGCGCTCAGGGGGACCTTGGGCGGGTAGGAGACGAGCAGGTGCACGTGGTCGTCTTCCCCGTTGAATTCGATGAGTTCGCCTTCGAAGTCTCGGCATATCTTGTCCATGATCTGTTTCATGTCTTCGAGCATGGGCTTGGTGAATACTCCTCGACGGTATTTCGTCACAAAGACCAAATGGGCTTGGAGATTGTAAACGCATGTGCGGCCGTGTCTGAGTTCATCCGAATACTTCATAGACCAAATGGTATCATAGGAGGTATGGAACAGACTGTACGATACCGGTACCGCGCGTACCCCACAGCAGTACAGGAGCAGTCGCTGAAACGACTGTTCGGCTGCTGCAGGGTCGTGTGGAACGACACCGTTTACCTGTTCCGGGAACTGTTCGACCCCAACGGCAGAATGCCTTCCTCCTCGGCCTTGCAGAAGAAGGTGCTCGCGGACGCGAAACGCACCGAGGAGCGCGCATGGCTGGCCGAGGTCGCCAACGTCCCCCTGCTGCAGATGCATCGCGATGCGTTGCAGGCATGTTGGAACGGTGTGCGCAAGACCCGGCGGCAGCGTCGCGCCCGATACCGTTCGCTCAAACGCAATCCCGTCAACAGCGCGAGATTCACGGCCAACGGGTTCCGTCTGCGGGACAACGGGAGACTGTACCTCGCCAAGATCGGCGACATGAAGGTCAGATGGTCACGCGACCTGCCGTCCACGCCGTCAAGCTGCACCATCATCCGGGAGCCAGACGGAGCATGGTACGTCAGTTTCGTGGTCAGACGCGAAACCACACCATTGCCCGAAATCCCGGTCAGCAACGCCATAGATCTGGGATTCACCCATCTCGGCTCCCTCATCGACACGGACGGGAACCGTCGAAGAATACCAGCGCCGAAACCACTCAACCAGACCCAGCGGCGGCTGGCGAAAGCCCAACGGAAGGAAGCACGCCAACAACAAGGCTCGAAACGATACCAGAAACAGAAGCAGAGGATAGCCCGCCTCTACGCCAAGGCACGCCACCAGCTCGACGACTACCAGAACAAGCAGGCGCTCCGGATCGTACGCGAAACCCAAGCGATCGGCCTGGAAACCCTCAACGTGCATGGCATGAGCCGGATACACGGGCGCAGCGTGCTCACCGTCGCCCCGTCACGGTTCGTGATGAAACTCGAACATAAGGCGCAGCAGTACGGCAGGCAGATCCGGCATATCGGAAGATTCCAGCCATCCACGCGCCTCTGCTCGCAATGCGGGCACCACGTGAAAGGCGGAATACCCGAGAACATCCGCGTATGGAAATGCGCGGAATGCCACACCATCCTCGACCGCGACTACAACGCGGCCCTGAACATACTCGACGCGGCAGGGCTTGCCGAGTCGCTAAACGCGCGCGGAGACAGTGTAAGACTCCATCTTGCCACGGCGGGACGAAGCAACAGTCAGAGAAACGCGAACCACCGGCACCACACCGATGCCGGAATCCCGATGCTTTAGCACCGGGAGGAAGTCAACAAGCCCGCTGGATGCTTTCTTTGCGGAAGCACGATGGGTTTGGTGCCGAGCATGTATGGTCCGGTTTGCATGGAATGCGTGTTGTCCGACAAACAGGTTGGCCCGAATCGCGCGAGTCTGCTTTTCACGTTGTTTGGCGACGGTCGCGGTCGGAAGGTTCCTGCCTGACATCGATTTGTCTGCTATACTGAATATGTCCACATAATCTTAGAGAACACAGGAACACCCAATGAGCTACTGGGACAAATACCGAAGCGACGATCCACGACGCATCCCGCCGCTGGAGGCGCCATTGCTTGACTACGTCGTGATAGACACCGAAACCACCGGCCTCAACCCGGAAGATGGCGCGAAACTCATCGAAATCGGCGCCGTGAAAGTCAAGAACGGACGAATCGTCGACACCTACAGCCAACTCATCAACCCGCAAATGATTGTCCCGCCACACATCACGCAATTGACGGGAATCACCACTTACGACGTGAGCGGCAAACCGACTGTCAAGCATGCGATGAAAGAGTTCGAACGGTGGCTGGGATTCGAAACGCCCTTCCTCGCACACAACGCGACGTTCGATTTGAAATTCCTCGACTGGGCCACGGCGGAAACCTGGCCGAATCGCCCCCTGTTCGACCACCCATTCCTGGATACCTTGGAAATGAGCCGTGACATCCATCCGGAAATTCGCCATCACAAGGTCGCGGATCTGATCAAACGCTATCACGTGGCAGACGTGGAACAGCATCGAGCTCTTTCCGACGCAATGCAAGAGCAAGCCTTGTACCAGATTATGTGCAAGGAGTATTTCCTCGGAGCCTAATCCCGGGCATACTGGATTCTATTCTTTCCTGATATTTTGCTTGTTAAACTGAATATATCCACATAACACCAGAGCAGAAAGGCATGACCTTGAAGTGTGCGAAAAACTAACAGTACACGTGCGACTCATTCCCTACGGTAACCTGCGAGATGCGGCAAAGCTCCACCATTACGAGCTACGTCGCAGAAACATGGTCAGGGATGCCGGCAAGGAGCCAAATCCATTCGTCTTGGAACGCTGGATGGTCAATTATGCCCGGCATGCGTTGACCGATTACGACCAGCAGCGCCATGACTTGGATCAGGAGAAGTATGTCGAGCTTCGGACGGCGACATTGAACGCCATAGCCGACACATATCCGCCATTGAGACATGAATGCGAACGTCAGAAAAGGAGCCCGAGTGAGTGAGGAAAACAGCGCCGACGAATCCATCGGTGCGACTACGACGATCATTCTGGAACCGGCTCGAATCAGTGGCAGTACCGTCGAACCGTCGCGGCGCGAAATAGCGAGAAAGCGTCGGAAGGAACGACGTTTGAGCTGGGCGCTCGTGCTGGGAATGCTGGTTTTCGCGGTGTTCTGGTTGTTGGGGATGCAGTTGGTTTCCTGGCTTGCGGTTGGGGTGCCTTTGATGTGGAGGCTTGTACTGGCGGTGTCTTCGCTTGTTTTTGCGGCCGCGTCCATGGTCCCCTCTTTGGTATATGCGTTTCGTCGAGAAAGGAAGAATTAGTTGGGTGCCGGGTTGGCTGATGTGGCCGCTGAATATGTACGATTGCACCGGGCCGAGCGGCAGTCTTTGCAGATTCTCAGTGTTAATCGTGTCGAGTTGACGGTGATGCAGAATCTGTGGGCGGATAGGGTCGGGAAAGCTCGATTGGATATCCGTTCCGCTCCGGAGGTGGTGATGCGTGCGATCGAGAGGTCGAAGCGAGGGCATGAGCTTTTCGATCGGGTTCGTGAGACTCCCGTATTGGTTGTGTACGAACTGAAGACACTTACCTGACATACTGAATATATCCGCATGTGATAAGATTATTCCATGACATCGCAAACTGAACCCTTCAAGATAGACGGACTTACCTTGATGCTACGAATAGGCCACGCCCCACGAGGGCGAATCTCCTATTTTAGCCCGCAAACCACCATCGAGGAATTCCTCCGTCATGCCGCCGAGCACGAGGGAAGACTGCTGTTCGTCGGCAACTTTAAATCATTGCGAAACAAAATCGGTTTTCATTATTTGCTGCTCTGGTCACCCCAAAGCGCAATCAAACTCGTTGGAACGGTGACCAATTTCGGAGAGGCATACAATCCAAAAACCTGGAATCCGAAATCCCACTATCAGGCACCATTCCCATGGGGAAGAACGCCTGCCAACTACTGGTTGGCGTTGGACAATGTGCAGCAATTGGGAGATTTCGATCCGGACAAGTTCGAGAGATTGGGCTACAACGCCAAAAAGATATCGCTGGCGGATGCGATGGAAACAAATGCAGCCACGTTCATAATCCGCCCTATCTAAGCCTCGTTCGTGGCTGTTATACTGAAAACATCTGCATAAAAAAGGAAGATCTCATGGCAACACTATACGATAGACGCGCACTCTTTGTGCGCTACAAGAAACAGTCATCCTATCCAGGACGGCAATCAGTCAAGCTCGCCAACGGAATCACCTGCCGGTATAACTGGGATCTGGATAAAACCATTCTGGATTACATAGAGGAGCATGCCGAGAAATCCGACGGGAAAGTGCTGTTCCCTCTCAAGTTCAACGTGTCCGATTTGACCGTCAACACATGTAAAAAAGCGTTCTTATGGATGACGGATGACACTTACATTGAGGCCGACATTCATGATTCAGGCGCATATTACGCTTACGGCATGAATGACTATGACGGGTTCACAGCGCCGCCAAGCCTCACCATCCCCGAAGCGCGATGCTGGGTGAAACTCGAGCACGTGTCGAAAATAAAAACCAAGTTCCCCATCGACGACTACAGCATCCAGGCGTATAAGGGCGGAGGCGTCGTCAAAGAAACCCCCCTGCGCGAAATCCTGAAAACCACTCACATGAATTGCATGTACATCACCCGGAACGAGGGTTAATCATGTCGAAAATCATATCCAGCATCCCAAGCATCCGATACACGGCGGACGTGGCATACCAGTTGGAACCAAACATCACCGTCCAAGGGACACTGAAATATGTGGGGGGACGTCGCGAGCTGACGGCAAGGACGTTGTTCGTCCACTTGGACCGTGATGACAAGGGTGAGATGACGGTGACCAACGTCGCGGTCAGCGCCAGTCGTAAATCCAACGGCAACTCGGCCTTCTACCGTACCGATGACTTCGACATGACACCGGAACTGCAGCGGGCCGTCGATCACGTGCGTGAACTAGTCAACCAGGACTGCGTCGGCGTGGACGACTAACCGGCAACCTTTCCTAATATCCCGACCTTGACTTCCTCCCCGTCCTGAAGGGCGGGGATTCCTACACCGTTCGCCTTAATGAAGGCTTACGGTTCGGCGGGTTCCCGTTTCACAGGCGTCCGCGTTGCGGTCGGCTTGCGCCAACCCCCGTCTTACGTCGCCTCCACGGGCGTTTAACGACTCGGCGAGTCCCGCCGCGTCGAGAATGTTCACGGCCGCGTTCCAGTCACGGTCGAGCAGGGCACCGCACTTAGGGCATTCCCAGATGCGCACGTCGAGCGGTTTCCGGCCATCGCGATACCCGCATACGGAGCAGATCTGGCTGCTGGGATACCACCGGTCGATGCGTTTGACGGTTCTGCCGTATTGGACGCCCAGTTGTCGGATGCGGTCGATGATACGCGTCCAGTTCGCATCCAACAGGCTCTTCGCCATGCGGGTGCGGGCAAGTCCTTTGACGTTCAGGGTTTCCAAGGCGACGGCTTGGTTCTCGCCCGCCACCTTGGATGCCAGTTTGTACGCCGTGTCCTTGCGTTGGTTCTGTATCCGGCTGTAGGTCTTGGCTTTCAGGAGTCGTGTTTTCGCATGGTTGTTCGAGCCTTTCGTTTCCCTTGCCAGTTGTTTGTCGAGTTTGCGTAGTCTGCGCGCATGCCGTTTGAGGGTGCGCGGGTGGGGTATTTTCTCGCGTGTCCCGTCCGTGTAGACGATGCTCATGAGCGAGTCGAGCCCCATGTCGATGCCGCACGCCTCATGCAGCGGCCTGGGGGCGTCGGACTCGTCGTCGACTTGCACGGTGAGGCTCGCCTCGTAAGAGCCGTCCGCATGCCTCATGATGTTCACGGTGTTCGGCGTGGACGGCAGTTCGCGTGTCCAACGGAGTTTGACCCGCCCGATTTTCGGGAGCGTGAGAAAGCCCCATTTGCATCCGTCCGCATGCTCGACCTTGAATCGCGCGGATTTGGTGAACTCGGCGGACTGTTCGCCGTCCCTGCGGCTCTTGTACCGGGGCACTCCCGTGCGATGCCTCTTCCCGGTGCGGTGGTTGGTCACAATATGGGTTCTGCCGGCCTTGTAGAGGCGGAGGAAGTTCCGGTAGGCCATGTCCGCGTGGCGTATCGACTGTTGCAAGGGTGTGGAGGACACGGCCAGAAGCCACTCCATGCCCGGATTGGTTTTCCATTGGGTGAACATGCCGCTCAACTGCGTGTAGGACTGCATCCTCCCATGCCGTCTCCTCATGAGTTCCCGTTGGTCGAGCGTCCAGTTGTACGCATACCGGCATGCGCCGTACAGGCGTGACAACGCTTCGCGCTGACCCCGTGTGGGGTATGCGCGGTAGTTGTATCGCCTGTACATGCTCATACTTGGTATTATACTCGGTCTTATGAACGAAAACGATGATATCCGCAAAGGCAGGCATTGCGTTTACGACTTGCACGTCCACTTGGTATTCGTCACCAAATACCGGCACGACGTATTCACCAGCGAACACCTGACCGCACTGGAACACGTGTTCGCGGACGTATGCCGGTCATTCGACTGCCGGCTGGAAGAGTTCAACGGCGAAACCGACCACGTCCACCTGCTCATATCATTCCCGCCGACCGTAGAACTCAGCCGTCTGGTCAACAGTCTCAAAGGCGTGTCAAGCCGTATCATGCGCCGCGACTACCCGGAACTCGCCCGCCACTACTGGAGGGCGCAACGTCTCTGGTCCCCCAGCTATTACGCGGGCACCAACGGCGGTGCGCCATTGGACACGTTGAAACGGTACATCGAAAACCAGAACCGGCCCGAGTGATTCACCACCGCCCTGAAGGACGGTGTACCCTCACTCAAAAACGATTGCGGTCGGGATATTTTTTGGCTCTGTTAAACCAGAATTGACATGCTGATGAAATGAGGTAGGAGGCATCGATGCCTCCTACCTCATTTCATCAGCATGTCAAAACTGGTTTAACAGAGCCTATTTTTTTTGGATATCGCCACCAACCGAAAAAACGGTTATTTTCAATAGAACATCGGTTAATAACAACATCAAAATCTATCGTGGAATATATGCCACGAGGAAACTTCTACCGTCCAGAAAGCTTTATAAGCCCGGCCAGCGAATACGGGCTACTCCGTTCTGCCACGCCGGATCGCACCGTATGGCTGTACGCGCGCATCCCCTGGAGCACTGCATTGCTGGATGGAGCCAACGACCGGAAACGCAACGATGCCGCGCAACAGCTGATGGCGTTCTTCGACGGCCTCGCCAATCAGGTCACGGTTGCCGGCATGCGCTACCGTTACATGCTTCAAAGCGAATATCGCGAATTCCATCTGCTTACCGGATCCATGCCCGTCCGATACAGTCCGCCGGCCAGCATGAGGGACACCGACCTCGGCCGATACCAGGCGCAGTACTACCGCAGCCAGAAGGTATGCAAGCAGTTCGCGGTCATCGGCGTTCCTTTGAAACTGGTCGGGGATCATAGCAACAATCGCAAGCCCGGCATGCTGCAACGCGCCCTGACCTGGTACGACCGCATGTGCTATTCGGTGGCAAACGGATGCCCAATGTTCGAAGAGTATCTGCCAGACGCGCATAATATCGAACGAATCATGCTCAACGCCGGGCTGGAACCATTCACCATCATGGATGAGCAGGAACGCGAACAGCTGGTCGCCATGATGGAATCATGGTGGGTGGGGCGCGCCAACTCGTCGGCCCTGCCTATCCTGGCGGAGAACGCACACGTGCATTTCTTCCCGGATAACGCGACCTGCGCCCACGCCAAAAACCTGTACGACAATGGCGTGGACTGCACCGAGTGGAATATCGACGAAGAATATCCTGCCAGCATCTGCTTCGCACGCACGGCGGATTTCAACCAAAGCAGCATCACGGATCCAAACAACCTGTGGATCGCCCAACTCATGGAAGTCGGACGAGCCGGCGGAGCCAATGCCGTCGCCACAAGCATCCGAGGCAAAGTCGAGCCGGCGAAAGTCACCGCCGACCAGATTCGCCGCAACAGCCGGACCATCGACGAAAGCATCAAGGAACGGTACGAGAAAGGCCGTGAAGCTCCCGGCGACATGACCGAAATCAAGGAGCGTCTGGATTATAAGAAGGCAATCTACAATACTCCGGATATGCCGCCCAGCATCATTGATCTGAGCGTCGCCACCTGTGTGGCGGGCAACGAGCAGATGGCCATCGACGCTTTGGGTCGTATCCCCAATATCGAGTTCGTCAATCTGACGACGGCTAGCGAACAGCTGATGGCGTTCAAAAGCATGCAGGCCTGTTCGAACGTGCGCATGACCCCCTATGAGATCCACTGGGCCGCAACATGCGTCGCGGGAGGAGGCGTGAGCAGTTTCGCCAAAGCAGGCGACAAGGACGGAGCTCTTGCCGGATTGTCCGAAGCCAACAGACAACCGGTGTATATCGGGACAACAACCGTGCAGGACAAGGATAGGCGTCCAATTCTCGCGATAATCGGTGACACGGGTTCAGGCAAGCTCATAGCCCTTTCCACCCCTACTCCAGTACCACCTCAACCCAAGTATCCCAACGGTTCCATCATACCATTCGGACAATTGGAAGAGGGAGATTATCTTTACGGAAGAGACGGGAAACCCTACCCGATCACCCAACTCCACCCCATCACCAGTAAGGACACTTATGAGGTTGTGCTGAGCGACGGACAGAAAATCCTTGCAGGAGGAGACCACTTATGGACGGTCAGCAGCTTCAAGGACCGGAACAATAATCGCAAAGACAAGCATCGTCGAAGCGTCGAACGATACAACCAGCTCACACGTATCGGGGCAACACTGAGAAACATAGGCGAACAACACCCCATGTCGGAGACCATGACGAGTAAGGAGCTCGCATCGCTTCTCAAACCCATCGTGGGTAAATACATGGGGACAGCACGCCCTGAAGCATGGGTCGCCGCTTCCTTGCAAATGATGGATTTCTCCGGGGTGGACGAGGAACGTGACATTGCGGTCAATTCCCCCCATGAGGCTTACTCCCATAGGCAGAACTGCAAGCGATACGATTCTGCGGGAGCACTTAGCCACTTGATCGATCATTTTGATTATGTGGCGAAACATGGTCCCCGTTGGCAAGAAGAATCACAGCAACGGGCCTCTCTCCTAAGATCTCATTTGGATGATGAACATACCCAGGGGCTGAGCGTAGCCGAAATTCGTAACATGATGGGCAAACTCGCCCCCAGCACATCCTCTTTGTCTTCCATGCTTAAGGGTCTCAAACCTGTTTCCCTGTGGGATGAAGGTACGCGCATCATGCCTGACAGATCTAGTCGCAGAACAGTTCGAGCCTACAATGTACGCGGCGCCCTTAACGCCATCGCCTTACGTCTCCTGCAGCGGTACAACGGCGAGACTCCAAACACGGATTACGACGAGCAAGTGGTTTCCACCAAGGAAATGCTTGCATCCGGACTGGAGACGACCATCGGGCAAGCCCAATGGTCTATTCATGCGCCTCAACCGGTACAAAACCCTGAAACGCACCTGTCTATCGACCCTTACCTGCTTGGAGCTTGGTTGGCTGACGGCAGCAAAAGGGCCGGAGAGCTTACTTCGGATACAAAGGCCGGAGACTTGGATTATGTAGCGGAACGTTTCCTTGAAAAAGGATATGACGTCACTTACAAGTCCGATGGCAAATCATTTTATGTGCGGGGATTCACAGGCAAGCTTCGCTATGCAGGGCTGTTAAGCAACAAGCATATCCCTGAAAAGTATTTCTTCTCCAGTATCGGACAACGCCTGGAGCTCGTTCGAGGTCTGCTTGACCAGGATGGCAGCATAGACGAGAACGGAAGCATCGAGTTCACGCAGTCCGCAGACCATGAGCCAATTATGCGCGGCATGGTCAGACTTCTACGCTCTTTGGGGATTGTTGTCCATGAGCCGACTCGCAGCAAGGCCAGCTACACTCTCGACGGCGAACATCACGATACGCAGGATCGACTGCGTCTTACCTTCACGACGAATCTTCCGGTATTCGCATTGGAACGCAAGCGGATGCTGTTGCCGAAGACGTTGAGGGAAACCCAGCAATGGATGTATATCAAGGACATCCGCAAAGTTGAAGACGTGCCATGCAGGTGCATCACCGTGGGAAGTCCTGACCATACGTACCTGGTCAACGATTATGTGCCGACTCATAATACAATGGCAGCTTTCAGCCTGTTTCTGCAATGGTCGAAGATTGACGCGCGTGACGGTAAAGGTAAGACCCCGTGCATTTACATTAATCCGAAGGCCGGTAATGATTTGGAGGATGCGACCCGTTCGCAGGGTGGTACGGTCATCCGACTGGATTCCGATGTGGCTAACGGCACGTTCGACCCGTTCAACGTGATTCCGAATGTGGAGGAGGCCAAGGAGATCGCCGTCCTGATGATGACGAACATTCTTGGCGGTGACACGAAAATGGAATCCGCCATGACAGCCATGCTGGATTACGGCGTCAAACACGGGGCGCGTTGCGTAGGTCGGGCTTTGCTCGTCGCCGCCCAAGCTGTTGCGAAGACCATCAAAGCGGGGAACACGGCGGAGTCCATTGGATTGCCTTCCAACACCCTCGAAGTGTTTTCGACAATCAACATGAACCTGAAGGCAAACCAGGGACTACGTCTTATCTTCGGCACCGATAATGACACCAAGCCGTTGACGATCAGCCAAAACCTGACCCTCATCAACGCCGGAGACCGTTCACTCATCCCCGAAGGCCAAGATGATTCCATGACCGCTCGCATCCGCCAGTGGACGTTGCGAATGGTCGTCATGGGAGCCGGTACCGCCGTTCGAGGCCGCGATGGCATGGTGGGTGTCGATGAGGCATGGGTGTTCATGGGCAAGGACAAGGGAGCTTCCCGAACCTTCGAACAATGGGTACGTATGGCCCGTTCGCAACGATTCACGCCTGTCATCATCAGTCAGAAAGTGCAGGAGTTCATCGATGCCGACTTGACCGGCGGCATCAGCCGCGCCCTCCTTCTGGCGTTGGACAACCCGGAGGAAGCCAATGGCACGGTCAGTCCGGCCAAATCAGCGGAACGACTCCTAGGCATCGAAGACCCCAATGGTCGGATCTTGCAGCGCATGGGAGCCGATGATACTTTGGACAACGGTCAGCCGAACCCGAACAGTCTGAAGCGTCTGGTAAGCGCGTCGACGGGGAAGACCGTTCGCGGAGCCGTCGCCTATTTCAAGGACGGGTCCAAGCAGCCCATTCCAGTGGAAATCGTGATCCCACCGGCATTGTTGAAGGAAATCAGCACCACCGCCACGGACAAGATCGCACGAGAACAACGAAAGAACAAGGAGCAGTGACCCCTTATGGGATACAAAGACATATTCGATGACTCATTTTCCACACCGGCTTCCGACAAGTCGGAGAAATCATCTGCCGTTACCCCTTTGACCCCGGAGCCGGAGGAACAGCAGCAGTTGAAACCATTGCTGTTCCCTGGTTTCGGTAGCGGACGTCCTCTCCTATTGGAACGCCCCAGCAGATACATCCAACGTCTCAGCGATACCGCATCCAAAGTGTATGCGGTACCTGACGGAGACCCATACGGAGGAGTGGAAAACCGTATCCTGTACTCCCCCGTGATCAGCCTCCCCGTATTCCTGCTTCACGGGAATGAGCGGTTCGCGAATCATGACGTGCTCAAGTATCCGTTGCTGAATCCTCCACTGAATCACGCCTGGGATGGAAGCGACATAAGCGTGTATATGCTCACCATCATCGCCGCATATACTTCAGCGGGCATCCTGCATGAGGATGTAGACGGTGATGTGCTTGCATATGATGTCGAATACCCCCTCTCCGTAGCAGACGAGCTCTGGGATGCGGCATCCGATTGGGCTTCCGAAGCGGCTCCGCTGTTGAAGGATCTGAACACCGCACGGCTTTTGGGATTCGCGTTGAAGAGTCCCAACGAGGAAACCGATGCTTTGAGGGCTTTGTTTGAATCATGGGATGAGAATCGTTCTTCAGGTGAGATCATCGAAGCAGGGAAACATGCCGCGAATCTTCTCCAAGACGATTACAACGTGTTCGTCGACGTGGAATTCCGACCATTCCAAGAACGGTAATTCAACTAATCATTCAAAGTCGGTAAATTTTTACCGACTTTTGCCTTCCGTAAGGGGGTCATCCTTTGAAAACCAGCACAAAACTCATGGCTGCGGGAGCCGCATTGCTGGTGGGGTTGAACGGTCTTATCGTCATGAACGTGGTGAGTGCCATTTCCGGCAGTGTCGCGGCCTTCACCAGCAACGTCGGAAAGTCATTATCAGCCGCAGAATATGATTGCGGCACCTCATCAGATGATGATTCGACAACCGGGACCACATCGATAGCCCCCAACAAGGTCGCGGTGGCTATAGCCGAGGCATTCGCCAAAGCCGGGTATTCGAAAGCCAGCACGGCAGGCGTTCTTGGTGTGATCCAGTTCGAATCTGGGATGAATCCGGAACAGGAGCAGGTAGGCGAGACCGATCCCGCATTGCGTGGCTTCGGTCTGAATCAGTGGACACCGCGCAGCAAAATCCAGGCATGGATGGATCAGCATAACGTGTCTGGCAAAGACTCTGATGCCGACGTGCAGATAAAAATGCTGGTTGACACGTCCAAATCCGATTGGAACAACTTCTATCTGGATAACATCGAGGCCGAAGGGTACAACGTCACTGACCATGACCTGCACAAATGGTGGCTGCATGCGGATAATCCGGAGGACGCCTCAATCGCATGGCTCGCCGGGTATGCGCGCCCAGCGTGGAACGATCGGCATGAAGAGGAACGTAAGAAGTATGCGCGCTCCTACTATGATTCACCGGAGATTAGTGCGATTGATTTCACTGGGAAGGCAAGCGACGATTCCAGTGGTTCCGACAATGTCGTTCAAGCTTCCTGCTCATCCGACGACGATGGTGATGGAGGCAGTGCCGTCGTAGGTTCTGTGGGCGGGGCTCCTATAGGCAAAACCCGTAATTTTGGCTGGCTGTGCGATACGGATGCAAAAGTGTGTCACGACGGGGACTACGGGCCATTCACTTCCTTCGCCAGCGGCGGACATTACCAGTGCTACTGGTATGCACTTGTCAGACTATGGGTGATTCACCATCATGACGTGGCAAACTGGAACACCCCCGTGGGTGGTGATGTCCATGTGCATCTCGCCTCCGACCCTGCATACACAGTCGATTCCAGTCCACACCCGGGGGATGGCGTCAGTCAGTACGGCGGTGCTTTGGGAGGTGATATGAGCTCCGGGCATATCGCCGTGGTCGAAGAAGTCAAGCAGGACGCAAACGGATGGAGAATCCGAATCAGCGAGGGAAACTACGGCACGGACGGAAGCGGCCCATGGGAGGGGTACAACAGTCGCTGGCTCACGCAAAAGCAGTTCGATGGTGCCGGCAACGTGTTCTTCCGGAAGAAAAGCTGGAAGAACTAGCCGCAGTATCCCGGATTCTGGCAGCCTCCCCCAACCGATGCCATGGGAATGCTATCCCAAAGATGCCAGTCAACCTTGCCGTCCAAGTCCGACTGCGTGACAGGTCCTTTAAGGATGGGCGTCATGCTGGAATGGGTGAGTCCCATCTCGGGGTCGCCTTTCACTGGGATGGCTATTCTGGTCCCCTCGCTCAAATCGTCGGCCATGTTATTGTCCCAGCGTGTCAGCCAAGGATTAATCCACCAAGGGTTGTCGCCGTTGATGTTCATGCCGCTGATTTTCCCGTTTGCGATGGTGAGTTCATCGTTGATGTCATAGTCTCTCCAAGCTGGAGTCAATGCCCAGATGCTCCCATTGTTAAAGGAATCACCGTCCTGCAAAAGTATGGATTCGAGCTTTCCTGTGACCGTGACCGTTCGGTCTTCGTCGACCGTCACGTGAGGTCCGTCCGTCCACCGGCTGCCGGTTGCCAACGCCTCACTGTTCCACCATGCTTTCATTGTCGGATACGCTTTACAAGCGTTTTCATATTCCTCTTCGCATGGATAGCTGACGGCATCAGGCCCATCGTTCTTATCCGCGGGGATAGCGCTCAGAGCGGGTAGAGGATTGCTTCCGATGTCCGGTGTCCGCAACTGGTCGATTACCTGTTGAGCATCATGTTGGCTGAGTGAGTCCAAATTGATTGCGGGGTCACTCCCCCAGTTGCGGGCTGCCTGTTCGAATTTGATGGCGAGATCCGTGTACTGTTGTTTCTCCTCATCGGTCAGCTGATTTGCGGCAGCCTCAGCGGCTTTCTTGCGTTCCTCCGACTGCTGTTTTTTCAACTGTTGGGCTTGCGCCTGCTGGTGTTCCGCGGCAGTGACTTTTTTACGCCACGTACTCCAAGCCAGGATGCCAGCGACGAGAACCACCACTGTAATGACACTGGCGAGTATTTTCATAGGCCTGCTGAATGTTCCGTGCATCCTCGACTCCTAATCCAAAAAAACGTGTGGTTCCAGCGTATCCTTCCCAGGAAAGCGAATGCCTCCGATTATCCGAATCGGAGGCATTCTGTCCACTGAGAGAGGTTTTCGGAGCGAAGGATCAAACATCCTTCACGTTCTTGTTTTCCTTGATTTCCTCAAGCTTGACGTACACGTTCAAACCCAGGTTGTACAAGGCCGGCAATGCGAAGATAAGAACACATAGGACACCAGCCCAACGATACTCCAAGCCCCAGGCCATGAAGAAGAACGCAGGAATCGGGATGAAAACAATCAGTTCGATAATCATTTGGACGATCAACGGGAGCGCAGAATCCAACATCCTCTCGCTGACGAAGAACCAGATAACGGCTTGTACCGCGAAAGCCGCAAACAGGATGATGAGCATGACCCCAACGGTCACCAGATCAGCGATCCCAGTGGAAGTCGCATAGTTGAACACGTTCACGAATATGCCGCCCATGTCGCTGCTGAAGAACATTCCCATCAACAGGACTATCACCAATCCCAGAACGAGAAGAAAAAGTCCAATCATTGCCAGCAAGGTAAGCATTGCGACCACCTCCAATCCATGCTCAGCGTTCTGTTATATGCAGTTGCATTGCTTCGTTTGCCTGACCTTATTCTGTGACAGGATTCACCGACAAGCAAATCAACACCAGCAGTGGCCGCATTGTCCTATCTGGATGGTTTGCGCCGCCAATAGTCGTGCACCGGATACCCATCACGATCGTGGGAGACGACATGCACCATGCCATTGTCCGGCAGGACGAAGCGTTGAGGACTTGGCATGCCACTGTTCGCGACACGAATCTTGTCTAGCAATTTGTCTCGTAGTTCCGGCTCCAGATCCATATAGGCAGTACGCGCATTCAACCGGACCAAGTCGCTGATGCGGATAGCCTCGTCTCGTGCGACATCAGGATCGAATCCACAATAATCGGCCAACCTCGCATAATGGTCCGGCGTCACTTCACTGGCATGCTCCGCGCCAGAGAATGGCATCGCGAGCTTGTCCGTCAACCCCGGCCATACCGTCGTGGTCATCACATCATATGCGGGACTCAACTTCCAGGATTCACCGTCAGGCGAAGTGGGCATGACAGAATAGTTGCGCGCATGCGCATCGCAATTATCGACAGCCACGTTGAAGGCCAGACGACGTAGCCACTCCTCCCCCAGTCTGCCGGACGAATCCATCTTCCGTAGGGTGGTCAGCGTATCGACGGCACTCACCTTGTACTTCTCGGATGATGGTAGGCCCAATGCCTGCACCATATCCTCCATCGGCAGACGAACCGGCATACCATTCTCGATACGACGATCGAACCGTTCCACGATATAAGTCTGCTGGCCGTTGAATTCCTGGATATCCGACTCCGGGGTTTCAATCCCAACCATTTTAGAGAGCAGCATAGTCGCATGCTCAACATCATCGGAATCGTGGAAACTCGACGGCTTCAGAATGTGCGTGGAAGGTATGACACCGTTAGGCCATACCCAGCCATCATCGAAGCGCGAGAGCGTGAACTTGCCTTGAGCTCCAGCAAGAGAGAATCGCGCATCCTTGTCTTTGAAGAACCATGAATCCGGAGAATGTCTGACTGCCGTTATTCTTGCCGCTATGTCCGAATCCGTCGCCTCCACTACAGAAGTGGAGGATAGCGACGGTTGTTCGTCGCTACGGGAGAATACTAGGGCGCCAGCGGAGTCCACATTGTCGAGCAAATCAAATGGTTCCTGGGATTTCGCTCCAATGGACTGCATCATGGCATATTTTGCCGCACCGGATTCAGGAAGCAGGTTGAGCAGGAAATTTTCCGGAGCGTCCTTTCTCCAGCTGCCGTCTTTCGGCAGGCTGAAGCTGATTCGCGGCGCATCCGGATCATATTCGAAGCCGACGCCATTCTTGAGCGCCGCGAATACGCCAACATGCCGGCCGTTCATCCAGACATTAAGTCTGTCGCCCCTCTTCAAGCTGTCACGCATTCCGCCGGCAAAGCTGTCGCATGAATATTTAAGGCTTTCATTACTCGCCTGGTGTCTGGATATGGGGCCATGCCATCATCGATAAGCTTCTGCACGACGGTTTCGTTCACGCCGGCATCATGGGCGACTTCAGAGATGGAACGGTTTGCCATGAACTCGTGCATAACTTCTCGCATACGCATAGGAGACTCGATGAATCGATCATATCGATGATGATTTACCAGAGCTCCCTTGACGAGTTTTCTATACTCGTCACCGATATGCCATTTTTCGTATATGGGTTTCTCATCCATGGTGCTCCCCTAATGCTCTTATTACTCTCCGGCGTGCATCGCCGAATATCCAAGTGATGTGACTTCCCTTAGATAATCGGACAGGTTTTGATTTCGACTTTTAGCTTCTTGGGCCATCGCGGTCTTCCAAGATGCGGGGACTTTGAAGTTGATGATGGCGGTGGCTTCGTCGTATCCTCCGAGTCGAGGTCTTCCAGGTCGAATGTCTGTGGCTTCTAGTTTTTCTGCTGTTCCCATGACTATATCGTAACATATTTTCGTAATACGATTATCCGATACGCACGGCGACAACTCCCGGAGCGTAATTATCTGCTTCGATACCCATCCGACGAAACTCATGCTCGACGGACATCGCGTTAACCCCATCAGGCAACTCAAGCACCGCTTCACGAACCGTGTACTCGTATTCGGGCCCATAGAACCTGCCGAGCACGTTCGTACGCTCGCTTTTCTTGACCGCATCGAACTTCGCCGCGACAGCGGCAAGCTCGTCCGGGGTCGCCGCACGCTTAAGCTCCTTGCGCACGAAATCCGTGTCACGCGGCAAACATCCGAAATTCTGGGCTGCCTCGAACCAGCCGGCATTCATCTTGCGTTCCGAGTCCTCCCCCGCGAACGGATCATACGGCACCGGCGTCGGTTCCGGATTGGTCTTGTCCAACTGGCGCCTGAACACGTCCTTCTTGCACCATTGGTCGCCTATCCGCACATAGGTGGATGGCAGTCCCTCAACGTAGGCGATTTCATCCACGAGGTACATGCCACGAACCATTTCGAACGATTTGACGCTTCCGCTGCGCCGATGGTCGGGATACTGCTCCTCCTTGTCAATCAGCCAGACGCCGCCGATTTTCTTGGCGCTTTTCAGGGAACCTCGTTGAGCGAGTTTTCTCACGCTGACGGGCTGCTTGTGGTGGAGGGCGGCGTATTCGTTGACCGTGATGTACTGGCTCATCTTTCCTCTGCCTTTCAATCCTTGATGGCCGGAATATCGGCCACATCATGCTCCTGCAGCCAAGCCACGCATTCCTCGGCCCGTTCGCGGCTCACATAGTCGTATACGTATCCGGAGCCACCCTCGTTGTACATATCGTTGTCGCGCTTCCAAAGCTTGCGGGCCTCGGCTTCGGTCAGCGGTTTCTCGTTTTGGTGGTTGTATCGGCTGATGACATCGATATGGCGTTTGATGTTGTTGTCGAGAATGCTTTGGGCTTTCACTGCGACGGCCTCACGTACCTTGCCTGCCAGTGCAATCGCCTCGTCGCGTTCGATGTGATAGTAGGTGGTGGTGGGGTGGCTTGCGGAAATTCGACGTTCCTTGTGCGCTTCGATCCAGTCGCGAATGACCTTGTGCATTTGCAACTCGTAATCATCATGTCCCAGCCCCAGTGGTTCGCCAGCCTGGAATGCGTCAAGCTGCCAGCATTCCACGCTTAGTTCTTCGGCCAGCGATTCCCCGTGGTCCAAGCTCAGGATAATCACGTATTCCGGATCCCAGTCGAATGCCTCGCCTGTGCAGATGGAGTCGGCGCGCCTGATCCCATAGCTGAACGGCATTCGCTGGTCATACCACGCGACCAGGTCACCCACGTTGAGGTCGGGCAGGTTGACCGGGTATTCCTTCTGCAGATTGAGGATATGTTCGCGGTGTTTGCGTTCCTCGTTTGTTTTCCGCTTCCGTTCTCGACGTACGAGTTCGGCTACCAAGGCGTCCTTGTTGGCGCGAATCTCTTCTTCGGCACCTGGCTTGCCTTTGTATTTCCATGCTTGGAGTCCTATACGGCCGTCGCAGGCTTTGTACAGTTCGATCCGGTATTCCCTGATCATCTCGTCGAGGGTTTTCATGATGGCTTCCTTTCGCTAATATACCTATATTATATCTTTTGCGATACATTAGCGAATCAGTGTGTCAACCCAACAAAACCCGAGACACAGCATCCTCACCAGACAACCCGGAATCCAACAACCCAGCCAAACGAGAAGCGACACGATCAGCCTCAACACCAATAAACATGCCGCCCATCCAATCGGACATCAGCCTCCGAACATGCTCGCAGTCGGCGGAATGCACGTGACACGCAGCCCCCTTGCCCTCGTCCACCACCTCGGCCTCAAGCGGCATATCCCCGGCCTCGTTCTGCTTGACCGGTCGAATCGGAGCATCGGTGCGAGGATAATACTTGATCCCATGCCTGAACGGTTCGGCCTTCAAATTCGGAGCCGCCTCCAAGACATTCGACAACGCCTGCTTGAACCTGCGCCGGAAGTCCTTCAACGGCAGGCCGGTACCCTCGAACTGGTCATACAGCTGACGCCATGAAACGTAGGCGACGTGGTCGAGCCGGTATGTGCGGTACGTCAACCATATATAGACATCCAACGCCCGCGCCGATTTGCCCAGACGCGAGATGACATCCATGCTGAGCGGGACGCTCGGCTTCGACAGCTCGGCCCACATCTCGTCCGTGAACTGGATTGATGCAATGATGTCCTGTTCCGGCCTGAACTGTGTACGGCCTTTTCTGGCGACGGTGAACGGCGTGCATTCGCCCTTGTTCTCGCGATTCTCGTCGGTGTTCATGATGGAGATCGAGGTTCGCGCCAAGTTCATCAGCATGTCCTCCGTCTCCTTCTGACAGCCGGAATGGTTCGAGATTCCGGTATTGTCGCAGAATTCCTGGAAGCTGCCACGAAAGACAACAGTGTGGGTGTCCTGATCCACGTCGGGATTGTTCTTCATGCGAATCATGGACTGCACGTAGAGGAAGATTAGTCGCGGGGTTTTCCCGTAGACCCATTCTTCGGGTCGGCTGGGGGTTATGCGCACGGTTTCTCGCCCGTTTGTCCTCTCTATGTAGGATGCGCTTGGTTTTGACACGGGGAAGAGGGAGAGTTTCGCCATGAGAGGTGGTGCGCCCGTGTTCATTTTCGTTGTGGCGATGGCGTTATTATTGGTCATGTGGTCGCTCCGTTTCAGCGATTGCCAGATACCCGGCCGGTACGAACGGTGCGGGTATCTTTTTCTTTTCGTCGTTATTTTATGGGATGCGCCGTAAAACCTCCGGCTTTAGCCGGGGGATATAAGGCGCTTCTCTTTTACCATTCTGGCTCACGTATGTAAAGAAGTATGCCATACTGGAAACATGAACACCAAGACAGTAAAGCGGGCATACCGGTTCCGCTTCTACCCCACGACGGAACAGGAGAACATGCTCCGCCGTACTCTGGGATGCTGCCGCAAGGTGTACAACATGGCCTTGGACGCACGCTCGACCGCGTGGACGCTCCACCGGGAGAAGGTCGGCTACTCGGACACGAGCCGAATGCTCACCGCTTGGAAGAAGACAGAGGAACACTCCTATCTGACGGAAGTGTCATCCGTTCCGCTGCAACAATCGCTACGGCATTTGCAGGCCGCGTTCAAGAGGTTCTTCGACAAGACCGGCTCCTATCCGAGATTCAAAGCGAAACACGAGGGCGGCTCCGCCACCTACACCGTCTCCGCGTTCACATGGGATTGGGAGCACAGGGCGTTGACGCTGGCTAAAATGCATGACCCATTGCCCGTCCGATGGTCACGCACCCTGCCACGCAAAAGCCGACCGTCCAGCGTGACGGTCAGTTTGGACGCGGCTGGACGTTGGCACGTCAGCATACTGGTCGAAGATGCCATCCTCCAACCAGCCAAGAACGGGAACATGGTCGGCATCGACATGGGATTGGAACACTTCGCCATCCTCAGCAATGGTGAGAAAGTCGACAATCCACGATACTTGAGAAAACACTTGAGGAAACTCGGGCTGGCGCAACGAAAACTCGCCCGGAAGAAGAAAGGAAGCAACAACTATCGTAAAGCCCGGTTGAAGGTTGCTAAGGCGTATGCGAAGGTCAAGGACAGTCGCGCCGACTTCCTGCACAAGCTCTCGACCAGAATCATCCGTGAAAACCAAACGGTTGTCATCGAGGACTTGGCTGTCAAGAACATGAGCCGACGCTGCAAGCCGAAAACTGACCCGGACAATCCGGGACAGTACCTTCACAACGGGCAGAAGGCGAAAAGCGGTCTGAACAAAAGCATCCGGGACGCAAGCTGGAGACAATTCCGCACCATGCTCGAATACAAGGCCGAATGGTACGGACGCCAACTCACGGTCATCGACCAATGGTATCCCAGCAGTCAAATCTGCCACACGTGCGGCAAAAACACCGGCAGGAAGACATTGGACGTCAGAACATGGGAATGCCCATACTGCCATACCATGCAAGACCGCGACCTGAACGCCGCCGTAAACATACTATCCGCCGGACTGGCGGTTCGAGCCTGCGGGGATTCACGCCTCACCGAAGCGACACTCCGGTGAACACAAGAGCGTGGATCGTCTAAACCCACAGGAAACTCCTCCCCGCGAGGGGAAGAATCCCCCGACTTCAGTCGGGGGAGGAAGTCAACGCGTTTTTCTTAGAATTCTGACACCTTTCTTAGAATTCTGACACCAAATTTAGAATTTGGACACCATTTTTAGAATTCTGACACCATCTCTGCGAATGCCATAGCCTTAGAATTTTGACACCCTCGCTTAGAATTTTGACACCGGCATGGCCTCTCAGCCCTTATGGCAGTAGGGCTAAGCGGCACCCCCAAGTGATATTACAAGTGATATTACAAGTGATATTACAAACTCTCTCTTAATCTCTCTCCCCACTTCGACTTGCGATCCACCGGGATGCCGCTGACGCGGCAGATGCCACACGCTCTCCTGCACCTGTTTCGACCTCGGAACAGAAGAATCCAGTCGGTTCGCTTGCCAGCGAACCTCAGAGCAAACAAAAAGACTGAATCTCGGACGAACAAGATTGCCGTACTCGTTTTTTCCAGTATCGGTTAATTTCAATAAATCTTCGGTTAATAACAAAACTCGAAGATAGATTGAAAATCATGGCAAGCAGAAACAGCAGGAGCAGAACACAGACCCGTCCTATATCGAGTGGCGTCTGGTTTTCGCTGTTTCTTGTCTTTGGGATTATCCTCTGGTTCTTTTGGCGCCTGCCCTTGGTCCCGTTCCTTTGGCTTGGCATGCTCGCCGGAGGAATCACACAACAGTATCCGGTCAACGCTTCCGGCAGTCGCAAGGATCCCCCATCCGACAAACAGATGATGGTCTACCACCGTTGGAAGGACATGCTTGCCGGTCTCATGCCGAATGCGGATTGGCTGGAGATTCGACGTGTTTCCTGGTGGATGGGCTGGATGGCCGGCATGCTATTGGGATTGAACGGTGCCGTCTGGATTGCCCTGGTGGATGGCCTGTTCGGTTTCATGCTCGCCCAAGGCTGGTCGCATTACAGGAATCGGCGCGTTGACCGTAGGCATGTCTACAAGGGCGTCAGTATTCCGGCGTTCCTGACCAAATCGCCCGTCTGGGCGCGGCTTTTGTCCGTCTCCATGGCGTTGCTGGTTTTCGCCGGGGTCCTGGTTTTCGTGTTGGCGGGATACATGAGCTGGCTGAGCGCTGTGACGCTTCCGGGGTTCGTGTTCCTGCTACTCGTATGGATGTTGGGGCGCAAACCGCAGTCCCGGTACTGGCGTGAGCTGGTCGAAGGGCAACAGCTGCTTGATGGTTGGCTTGCCGGGGACGATTTGCAGAAGGCATGGTCGGGAGCCTATCTGACGCAGGTCAACAAAATCGGTTCTTCGGATAATCCTCTGATCGTCTACCGGATTCGTCTGCAGGGGTCGGACGGTAAGCCTCGCTCGAACGAAGGAGTTTTCAAGCTCGGCGTGGAAGCGTTGCGGGCGCCGGCATTGGCGGACGGATACCGTTTCGTGTGTCTACTGTCCGCCAAGCAGAAGAAGAAAGGGGCGGAACAGTTCGACCCGTCCAGTGTCCGTCTGGCGCTTGGCATGGACGAATCCTGCATCCCCTCCATCGCGGAGAGAAAGGCCGGCGAAGGTCTTGTCTCTCTCGTCGCCGACATCGCCTATGCGCAAACCGCTTTCATCTGGCATAAACGCGCCCCGTTGACGTTGGCTCATGATGTGAGCGCCGACGACAGTAAAGCCGCCTGGCTGTTGGAGATCATCACTCCCCCGCAGGGCGGGGATTCCATCGACCGCATCAGCTTCGACTGGCTGGAGGGAGAAGGATCGCCTGCCGAGACTCTGCGGATGCCGGTGTTCGCCGACCTGCAGGACAAGTTCCACCTGGTCGCATTCGACGATGTGAAACTATCCGACAAGGGCAACAAGTGGCGGCCGGACGGCATGACCCACAAGAAAGCCTTTGACGATTACATCACCATTTCCAAACGGTTCAAAAGCGACCAGTCCGCTTGGGTCAAATGCCTCCCGTCGAAACTCAATCCACCGGCACCCATCTACGACTATGAGAAAACCCAGGACTGCGACGGCTGGCAACTGCATTACCTGCCATTGGTACTCACCGCACCAGCCACGCCGGCCGACTACGAGCGTTGCGACCTTGGCCCATTGCAGCCGGAGGCACGGTTCATCGGACTCGTGGACGAAGGCTCCGACATGGCCGGACTGATCTGGTCCACCGGAAGCGCGCCCGTACGCATCGACCAGCTGACCGGCAACACCCCCCTTCACCGCAAGTATGCGGAAGCGTTGATATTCAAAACCCTTATCGACGTGCTTCCCGCAAAAGCGTCCGTGAACATCACGGCCTGCACTCCGCAAAGCAAAGACAAGCCGATTTGGAGCATCCAATTCCAATTAGGCAACGGCGCGACCGTGGAAGACGCCCGCAAACAGTCCGCCAGAATCCAATCGTCGGTCGGGGCGAAACATATTTACTGGGAATGGCGGTCAGCCGACAGTGCGACCGTATGGCTGTGCGACGACCCGTGCCTGGATGTCAGGGACATCAGCCACTGGAATCGCAGATCAAAGCAAAAGCATCTCATCGAACTCGCCTTAAGCGACTCGTGGGGCGTGGCCGGAGTCAGCGATCCCAGCGGGCGCACCCCCGATGTGGTCAGTCTCGGCGCATTGCCAAGCAACCATGACGTGTTGTTGGCACGATTCCAGATTCCGGCCGGATTGGATGTGGACAAGCCCTCACGGAACATCGGCAAGTTCCTGACCAGCGCCGACTACGCCTACGGGCGTATCCTCCCGCGCGGCGAGGAGCACGGTTCGAACCTGTACGACATGGTGCTGGCGAAACGCAGCCCATTCCCCACCATGGTCAACGCGGACTGGGATTTCGCCCGCCAGTCGAAACCACGCATGTTCCCGTTGGGCGTGGACGATATGGGCAAACCGGTCTACTGGAGCATGAAGGACACGTTCCACCTGCTCATCAGCGGCAAATCCGGAACCGGTAAATCCTCCATCGCGCAGATCGTGGTCGCCGAAGCGCTGCTCAAAGGCCATGACATCATCCTCATCGACCCATCCAAAGGTTGCATCGACTTCACTCAATGGGCGAAACCGTTGGCGTTGGCGTTCGTCGGCTTGGGCCAGATGCGCGAAACCGAAGCCGTCATCGCCTGGCTACGCGACGAGATGGCACAACGGGTGAAACTGTTCAGCCGGTATGGTGTCGGCAGCATCTACGACCTCGACAAAAGCCAGCTCAATGAGGAAGAGCTTGCCCACACGAAACCCATCGACATCGTGTTCGACGAATTCAACTCCTACCTTCAGGAGGCCGGCAAGACCACGCAGAACCCGAACAGGGACATCCAGCTGGCCAACGACAATGCGGCCGTCAGCGCGACGAACAATTCGATACGACGCACCATGAGCGCTCTCGGCAAAATCGTCGTGCAGGGGCGTACCGCAGGCATCAGCGTAATCCTCGGCGCCCAGCGTCTGACCATGGACGACATGAAGCCGTACAACGCGAACGCGTTCTTCCGTTCGCTCGGCCGAATCCTCCTGGGCATGGACTCCACGGCGGGCATCATCAGCGCGCAGAACCTGCGCGAGGCGAACCGGCTCCAACAGTCGTTGAAAGGCGAAGGCGGGAAAATCCCGCAGGGCCGTGGAATCTTCGAAACCGCGCAAGGCGAACTGCTGGCCGTCCAAACATGGTGGTCGGGAGGCCAAGAAAAGTTGGCGGAACTGTTCGCCGATCGCACTCCCCCGCAACCCATCGACTATTCGCGGTTCATGCCATCCGAAGCGGAAACCTACGGCGAAGTGTCCGAAGACGAACTTTCCAAGCTGCTCAGCCAAGGAACGGATCCACAGACAGCCGGCGAGGAAATCAACGACATGGACGAACTCCACGACATGCTCCACCACCCAGACAACAACGATGCCGATTCCGAAGACGGGGACGACATCGAAGAAGTCGACTGGTAGCCAAACACAAAAGGGGAAACAACATGCTCATCAACCTGGGAACAGACGTTCACGGGAAAAACCTTGGATGGGACACGTCCACGGGAACGCCACTCACCATCACCGGGCCCGATGGAAGCGGGAAAACCATGCTGCTTGACAGCATCATCCGACAGGCAGATTCGGACGGCACGCTCGTAACCTTCACCGACCAGTGGGACAGTATCCCACCCTCCCCCACCGTCATGTGCGGACGCTACCGGCAACCCTATGAGCTGCTGGAAATAGTGCAACGGGTCAGCATGGAACAGCGACGGCGCATCAAGGGCGAACCCGAGCCGATCAAGCCGATACTGCTCGCCTTCGATGACTATGACGTACACAACGGCTACCCGGACATGAATCTGCTGAACGTCAACAGTCAAATCTCCGACGAACTCAGCCGAATCATCGAAATGGCACCCGGAACGAACGTCAACGTGGTCATGGTCCGCAGCAGCATTCACCCATCCACAGTGGGTCAAAAGCTCTACGACCGGCTTATCGCCGGCAACCATGTGCTATTCCATCCGGCCGGACAGCTCGACCCGCACACGCAACCTCTTTTCCACGCCGAAAACACCCGTGAAGCCGAAACCCTCACCTATCTCAACCGGCATTTGGACTTCAAACAGGCCCGCAATTGCCTGTACGAAACATCAGACAGGCCACTCCAGGCCTTCCACACCCCCATCTACAAGAGAAAGGAAAACTGATGGCCGACCGTCGAAAGAAAATCCCTCTCGAAAAATTCTTCCCCAATGGTTTTGATAAAACCAATCCGGACGACATGATCAAACTCACCGTCCTCATCCAAGAGAAAGCCGCAAAGAACCCTGAGTTCGAAGGCTACAGCGTATTCAGCGTCGATTCCGACAACCGGTACGCGATCATCGCGCCGATGGATATGGATTCCGATGATATCAACAACGGAATCAAAGCCGTCAGACTCAGCAACAGCGAATGCGCGGACACGGCTTCCCAGAAGAAGACGGTGCAGAACCTGGAAAGCCAACCCCAGTACGAAGGCTATTCCGTCGTCGATTTCGTTCGAATCAGTTCCAGCGAATTCCTTGTGCTGCTCCAACAGTTGGACGAGAAGGCCGCAGCCACCCGGCGTATATTCGCGAACGTTCTCAAGGTCAAGCCTTGGGAAATTCGTATCTCACGTACTCCTGAGAACGGTTGGAAAATCCGCATCAAGGAGAACACCGTCACCTATCAGGCTTCCGTATACGACAAGCGAATGCAGGAAGCCGTCGAAGTGGTCGGCAAAAAAGGCTGGTTCTTCAAGGCCGACCCCGAAAAGGGCGTCATCATGGTGTACCCCGGCACTCCCCCGACTTTTCCTGCGATGATAGCCTGCCCGAAACAGCTGATCGGTAAAAACGACCTACGTCACGCCTATCTGGGCATGAAGCTGCCCGAACGAGGCCGCGAAACCGGCGACTGGCTGTCACTCGACTGGAAGTCCGGCCCGGGAATCATGGTTGCCGCCGCCGCCAACAGCGGGAAAAGCGTTGTCATCAACACGCTCATCGCCGCCGCGCTGGAAGCCGGATTCCAGCTTGCCATCTGCGACGACGAGGACAAAAGCGTCGATTTCCAATGGTGCCGGCCGTGGATCATCCCCCACGGCTGGGGTTGCGATAGTCCTGAATCAGCCGCCGCGACATTGATCCATGTGCTTGAGATCTGCTCCTACCGGTCGAAACTCATCAAACAGTATGGGGTCGAGAACTGGTGGGGTCTGCCTAAGGACGAACAGGAAAAGAACCCCCTGCTTTTGCTTGTGTGCGATGAGGTCGCCCAATGGGCTGGGAGCGTCACCATACCGAAGGTCAGCAAGGACAATCCGATGCGCATCCGGGCCGAGTATGAGGCAAGCATCCATGCGGCGAACATCACCTATGCGATGAAGATCACGCAAAAAGCCCGGTTCTCCGGTGTCTGCTTCCTGTTCTGCGGGCAATCGACCCGCCTGCAGGACGGTTTCGACCCCGGTATGCGAGTCAATCTGACCACGGTCATCTCCCCCACCCTGCAACCCTCCACCGCTGTCGAAGAGCTGCTGGGAGGGGCGAAGGACTTCCCTGAGATACCGGAAAACATCATGCAACCGGGAATCTCCAGAGGAGCCGGCCTTATCAGGCTTCCCGGCATGAAACCCGTCATCTACAAGGGTTTCTACGAGGAGAACCAGAAGCAAAGAAAATCATACAGCGACCTGCTGCGCGAACGTCTGACCGCAATCCGACCGCCGGAAGGCGACATGAACTCGGGCCACTGGTCATGGGATGAAATCGTAAACGCCCTGCCGACCGCCGCAGAAAAACCCGATGACGGCATGATCGACTCCGGCGGGGACGAGGACGACGGGTTCCCCACAGACGGTTTCGGCGAGGACGGGCGTGATGTCGCAGACCGTGACAAGCCGTTGAAGGGTGCCGCCGCTGCGGCGCATGCGAGCAAACTGTATGCGGCAGGTGTCGACGTGCCTCACATGAGCGCCATCGATGCCGCCATGAATATCGGGCGCCTGTCTGCCGAAAAAGGTCTTTGATATAGGATGTGATGATGTTGGCGAAGGATGATGATTGGCTGACGGCGGGGAATCAGTTGGATGATTCCCTGTTGATGGATGATTTGTGGGATGATGACGCAGATCCACAGAATGACAAAGGCGCAGCGTCACATTCCACTGGTTCCGCATTTCCACAGGACAATGCAGAAACGCTTCCACAGAAAGCCGGGGGTACAGGGAGTAGTTCCAATGTGCCCACAGTTTCGCAATCCAACAGGGAGTCCATTCCCGGTGAAAATGCAAACACGTTTCCACAGTATTTTGATGACTCATTTCCACAGTCTGACGAAAGCACAACCCATCAATCCGACAGCGACCCATTTCAACAGGAAGGCGTAGACCCGTTCCAACAGGATGACGTAGACCCGTTCCAACAGGATGACAGGCAATTGCCTACACAGGAGAAAGAGGAATCGTTTTCACGTTCCAATGATTCCACTGTTTCACGTTCCAACAGCGCAACACTTTCACAGGAAGACGCGGAAACAATTCCTCATTCCACTGACCACACAGTTCCACAGTCCAACAAAACGACAGATTCGCAGGGCAACAAAGGCACAGCTTCACGTCCCATCAGGACGACAGTCCCCCAGAACACTGTCGAGCCAGTTCAACAGGACACTGCGGATACGACTCCACAGGAGAATGCGGAAAACCTCGATCAGATAGACCTACTCGCCAACGGCTACGACCCGTTCGAGCAATTCGACCTGCAATCGGACGATTCCAGCGAACCGCCAACGGAACAGAACGAACGTCGAGACGACAACATCATTCAAGACAGTTCCGCAGATTCAAAGAAAAACGTTGATATGCAGGAACAGGGAGACATTGAAACTGTTTTCCCCTCCAATGTTCCTATGCAAAATCAAAGGGACAGCGAAACAGAAGAACAGTATGACAGTTCGTCCTTCCAACAGGAAGACAGTTCCCCAGTAAGACAGGACACTGGCGAAACATACCCGAAGGACACGGACTCTGCGGATCCGTTCGACCTTTGGGATGACCCATCCGAACCTCCGGAGGGGGAACCACAAACATCGTCCCCATCCACCGGAAGCCCTAGCGCGGATGATTACCCAACGCAAACATTCCAGACGGGAGATGACTTCTGGAGCCAGACGGACGACGAATCGAACGGCCAGTGGAATGCAGGCCAGCAAACGAATGGCATGCCCCCGCAGCAATTCGACAATCCGCCATTCCCACAGGAAAATGTCTTCCCAGTTGAACACCAGTATGATTCCCCATTCCCACAGGAAATCACTGATACAGAAAATAGGGAAAATGGTGGAACGCTGATAAAGATTATCGCAGTCGCGGCCGCCATACTCATAGGCCTCGGAGCACTGATAGGCGGGGGAGCGTACACCTATCACGCATACACCACTCACGTCGCGGAACAGCAGGCCGAAGCCGACCGCAAACAGCGCCAACAATCCCTGGTGAAGGCACAGAACAAATGGGACGGGAGGAAACGGAGGGCCGATGACCTGGTCTCCACGATCAAAGCCAGTCCCGTCGCGGAAAACAGCGACGTGCAAAAAGCCGTGGAAGCCCTCCAGAAAACAACCACAGGGAATCCGATGACTGAAAAAGACATCACATCGGCCCTGGAAAAACTGGACGGCGAATATGAGAAAACCAACAGAACCTACACGGATGCAATGCAGGCAAAAGCCAAGGAGACCAGAACGACACTCGACGGTCTGGTACAGCAGGCAAATGGTCTTGCTGACGCTCCTGACGGCAACGACAAGAAGCAGATGCAAAGCCTCGCATCCCAGTGGAAAAGCACGGAAATAACGTCTGACAACCTATCCGACGCCATTGCGGCTTCGACCGAGCTGAAGAACCTCATCAGCAAAGTGGATAAAGCCAAGAAGGATGCGGACGCGAAGAAGAAGGCCGAGGAAGAGGCCAAGGCAAAAGCGGAAGCGGAACGACAGGCCCAAGCCCAACAGGAGCAGCAGCAGGCGCAGCAGCCTCAGCAGAATCCATACGGGAACATGTACTACTGGGGCGGGGGATATGGTTCGACCGGTGGATCGACCGGTGGATCCACCGGCAACAGTGGGGGAGGGGTATCCCCGCCACCGCAGCAGGAGACGCCACCCAAGGGCAACAGTGGCGGCAACGTCGGCTGAAAAAAACGGGAAAGCCGAGGCAGATCAACCTCGGCTTTCCCGCTAATCCCATACATCAGAACATGTTGGGATAATCCTCATCGTCCACATCATCATCTTCAACCTCGACAGGAGCCGGCTTACGACGGCCCCGCGAAGAGGTCTTCTTCGGACGACGGCGCGGAGCCTCCTCCTCGTCCTCGTCCTCGTCCACGTCATCATCTTCAACCTCGACAGGCTTCGGACGACGACGGGAAACGGCAGCCTTGCGACGTGGCTTGACCGCGATTTCACCGGTATCCTCGTCCACCTCATCATCGGAATCAGCCTCATCGAAGTCAGTATCCGCAAGAAGAGCCGCCTCATCATCGGCCTTGGAAGGCTTTGCGTTCACATGCTTGTCTCGCCAAGCGATAAGAGCCTCGATATCCTCATCGGTGAAGTCCTCATCGTATTCGAAGCTTCCATCTCGCACGCCTCCGCCAACAATCGTGAGATTATCCAAACGATAGCTGACACCGCTACCGGTCTGAGTCTTCCACGCACGTGCCGTAACCGAAGCCTGCACGTTCTGACCGGGATACACCAGCTTATCCCATAAGACCTTGACTTCCTTGGCCTTGGCATCACGCTCCTGAGCCTCCTCAAGATTGCGCGTCGCCTCCAGAACGAGCGTCTTCGCCTCCTCCTGAGCGTCTTCATCAGCCGTAGCGTAAGCGGCTCGGGCATCATTAAGATTGGCTTGAGCGGCCTGAACGTCTTCCTTTGTCCCGAGAATCGGTTCGGGGAGCTCACGCAGGATTCCTTCATCGTCGATGTAGCGGATTCCGGGACGACCGGCCTTGGAGCTACGACTGAAGTTCACATAAAAATGGTTGGCTCGATTCGGATATTTATCGGTCATGAGGACGGTTTTATCACCGTCAAGGATTTCATCCTCGTCGGCATCCTTGAGACCGTCATTGGAAACGATACGATCCTTCTTGCCCCATTTCTTCAAGGCGATGGCGTTGTCTTCCGCATTCTTGCTCAGCTTCTGAAGGATTCGGACGGTTCGCATGTGATCGGGGTCATCCTTGTCGAGAAGCACAGGGAACCCGTATGCGGGCGTGCTTTCGTTTTTCTTCTTATCGTCCTTCTTGGCGGACTTGTCATCGTCCTTGTTTCCCTTGAATGTGACCGCCTCGTAGAGCTTGGGCCATCCCATCTGGATGACTCCGGTTTTCGCGTGAGTTAGCAGTTCTGTTGCCATGATGGTTCCTCCTTGACGATTTGACGATCGCTCCACAGTGCATTGAGGATGGGAGTTTTCGTCTTCTCTTTTTCTATGTGGACATATTCAAATATACGCAGTTATCTGAACATGTATATTATTCGGCGTGTTGCCTTTATTTCCAAGGCGTTTTCCCTTGTTAGAGAATGCTGAAAAACTCAGTTTTCTGCATGTTGTACAATGGGAGCGTGAACACAACCAGAAGACTGGGCAACACCAGTCCGACCACTGCATCCAGGAGAGGCGAATGAACCAGCTATCGATCAGACGTCTGCGCCAGCTAGCAGGAAAAACCAAAAACGAGATAGCCGACCTGCTGGGCATGAGCGTCAACACGTACAGCAAGTACGAGGACAACCCCATGAGCCTGTCCTACGCCGCATACCATCAGCTCATCGAATATCTCGAAACAGCAATCCAAATCAGGAAAAAACTAGAAAAGGAGCAACCTATGAACACCCCCATCAAAGCGAAAGTCCGATTCGTCGCACCCGACGAAGACGACGAGGACCGTCTCAGCGACTACACAGTGCCGATCCCCGAAGGACTGACCGAGGAATTCCACCCCTCGCAACCCGTCACACCGAAGCAGCTCCTCGACTGGGAAACCAAGAACAAGGAACCATACCCGGGTTATTCGGAGGAATTCTTCAACTGGGAGAACGCTTGGGAAGAGGTCAACCGCGCCCAGCAGAAAGCCGATGGCGGATATCTCCACCTCTCCGACCCGGTGCCCGTCAGCCCGGAGTTCGACGAGACGACCGGAGAACCCATCACCTACGACGAGCCTCACGTCGTCGTGGACTCGGAAAGCGGCAACACCAGCGTGTACGTCGACGAGGCTGACATGTCAGCCCAGGAAATCGCCGAATCCGATCCAGTGAACAACAAGTAGCCTCCCCACATACCGTTCCGGCATGCTCCGTCCATAGGCATGCCCGGAACTTGAATCCAAGAAGGAAAGACACCAATGGCCTACGCGAAAATCATCGACATCGACGACCCCGGCTACTTCCGGTTGAAATCAATCGACCAAAGCCAATTGAAACAATTCCTGAAAAACCCGGCCGACTGGGCATATCACCGTCTCAACGACGACCACAAGCCCACCGACGCCATGAAGTTCGGTACGGCGTTCCACGCTTACCTGCTCGGCACCAGCGACGTTGTCAGCCTGCCTGAGGGAGAGAGCTTCAGGAGCAAGGACAACCAGAAGTGGCGAGCAGACCAGCTGGAAGCAGGAAACATCATCGTCTCCTACAATGACATGCAACTGCTCAAACGCATGAAGGAAGGCATCGAACAGACCAGTCTCATGCCCGAATACCCCGATTACATGGAAATCATCGAACAGGGAACCAAGGAACAGTGCATCGAATGGAAGGACCGTCAAACCGGTCTGATGCTCAAGGCGAAGCCTGATCTGATTCCTGCCGGCACCGATTACCTGGTCGATTTGAAAACCGCCCAGAAGGCCGACGCGGAATCATTCGCCAAGGAAGTCATCAACTACGGTTATCACATTCAGACCGTTTTCTACCGTGCCGCGGTAGCCGCATGCAAGCCGGACGCCTTCGACCGTGGATCCAAGGCTCCCAGCACCATGCAATTCTGGGTATTCGAAAAAACCGATGCCTGCGACTGGCAGCCTTTCAGCATCAGCGATGACAATCCGATCACGAATCTTGCCGCGACCAGCATCCGCCAAGCACTCTTGGGCATCGCCTTGATGGTCAAGAAAGCCAAGGAGGAAGGCTACGCAGAGAACACTCCAGACCCCGTGGACGCCGCCGCGAAGTATGCGCTCCGACATGGTTTCAACAAGAAGGTCAAGGAGGTTTCGTTCCAGAACTGGCAGCTGCTGACTGCGGAAAACATGCTCTGCGATCTCGCCAGCTGATTGCCTGAGGCTTGACAGGAGAGGACCATCCAGCACGATGATCCTCTCTTCTTTTTTACGTTTGCTCGTTATACTGAATATGTCCACATACAGTAAAGACGACAGAACCAACGCCAATGCCATCAGCACCTCGAACACGCCGGACAACATCCAGCAATCCAAGAAACCCAGCCAACTACAAACGCGGAGGCTACGCCCACGAGTTCACCATCCCAATCGAATGGTGGAGTACGACCGACACCATACAGACGGAACGCATGCGAGCCAGACGAAGGGCATGGGTGAGGGACTACGCGAAAAACGAATGGCGCAACCTCAAGAAAACAGGAAAAGCCTGGAAAGTGGAACGGTTCATCGCCCTTATAGGCGTAGGCTGTCCAAGCCAGAAAAACATTTTCCCGGCGAGAGCGGCCGAAACCATCAAACCCATCATCGACGGTGGCAGTGATGCCCGACTCTGGGACGACGATGACAGCCAGCACCGGCACAGCACCGTATACATCCAACTGCCAACACCGGCACCAGTCAACCATTACAGGCTGAGCGTGCTCATCATCCCGGTGCCGGAATCAATGCCGAAATACCAGATCACCTCACGTCTCGCATCGAACATCGACCAGCATTGGCGAAATAATCCCAATCCGCCGGCATGGCACGACGGATACTCGGTGTCATTCACGATTCCCGACAAACAGTGGATAACCAGCAACTATACGGATAGTGACCTCATCGCCAGACAGAACGGCGAACGGAAATCAGCCACATGGGGGAGGGGAGGCAGCTTCGGCATTCGGGAACGAGTACGCGCACAACTCATCGAACTGGCCTTCCAACAGTGGAAAAGACAAGCCTACCGTCCGTATGAAAGATTCGCCATCATCGCCGGAATCGCATACCCGTACGGGGTGAAAACCGCCGACCCTGACAATGCGGCGGAAACGGTGAACACCATACTGCATTCGGGAACCCGCATCGGAGCCTGGCCGGATGTGAACAGCCAGCATTGCAGGGGAGTGGCTTTCGTACGTCTGCCGAATCTCATGACGGGAAACCACATGGTCAGACTTTTTGTTTTCCCGGTGCCCGAGAATTTTCAGATGGCGCAGAGCATAGCCGAAAGCTCCATCGACGCTTGGGGCGAACATGATCGGAGGATGCGTTGAACCTGAGACAAGTGCTAGTCCAGACCGTGATAGGACTCATCGCTATCCTCATAGCCGTCCTATATGCGATGTTCATCGTCCCGCAGGACTGGTTCATCGACTCCAGGGAATCAGTCGTCACCATATCGGTCATAATCTGCGCGACCGGATACATCATCACGGTCTGGGCCCGTTATATCCGTCATCTCACACGCCGGAGAATCGATCAACGAATCATCCGCGACGCCGAATCCGAGATGAAAACAGGTCTTTGGCAAAAACCGAAAATTCTTCGAAATGAACCGACCGCAACCATACGATTGGACAGGAAGCACATCCGACAATCTCAGAGAAAGAGCCGATAATGGTATGGACTCCAGCGACACAGCCGCGTGACCCCCTTGGCAGATTCCGTAAAACCAATCTCGTCCCCGGCGAATACACGTACACCACGCGCAGCGGCATCGTCAAGAAATACTATGTCAACGATATGAACCAGCTGGCAGACGGGTCCACCATCCTGCACATGAGCGCCCAAGGCAAGGTGTTCGGCAGTTTCAAGACCCAGAACCCCATCGAACGCATCCACATCATCGGCAACAGCGATATGGAACAGATGGCCGTCGCGGCGTCCGGGGAAACCACATTCGGCGTGATCAACCACAGCAAGGCCGCCCCACCGGATGTGTTCAGCCTCAACCGCGGACATGATTTCCAACCGGTCGGCTCCAACCTGCCGGACGGGGAAACATCCTTTGGGGGAAGAGCGGCTCAAATCACCGGCCGTCCGGACGGGAAAACCTATGACACGTTGAACGCCCAGAAAGCCGAACAAGCCAACCTCGCGGCGTTCGCAGACCCAAGCAACCGCGTCTATTCCGCTGACCCCGGCGACTTCGCCGAAGCTGCGGTCCAAGCCCGGCATTACTACGAGAAGGAGTTCGGGCTCAGCGAATCCCAAGCCCGGGAAATGCCGGTCTACGTGTATGCGGACAAGAACGGCAACGTCACCGTGAAACCCGCATACAAGCCTGAAAGCGTTCCCATGAGCGAACTGGGAATGCAGCCAGGCGACCCGGTGCCGGAAGGCTTCCATGTGAACGGGGACAATCTCGTCGCCATGGTGCCCCAGCGGAGCCCCAACACGCATGGAGGCAGCGGCAGCGTCCGTCTCCGTGGCCGTGACCTCACTCGCATGACCAGGGCCATGCAGAAGGATGGTCTCAAGAGCGTCGACTTCACCGTGAGCGGAGGCACCAAGGTCTCGGCAAAAAGCGGCAAACCGTTGCAGAACGCCTTGCATTTCCGCACCGACTACATGAACCCCCACAGCGGAGACGACATCACCGTATGGGGTTCCATCGAAGCGAAACAGTACGGGACGCAGCCGGTCAAGGCACGCAGGGAGTTCACCACCAACGAGGAATTCCAAGACTATACGCGCAAGGTGCAAGCAGTCCGCGAACGGGCGGCCGCACCATACGTGGATCCGCAATCCCCACAGGCAGCCGCGAAACTGCTGCGAGCCAAGTATGGGACGAATCGGTTCTACAGCAGCGACATCCAGATGCGCGACGGCAAAGAGGGAGTGGCCTTTGCCGTCAACACTCCTGGCGGACACGCCCGCATGCTGTCCAACGGGAACGGTGTCTGCATCGGCAAGGAGCCGGCCGACGCGGAGGGCTTCGCATCCATGTTCAATAACGGCAAGAGTCCGGCCAATCGTATCACCGCCGACAACGTGAAGGTCTTGTCGGATGGTAATTTCCGCGTCCGGAAAAACGGTCAGGAAACGTTCTACACGCCATCCCTGTCCACTACCCGCGGGACTCGTAGCCGCAACGGAAAACTTTACGGCTACAACGAGGCCGGAGATTTCATAGAATTGCCGAATCGCTGACTCTAGGAAAATGCCGGGTGGTTTTTTACTCCCCGGCATTTTACCTGTTATACTGAATCTGTCCACATAGAAAAAAGTGAAGTCAGGAGACCCAAATCCACCATGCCCATCATCGAATTCGACACGAAGATGCGAGGCTACGATCCCCAACAAGTCAATGACGCCGTAACCAATTTCCAGGACACCATCAACAAGTATGCGCAAGCAAACACTGATCTGAAGAGAACCCTGGATACGGTCAACAACCAGTTCACCCAGGCAAACCAAGACATCGATCAGCTGCAAGCCGAAAACAAGAAGCTCTCCGAACGGATCGAAGAGCTCGAAAAGCAGAACGACGATCTGGAAGCAAAACTCAAGAACAAGTACACGAGCGTGGGCGACGATGTGAGGAAACTCCTCGAAGACACCCAGACCGTTTATCATGCTGCGGAAAAGAACGCAGCCGACATCAAGAACAAGGCGCTACAGGAAGCTGAAAACATTCGCAAGCAGAGCCAGTCCGCCGCAGAGAAAGCGATAGTGGACGCGCGGCAGGTCGCCGAAAAGAACGTGAAGGAATCCCAAGCGAAGTCGAAGCAGATCATCGAATCCGCGCAGCAGTCCGCCGCACAGTTGCGTAAGGAAGCCGACTCGTATGCCACTGGACGGCAAAACATCGCGGAGCAGGCCGATGCAAGGGTTCGTGCGATTCTCGGCCGTCTTGAGGAGGCAAGCAAAGTGCTTGACAACGCCTACCAGTCCGGACGCAAGCCTAACGCCACTACAGTCCAGTCAGCTCCGAAGGATGCGCCAACACCGGTCATCGCCGGCCAGGCCACTAATCCGAACGAGGCAGATCTTGAAGACGATAGGACCATCGCCTTCGCTCAAATCCGTGCGAAGAACACCGCATCAACACCCGCGACCCCTGTTGACGCCCAATAAGACCATTCCCGGAACGTGAGAATCTTGATCCTCCAATACGTAATGGTTATGACCGGAGGATATGCCAGTTCATGGCTTATCCTCCATGTCGGCATGCTGTTCGGGCAAGGCGCGAAGAACGCCGCTTCTCTGGACCGAATCAAGGAAGCCCGCTGTTGGAACATCGCATATTATCTGTGCGTCATCCTGACGTTCCTGTGCGTCATTGCCGGATCATTGGGTCTCATGCTCCTGACCAAGGAGCTGATCATTGACTGAAAAAACATCCCTCAAGCAGTCCCGTAATCCTTTCCTGACCATCGGACGCTATGTTCGGCAGGTAATCGATGAAACCCGTAAGACGGTGACTCCAACCGCCCGCGAATGGCTGGCCTGGAGTATTGCCGCATTCGTGTTCGTCATCCTGCTCATGATATTGGTCACGGGCATGGATTTCGGGCTCGGCAAACTCACTCTCATGGTGTTCGGGTGACGGTCACACATCCCGTGACCCTTGCCATGCTGCTATGGATGGGTATCGCCCTGCTCACGTTTCTTCTCATGAGCGTATGGACGGATAATCCACAGCATCGCAGCACCTATCGCCATTGGGCTGTCGCATACCTGACAGCCCTGATCGTCTTCATCGCCATCTTCTATTACGAAGGAACCCTATGGCCGTTCTCATCATCGTTTTGAAAACCATCGTCGCCATCCTGAGCATCCTGCTATCCCTGCTGATTCTTCTGCACAAAGGCAAGGGCGGGGGATTGTCCGACATGTTCGGCGGCGGCTTGACCGCAAACGCGGGCACATCCGGAGTCGCGGAGAAGAACCTCAACCGTTGGACGGTCGGCATCGCGATCCTATGGGTTTTGCTGATCGTCTCGATCAGCCTCATCGCAAAAACCATCTGACGAAACAGGAGACCTCATGCTAATTGCCATCATCTGCCTATTTACGGGCTTCTTCCTTGGCTTCTTCACCGCAGCCCTATGCCAAGCAGCATCACACTCAGATTCTGACAAAAGGAACAACCAATGAAAAACAACTGGTTCTGCCCCAACTGCGGGCAGCCGATGGAAGCACAACGCCACGTAGACAACTCCACCGGACGTATCACATGGACAATCGGCTGCCTCAACCCGAAACACTTCCACACGCGCGGCTACATGAATGCCGCCATCGCTGAAATCCAACTCGAAAAACTCCTCCACCAGTGAAATACGTCAGCATCTTCAGCGGAATAGAAGCCGCCACCGTCGCATGGCATCCACTGGGATGGGAGCCGCTGGCATTCAGCGAAATCGACCCATTCCCATCAGCCGTCCTGCAACACCATTACCCGGATATCCCGAATCTTGGAGATATCACGAAAATCGATTGGAGCCCGTATGTGGGAGCAGCAGACATTGTTGTCGGAGGATCGCCTTGTCAGTCCTTCTCTGTCGCAGGCAAGCGTGAAGGACTCGCGGGAGCTTCCGGACTCATGTTCGAGTACATTCGAGCGGTACGTGAACTCCGTCCACGTTGGTTTGTCTGGGAGAACGTCCCAGGAGCGTTCACAAGCGAGCGGGGGGAGGCTTATCGCCAGCTCCTGTCAGAGATGGATGCGCTCGGGTATGGTCTGGCATGGCGAGTATTGGATGCGCAGTTTTTCGGTGTGGCCCAAAGACGCGAACGTGTGTTCCTTGTTGGAAGTCTTGGAACCATGCGTTGCGCGGAAGTACTTTTTGAGCGCGAAAGCCTGTCGTGGGATCATCAGTCGAGCCGACAGAAGAGGCAAGCCCTTGCCGAAGAGGCTCAGGGATGCGTTGGAGAAGCAGATCATGATTCTGGCCGCTTGACTCCCGGTGAAACCCAGAGTCGGAGGGTTTATCCGACTTCCGGCGTGTATCCGACGTTGTCCACGAGAGAAAAGTCAGGGCAAAATCAGGAAAGCGTTTTCACCCAGTTCGGTGATGATATTGCCGGTACTCTCACCGCACGATACGATAGTTCCCCCTGCGTTGACCGTGGAGCAAACGTCGTCGTTGACGAACGGGATAAAGTATTCCTTTGCCAGACGGCGCAAACCGGCAGCAACGGGAAACTCGTCAAACAGGACGATGTGATGAACACGTTGGATCGGACGAACAGCACCGCAGTGGCCGCATTGGATTTCAATCCGACCGACGCCAGACTCCGGTACGCGCATGATGATGTCAGCCAGACATTGACCGCACGGGCCGGAACCGGAGGCAACCAAGTCCCATTGGTGCAGGTGCAGTCGCTCGCGTTCCTGTATAACCAAGGTGCGAAGGCCCGGAGTCTAGGGATAAGTGAAATAAGCCCTACGTTAAAAACCGACCATAATCCGGTTGTAGCATTCGCTTCAAATCAGCGTGACGAGGTTCGTGAACTGGAAGTCGCAGGCGCATTGGCCGCGCAGCCTGGCATCAAACAGCAGACGTACATCTGCCGGGCCGACGGACAGACGAACGCGATGGAAGGCGAAAATCTCGCTCCCACGTTGACCTCGCACGCTAAGAAGGATCCGCCGCTCATATACCCAGTCGATGAGTCCGAGGAAATGAAACCGGTCACGTTGCAGATTCGCGGTGGGAAACCCGGTGGCGGGAAAGGTGCCTTAATCCAACGGGATATGAGCGCCACATTGTCCACTCATAACACCCAGACGCCGATAACAGGCGGCCACGAGAAGAGAGGTCTCACCGTCCGTCGGCTGACACCACGAGAATGCGAACGCTTGCAAGGATTCCCCGACGATTACACCGATATCCCATATCGGAACAAGGAACACGCTCCGGACGGAGCCCGTTACAAAGCGTTGGGCAACAGCATGGCCGTACCAGTCATGCGATGGATCGGAGAACGCATTCGGATGGTCGAAGAAGCCGCCGAAACAACCGAGTAGACAACAGAAACAGGTGGATCGTCGCCGAAGAGGGGGCGACGTTCCTCAAAAAACAATACAGCGATAGGCCACGATCTTGTTCAAGGATTTCCTTTTGTCCGGCGAAATCACCAAAAAGCAAGAAGAATCATGGCCGTCGCCTGACTCCGCAAGGAAAATTGACACTCCCGTGGTTGAAACCACGGAATTCCTGCGAACTGGGCTTGCTTGCACTCGGACGTTAGGTCAGAGTACAGTCGAAGCCGGACAGCTTGTGCTGGCCTCTCGGTCGAATCATCCGACCAGCAGTCTGAAGACCCTGTACGATCCGAAATACATGCCAGTGGATTTGAGACAGGCGCATGAGCATTTGGACAAAATCGTGGATGTCGCGTTCGGAGCCGGCAAATGGCTTAAAGACGATGACAGCGCAAGATTGAAGGTTCTCTTCGACTCGTATCGGAAGCTGGCTTGACATCGGACGGTGTCCTAACGGTGGGAAAACGTTTCGTTAGGACACCGTTTTTTCTTCCCCACTATAAAAAGATATGTCACGTATGTAGTATGACTATAAGCACTGCCCGTCAGCCCTTATAGGAGAAGCGGTTTGAGCAGATTCATTACACCGATAGTCCACGGGTTCGGCAGCGATATTCCACGGAAACGACGCCGATAGGCCACTAAAACAGCAGCGATAGTCCACTATCATTGCAGGGATACTCCACGCCGTAAGGTTGTTGCCAAGGCTGATTACACCGATAAGCCACTACTGGCTACACCGATAGGCCACTATCCACAACAGTGTCGAATAGGGCCAGTATACAAGGCCGAAACTGGTGGAGAACAATGCGTTGGGACTGTGGATAGTGTGTTTTGCGCCGATAGGCCACTATTTTCCTCGAAGCTATGGAAGGCGGGTTCTAGTGATCGTTGCAACACCTGACCTACCGCAAGGAGGGTCAGGTGACCAGAAGCCACCGAAACGAAGACCGTGGCGGGGAACACCGTTGGACGTTCAACGGCGTCGAATATCCGACGAGGAAGCTGATGTGCGAGGCGAGACGCGCCGAGTACGTGCGCCTGCTGGACGAGGAAGGCATGAACTTCACCCAGGCCGCGCACGCGGTCGGCGTCTCGAAACGCACCGGCAAGGCGTGGCGCAACGGCAGGACGCGCGCCACGGGAAGGAACGAGAAACCCCTGGTGGACTGGTATCGTTCCACCATGGACAAACCCAAGACCCTCCATCCGCGCTACCTGAGCCAGGAGGAGCGCATCCAGATCGCGGACCGTCTGCGTCTGGGCGATTCGATCCGCGCCATCGCCCGCCTGCTGGGCCGCGACCCCGGCACGGTCAGCCGCGAGGTCGAGCGCAACAGGAATCCCGAGTCCGGCGGTTACGAGCCTTACCGCGCCCAGCAGAAGGCCGCGGACCGGCTCAAACGCCCCAAACCGCGCAAGGCGGCCGAGGGCACGCGACTGTGGGACGAGATCGCCGCCGGGTTGCGCAGGCATTGGAGCCCGGAGCAGATAGCCAACCGGCTGAGGCTGGACTTCCCGGATAATGGGGATATGCACGCGAGCGTCGAGACGATC
>SKEH01000100.1_pt1 | contig 59589 bp, 79 predicted proteins | sample 4826571 | NCBI WGS metagenome assembly SKEH01 (sample SAMN11008814, study PRJNA524170) | human gut metagenome | biome: Human fecal sample; material: Feces; isolation source: fecal sample from pouch patient p29 | host: Homo sapiens | place: Israel: Tel-Aviv | collected 2016-09-14 | reverse complement strand
TGTCTGCATAGCGGACCACCCGGTTAAACTCGCTGGTCACTGGCAAGCCCACGATCGCCCTCATTAATTCCGGGCCGGACAAGGCATTCCGGTTTTCGATCCAGCCCCGGATGCCAGATGTGTGGGTCAAAAGGTGGCTGATGCGGACCCGGCCGTCCTTAAATTCCGGCACGTATTTTTGCAAGGGGTCAGCAATGTCAACCTTTCCCTCTTCCCTCAGCTGCAAGAAAGCAGCTGTCGTGGCCAAAACCTTGCTGCAGCTGGCCAAGTCATAGTAGGCAAAAGGGCTCAGCTGGCTTTTAGCCGGATAAATGCTGGCAAAGCCCAAAGTCGAGGCAAAGACCTGGTCACCTTTTAAGAGGGCGTAGTTGACTCCGGGAACAATTCTTTCAGAAACCAGGCTTTCAATCAGCAGCTGGGTTTTAGGAAAATTAAGCAAGCGGTGACTCCTTTCTAAAAGGCCCGTGCGGGCAATTAGCTCTATTATACGGCAGTTTTCAGCCTTTCCAAGCCAGCCTGAAAAAATTTTAGACTTTTTTTGCCGGGAGCCTTGACTTTTTCTTGCAAAGAAAGCATAATAATGAATGTCGGTAATTCGAACACAAACTTCACCCGTTGGTCAAGTGGTTAAGACGCTACCCTCTCAAGGTGGAGTCATGAGTTCAATTCTCGTACGGGTGATTTACTGCGATGTAGCCAAATTGGTAAGGCAGTGGACTCTGAATCCATAATGTTCCGGTTCGAGCCCGGACATCGCAATAATACCGAAAGGCAAGTTCCTCTGGAGCTTGCCTTTTTTCTTGTCCTTTTCAAAGCAAATGAAAAAGTGCTAGCTCCGGTCTAGCACTTTTTTCTTCTTTTCAAATCACATTACTTAGTCACATAGGCTTCCTTAAAGTTCCACTCGCTCCGCTTGCAGATCCAGCCCTTGGCATTTGACCGGATCAGCCAGGCATCGTCCTCATAGTAAAGCGGGATGACCCCGGCATCGTCAAGCAGGATGCTTTCCGCCTCACTCATATCCTTGAGCCGCTTTTCCTGGTCATTGGTGTTCTTGGAAGCAGCAATCAGCTTGTCATACTGGCTGTTTTTCCAGGAGCCATAGTTGGAGCTGTTCTTGCTGGTCAGAAGTTCCAGGAAGGAAATCGGGTCAGCGAAGTCGGCGATCCAGTCTGACCCGCAGATCTGGAACTGGCCGTTTTCCCGCCGGGCCAGGCGGGTCTTGAAGGGAACACTGGTGACCGTCAATTTCAGCCCTGGCAGCTGGGTTTCCAGCATGCTCTGCAGGGCCTCGCCGGTCTTCTTACCCCCGTCGCTGTCACTGGTCAGCAGGTTCAAGGTCAAGCTGGGCTTGCCGAGTTCACTCAGGCCCTTTTGCCAGTACTCCTTGGCCTTGCTTGGCTGGTACTTGTAGAGATCTTTGGCCGAGGAAGAAATCATGCTGGTGTAGTCTTCCCCGTCATATTCAGTCAAGCCCTTGGCTGTGTAAGTATTGGCCACCTGGTTGTTGCCGCCTAAAATCCGGATCAGGTTCTCCCGGTTGATGGCCAGGGAGATGGCCTTGCGGATGTTGCTGTTGGCCAGGTTCGGGTTCTTTTCGTTAAGTTCCAGGTAGTAGGTCCCCCCGTTGGAGAGGCTGTAGTAGTTCTTCTTGCCCTTGAACTGCTTGGTCAGATTGGAGTCCAGGCCCAGGGCATCTATTTTGTTTGACTGGTAGAGGTTGTAGGCGGTAGTCGCCGTCTTGTTGACCGTGAAGCTGATCTGGTCAAGCTTGACGCTCTGCTTGTCCCAATAATCCGGGTTCTTGACCAGTTTCCAGGACAGGTTGGATCCCGTCCAGCCCTTTTGGACAAAAGGCCCGTTATAAGCCATGTACTTGGAAGCCGTCCCGTACTTGTCCCCGTATTTCTTGACGGCTTTTTCCTCCTGCGGGAAAAAGACTGGGAAGGCCATGAGGTCCTTAAAATAGGCCATCCGCTTCTCTAAAGTGACGACCAGCTTATACTTGCCCTCGGCCTTGATCCCCAGGCTGGAAACCGGCTTTTTGCCGTTTTGGATGGCATCGGCGTTCTTGATCCCGGAAAAAAGATACGAGTACTCGGCCTCAGTCTTGGGATTGACGGTCCGCCGCCAGGAGTAGACAAAGTCCTGGGCAGTTACGGGCGTGCCGTCATTCCACTTAGACTTGCGCAAGTTGAAAGTATAAGTCAGCCCGTCCTTGGAAACCTGGGCGCTAGTGGCCAGGCCCGGACTTTGCCCGTCCTTGCTGTTTCTGTAGAGCCCTTCCATTGAATTGATCATCTGGCTGAAGCTGACCACGTCCGTGGCCTTGGACGGGTCCATCGTGGTGATTTCCCCGCCAACTGACCAGTTCAAATCCTGCTCCTTTTGACTGCTCTCCTGCTTGCTGCAGGCGGTTAACGTTAAAGCAGCTAAAGCAAGTCCGGTCAAGGCAATTTTTCTTGATGACATCTTCCTTTACCCCCTCTTACTAAAGCGGTAACATAAGCAATACTCTTTTTGCTTCTCTTAAATTGTAGCACTTAATGTAATTGTTTTATCATCTTTGGCCAAAAAATGCCAAATTGAACAAAAAAGAGCAAGATCCGCGGATCTTGCTCTTCTTAGTTTCATTTACGAAAGATTACAGGCGGCTTGCCAGTTTGTCGTGCAAGTCTTCGTAGCCTGGCTTGTTCAAAAGGCCGAACATGTTGCGCTTGTAAGCTTCAACCCCTGGCTGGTTGAATGGGTTGATCCCGTTCAAGTAGCCGGAAATAGCAACTGACAGTTCGAACCAGTAGATCAAGTAGCCCAAAGTGTGTTCGCTTTGGTCAGCGATGTTGACAGTCATAACTGGAACCCCGCCGTCAGTGTGGGCCAAAACAACGCCTTCGTAAGCCCGGTCGTTGACATAGTTCATGTTCTTGCCGGCCAGGAAGTTCAGTTGGTCAAGGTTGCTTTCGTCGTTTGGAATTTCTACGTCAGCCCGTGGGCTAGCAACGCGGACAACAGTTTCCATCAAGTTCCGGCGGCCTTCTTGGATGTATTGGCCAAGTGAGTGCAGGTCAGTGGTGAAGTTAGCACTTGACGGGTAGATGCCCTTTTGGTCCTTGCCTTCTGATTCACCCATCAATTGCTTCCACCATTCGCCAAACATTCTGATGCTTGGTTCGTAGTTTTCCAAAAGTTCAGTGGTGTAGCCCTTGCGGTAAAGGATGTTTCTCAAGGCAGCGTATTGGTAAGGTGAGTCCTTGCTTACGTCAGGGTCAGTGTAAGCAGCCCGGGCGTCAGCGGCACCTTGCATCAAGGCGTCGATGTCGCAGCCGGCAGCAGCGATTGGCAAAAGGCCAACAGCTGACAAAACGCTGAAACGGCCGCCGACGTCATCTGGAACTACGAATTCTTCATAGCCTTCAGCGTCAGCTTCGGTCTTCAAGGCACCCTTTTGGCGGTCAGTGGTTGCGTAAATACGCTTGGCTGCTTCTTCCTTGCCGTACTTTTCAATCAACTTGGCCTTCAAAACCCGGAAGGCAACTGAAGGTTCAGTGGTGGTACCGGACTTGGAGATGATGTTCAAGGAGAAGTCCTTGTCGCCCAGCCAGTTGATCAAGTCTGACAAGTAAGTGCCTGACAGACTGTTACCGCAGAAGACAACCTTAGGATAATCGCTCTTTTCAGCCATGTAGAATGATGAGTTCAAGAATTCAATGGCTGCTTGGGCACCCAAGTATGAGCCGCCGATCCCGATCCCGATCAAAACGTCAGAGTCGCTTTGGATCTTCTTGGCAGCCTTCTTGATGCGGGCGAATTCGTCCTTGTCATAGTCAACTGGCAGGTCCAGCCAGCCGCGGAAGTCGTTGCCGGCACCAGTGCCTTCGCGCAATTCCTTGTCAGCGGCGTTAACCATTGCTTGCATTTCCTTCAGTTCGTTTTCGTGAACAAAAGGAGTCAATTTACTACTGTCAAAACTTACTACACTATTCATTGATTTATGCTTCCTCACTAGAAAATGTTAAATAAACCATTCACAAGATAATAATATCATTGTTGCCCTTTCATTGCTAGTCTTTATTGGGATTTTTTACACAAATTTGACCTAGCAAAAAGTAGAGCCCGTAGCCCAGCAGGACCCCGCAGGCATTGAAGAAGACGTCGTCAATGTCGCTGACACCTGTCATGAGCAAAAACTGCAGGATCTCGATCGTCACCGATGACAAGACCCCCAGGAAAAAGACCCGGCCAAAGCAACGCTTGACTTGCAGCAGATTGGGCAGCAGGGCCCCGAAGGGCATGAAGGCTAAGATGTTGCCCATAGAGTTATAGTAAAAGTCGACCTTGCTCTGGGCATAGACTAATTTCCAGGTATTCTTCATGAAGACCAGGTTGATATTGCTGAGCGGCCGCGTCCAATGGAAATTCAGTTCCCAAGGGAAGTAGGATGACCTGAAGGTCGTTAGCATCAGCACCAGGAGAAAGTAAAAGGCGAAGAGCCAGAGGCCGAATTCTGACCAGAGCCCGCGTCTTTTACGGACAGCCAAAAGCCAGATGACCCGGACCAGGGCGAAGAGCAGGAAGTAAAAAATTGTCTTGTCCAGGCCCTGCAAGGCTAACTTGATCAAGGCAAAGTGATTGATCCGGGTGGCGTACTGGCTGGCTAAATAATTGTATAAAGGTGCTAAAAACAACATGCTCGCTGGGTCCAATCTACTAAGGTCTGCTTACATTATACAAGCTTTTTTGAGGGAAGAATTTTAAGAAAGCAATAACTCTGGGGAAATATTTGTCTATTTTTGCCACAACCTTTAAAATTAAGGCAGTAATAAAAGGAGAAAGACATTGAAACACAGCAAATTTCTCGGCAAATTTCAAAGCCGGACTGGCTTTTTGACCCTCCTGGTCATCTGCTACTGGCTGAAATACCTCTTTGTCGCCTACTGCGACTTAAATCTAGGCCTGGCCAATCCCCTCCAGCACATCATCATGTGGTTCAGCCCCCTGGGCATGAGCATCATTTTGATCAGCCTGGGCTTTTACTTTTCCAAGCCTCTGGCCTCCTACATTGCCATGCTGGCCCTCGATTTCGCCAACACGGCGCTTTTATTTGCCAACGTCCTTTACTACCGGCAGTTCACCGACTTCATTACCGTCAAGACCATGGCCAACCTCAGCAAGGTTTCCCAGGGTCTAGGCAAGTCCAGCGCGGCCCTTTTAGCGCCTAGCGACATTTTTATCTGGCTGGACCTGATCGTCATCGTCATCCTGCTGGCGGTAAAAGTAATCAAGATCGACCAGCGGTCATACGGCTTTTCCAGGACTTTTGCCATTACGTCCTTCGGCTTCTTCGTTTTGGGCCTCAACATGATGGTGGCTGAATGCAACCGGCCCCGCCTGCTCAAGAACACTTTTGACCGGACTTACGTGGTCAAGTACCTGGGCATTGACACCTTCACGGTTTATGACGCTATTAAGAACGAATCCAGCTCGACCGTAACCAAGAATGCTTCGACCAGTGAATTGAACAAGATCATCAACTTTACCCAGCAGAATTACGCCCCGGCTAATTCCGAATACTTCGGGGCGGAAAAAGGGGAAAACGTGATCATCATCCACCTGGAGAGCTTCCAGCAGTTTTTGATCGGGATGAAGGTCAACGGCAAGGAGGTTACTCCCTTCCTTAATTCCCTCTACAAAAACAAGCACACCCTGTCTTACAGCAACTTCTACCACCAGGTTGGCCTGGGCAGAACCAGTGACGCGGAAAATATGCTGGAAACCAGCACCTACGGGATCTCTGACGGGTCACTCTTCACTTCATTAGGCTCCAGCAACACCTTCCAGGCTGCCCCGCAAATCTTGCGGGCAAACAGCAACTACACCTCTGCCGTCTTCCACGGCAATGTCGGCAGCTTCTGGAACCGGAATGACGTTTACAAGAATATGGGCTACAACTACTTCTTTGACAAGAACTACTTCAGTCAGGAAAGCGGGGACAGCTCCGGCTACGGGCTTAAGGACAAGCTCTTTTTTGCCGAAAGCGTCAAGTACCTGGAAAGAATGCAGCAGCCCTTCTATGCCAAGTTCATCACAGTCACCAACCACACGCCTTTTGAACTGGCCACGGCTGACCAGGATCCAAACTTCAAGACCAGCTCAACCAGTGACATGACGATTAATAATTACTTTTTGACCGCCCACTACCTGGACCAGGCCTTGAAGGAATTTTTCACTTACTTGAAAAAATCCGGTCTCTATGAGAAGTCGATGATCGTCATTTACGGGGACCACTACGGCTTGAGCAATGAAGAGTACACCACCCTGGCGCCTTTGATCGGCAAGGACCCGAATGACTGGTCCAGCTACAACACCGCCCAGATGCAAAAGGTACCTTTCATGATCCACGCTTCCAATTTAAAGGGCGGGATCAAGTCAACCCTGGCTGGTGAAATCGACGTCCTGCCGACCATCCTCCACCTGCTGGGCATCTCCAGCAAGCAATATGTCCAGTTCGGCACGGACATGCTGTCAGCTAAGCACAAGCAAATTGTCGTCTTCAGAAATGGGACGGTAATCAGTCCAAAATACGTCTTGATCGGGTGCAAGACCAGCAAGGGCAATGTCTATGACGCCAACGGCAAACTTTTGACCAAGCTGACCAAAAAGCAAAAAGCCGAAGTCAAGAAGCTGGCTGCTTATGGCAAAAACTCCCTGGCCTACTCAGACACCCTCAACAATAAGAACCTGCTCCGCTATTACACGCCAAAGGGCTTCAGCCCGGTCATCCCGAGCGATTACAACTACAGCACCAACTACCAGCAGATGATGGACCTGATTGAGCAGTTAGGCAAGCAGTCAACCGCCCTCATCAGCCAAAAGGGCGACACCAGCAAGCTTTACAAGACCGATGCCAGCCAGCTGGCCAAGCGGCAAAGCGAGATCACCCAGATCCCGGAAAGCGTCCTGTCCTCATCCAGCTCCATGAATGAGAGCATGACTTCAAGTTCATCCAGCTCTAATGCAAGTTCCAGCTCAAGTAAAGCCAGCAGCAAGAAAACTAAATAGAAGAAGCAAAAAGCTTACCGGCTGCTGCCGGTAAGCTTTTTTAGTCGCTATTCTTTATCTTTGGACTCTTTCTTGTCCTTCTTGTCATAGTGCTTCTCATGCCCCTGGTCAAAGAGGGTGATCATGAAGGTTGAGCCTTCATGCGGCTTGGAAATAACCTTGATTTCCCCGCCGTGCTGGCGGACCAAAGAGAGGACAATCGACAAGCCCAGGCCGGATTCACCGGTACCGCCGTAGCGGGCCCGGGCCGGGTCAGCCTTGTAGAAGCGTTCGAAGATATACTTGCTCTGCTCCTGGGTCATCCCGATCCCGGTATCCTGGACGCTGAAGGTCGCCCCATGCTGGAAGCGCCGGCCCCTGAGCGTAATCGTCCCGTTATTGGTAAACTGGATGGCGTTCTGGGTCAAGTTGACCAGCATCTGCTTGAAGCGGTCCTGGTCAGCATAAATCGGCAAATCTTCCGGAGCGTCAAGGATAATCTTATCCCCGTTCTTAGCCGCGTTCTGGGTCAGCTGCTGCTGAACGTCGTTCATGATCGTCCGGGCATTGAACTGGGACTTCATCATCTGGATCTTCCCGCTTCTGATCTTTTCGTAGTCCAGGTTTTCGTTGACCAGGCGGATCAAGCGCTTGGTTTCCCGGCTCATGAGGTCAATGGACTCTGGAATTGATTCTTCCGGGATGGCATCATACTTCATCCCTTCCAAAAGGCCATTAATCGTCGTCAGAGGCGTCCGCATTTCGTGGGCCACATCTTGCATGAACTGGTCCCGCCGCTCTTCCTGGGCCTTAACTTCTTCATTTGAGGCCTTCAGAGACCGGACCATTTCATTGAAGTTTTCGGCCAGGTCGTCGATTTCATCGGCATGGCGGTGGTCAACCTGGACGTCCAGGTCACCGTCAGCAACCTTGCGGGCAGCCAGGGAGAGCTTCTTGATCCGGCCAGTTTGGTAGTAGGCCAGAATAAAGCTCAAGATCAAGCTGACCGCGAAGGTGATCACCAGGGCTCTGGCCAGGTTTGCCTTGGCCTGACTCACGGTCTGCAGGACATCCTTGACCCGGGAACCGATCATGATGGCCCCGACGACCTTCTTATTTGACCCGGATCCTTGGACCTGGGGAACCACGACCCAGGTATAGCTTTCAGCGGCAAAAAGGCGGTTGCTCCGCTTTCTTAAGCCATCGCGCTTTACCCGGCCCCGGACTTTCGGGGCAAGGTCCTGCTGCTCGCTGCCGTGGTCGTCCTTGATCCGGACCACATGCCCCTTTTTCAGCATCGATTTGGCTGACTTCTTCAAGATGTCGTAGCCGCCAAGGGGATAAGTCGTCTTAAAGTTCTTGTCCATCAAAAACAGTTTAAGATTTTCATCCCGCATGACGAAGGAAAACTTCTGCAGGAAATCCGCGGAAAAAACCGGAGGTGAATTCTTGCTCTGCGTCTTTTTAGAATACAGCTGCAGGGTCGAAAGATTCTCAGCATAACTTTCCAAGCGCGTATAGTTGCTTTGATAGGCCTGTTCCTTCTGGTAGTTGATCGTTGAAAAGCCAATGATCATGACCGAGGTTAAAATGACTATCAAAAAACTCAGAATATGCTGATAAATCAGTTTCATGCGTTAACCTGTGAATCGTCAAACTTGTAGCCCACGCCCCAGACGGTTTGAATAATCTGCGGGCCGGACTTTTCCAGCTTCTGGCGCAGCTTCTTGATGTGAGCGTCAACAGTTCTTTCTTCACCGAAGTATTCATAGCCCCAGACAAGTTCCAGGAGCTGTTCCCGGGAGAAGACCTGCTTTGGCTTCTGGGCCATGGTGTAAAGCAGGTCGAATTCCTTTGGCGTCAAGCCTTCAACCCGGTTTTCGTCAAAGTAGACTTCCCGCCGGCTCTTGGAGATCCGGATATGGTTGGTTTCCAAGTCGAAGTCGTTGCTTGGGATGTTCTTCGGCAGGTTTCTTGGCTGCCCTTCCAGCATTACCCGCCGGTGCAGGGCCTTGATTCTGGCGATCAAGGCGATCGGGCTGAATGGCTTGGTTACGTAGTCATCAGCCCCGACACCCAGGCCGAGAACCTGGTCAGATTCGCTGTCGCGGGCCGTCAGCATAATAATCGGCACAGTCTCAGAAATCCGGCGGATTTCCTTGGCCACTTGAATCCCGTCCTTCTTTGGCAGGTTCAAGTCCAAAGTGATGATGTCAAAGTCCCGCGGGTGAGTTTGGAAAATTTCGACTGCTTCTTCACCGTCGTAGGCGGAAACTTGTTCCCAGCCTTCCTTCTTGAAGAACAATTCCATCATTTGTGAAACTGACTTGTCATCTTCTACCATTAAGATCTTCATGTTTTAACCCCTTACCGAAAAATTGTGCAATCCGCACTATATTATAATCGTAGCAAAAAAGTATCAAAAGCCGCCAATCATTCTGTGAAAAAAGCTTGAAACTTAACTCACAAGTTTGGGGCTAATTGACTAAATTATATAGTTTTTCACTTAATTTCTACAAGAAAAAACTTTGCTTTTAATCATCGCCGCTAGTCAAGAATTTGTAAACCGCCCAGGCAAAAAGTGCTGTTGGCAGCAGGCCTGGGGAAAGGTCGACCTTGAGCTTGGTCCTGCCCTTGTCATTGACTTTTTGGCAGCTATAAGCTCCTAGCAAAAATTCTTTGAGTTTCATAGTTGACCTCCCACACTAAAAAGTGTACTTACAGTCAAAACAATAGCTTCTATTCTTTTAATTATACTCTTGATTCCTTTGCGATTTATTGCATTTGTTATTTTATTCCAGTGGCCATCTTCGGAAAATTATTTTCATTTCTCCCCCTTTAGTTACACCTTATAACCACTTATCTCTTATACTATACCGCTCTTTCCAGCTTATCGTTGCATATATTAGAGAATTCTTTCATTTTGGAAGATAAAAATTCCACAAAAAAGACGCGTGCATCAATCACACGCGCCTTCTTTAGACATATGGAGATGAGGGGAATTTCTTATTAAAAACTAGCGATCACTAGTAATTTTCAGCCTTGATTTAACGCTGTTTGTGGTCATTACGATAAACTAGCGGTCACCATTTTGGTTCCCGTTTCGGTTCCCACTTTGTTGGCTGGCTGTTTAAACAGCACGAGGAGCACAAAAAAGCGGACCCCGAAGGATCCGCTCAGCCCCCACATGCGTGAGGAAGTATATCTACCCAAAGGTCTTCACACAGTATCCTCCGGGTCACCCCCACGTGCGTGGGGAGCAACTTTATATAAAATCTTCATTAACTAGTCTTAGGATACCATCATTTGGCCCCGGTGTCAACATCTAGTCCTCCAGCGATTCCTGGTACTGGTCGTACCAGTCATCGATGCCATAATCATCGATGATGCCAAGCATTGCTTGCTTGACTTCATCTTCTGAAAGCTCGTCGAAGCCTTTTTCGGCGTAGCTTTCGATGTCGTCAATGGTGATGCCGAAGTGAAAACCACTCTGGTCTTGATCAACATAATATGGACTGCCTTCAACCACCTGGTCGTGTTCTACTGTCCAGTAGTATTGGGGGCGATTGGTGTCAATTTCGCCGAACTCAACCTCGTTACATGGATCAAGGCGCCCGGCCTTGATTCCTTCAACGATCTGCTTCAAAAATTCTTCTTTAGTCATTTTATTTTCCTCCTGGGCCTTTACCTATTTATTTACCTATTTATTTTGTGGCATCCAACCACTTTTGAAGAGCCTTTTGCCCCTCTTCAGTGTCGGTGATGTCATCGTAAGTTGAAACATAGATGTCACCGTGACTGGTCACGTTGTCTTCCTCACTGACAAACTCGTAGGAAGCCAGCTTGCCGACCCGCCAGCCGGCCTTAGTCTTCTTGCAGAAGACAGATCCGATAACCGGGTGGCGGTAGCGTACAGCCTCAGTTTCCCTAGTGAAGTGGTGCTTTCTCCACTCGTTTTCCTGCTTGGCCAAGCGAACCCGGCGGATGTGGTTGCGCATACCGTCAAGTTCCAGGTCCATTCCGTAGTAGCCAAGTTCGTGTAAATTGTGAACCCGGTCCTCGTCAATTTCGAAGTCCTTTTCGAACTTCTCTCTGATAACCGCAATGTTCTTGTTGATAACGCCTTGCTTAAGCAAAGCGTTGACCTTATCGTTGTATTCGGTTGACCCAGTTGCAGCCAGCTCTGCCCGGAGCTTCTTTGTAACCTTAACGTCCTCATCGGAAGGAACAAATCCTTCCTTACCCCAGATCTCCTTGATTTGGTTGTAAATTTTTTCTGCTGACATCGTATTTTCCTCCTTGGGGCTTTTGCCCCTCTCAAACCTTACACTGTTATTATATCCCTTACTAACCGACATGTAAAGGGATTTTTTTAATATTTTTAAATTTCTTTTTCCCGGTCCCGGATCAAGCCTTTCAGCTCTTCCAGGTCTTCTTTTGAAGACATGTCCCGGATGAACTTCCTGGCATAGGATCGGTAGCGATAAAGCCGCTGTTTGTCTTTATTGGCGGCCTTCCATTTCTGGTTGGCCTTTATTTCTGCCTTCGTTTTCACAGGGTTTCGTCCTCCTTCTTGAAGATTTCCAGCAATTTGGCTGCCGGCATCTTTGTCCGGGCGAATTGACTATATTCTTTCTTCAGGCTGGCTTCAAATTCCTTTAAAGTCGGCCCAAAGCGACGGAACGGATCACCGGCAACGTAGAAGTAGTCGATGAACAGTTCTTGCCCGTTGGGCATTTTGATTGAGTATGCCCAAACGTTGGAAATCCCGTTTTCTTGAATGTCATTTTCCAGGCTTTCGATCAAACCTTCAGCGTCAAATGAGTATTCCATTTTAAACCTCCCGGGGCTTTTGCCCCTCTCAAACCTTACACTGTTATTATATCCCTTACTAACCGACATTGCAAGCACAAAAAAAGGCTTTTTGAGATTTTCTCCCAAAAAGTCGTTTCTTCCTATTAAATTCTCTTCAGGTAAGCGGCTGGTGCCCATTGCTCATTGGTGCCAAGCTTGTACCAAATACCGCCTTTCATTTGCTTGGTGTCAAATACCTTCCAGTGGCTGTTAGTCTTGATGTACTTGCCAGTCAAATGGCCGTCACCGTCACGCAAAGCGATCTTCCAGTTAGGATCGTTGTTGATAACTGGGGCATAAACCGTAAAGGTTTCCTTTGGTTTTGGCTTTGGCTTCGGCTTGGCTTTTTCCACCTTCACCTTCTTTGGTGCGGCCTTCTTTTGCTCTGTAGCCTGGTTAAGGTCGACCAAAGCCACGTTCCCGTCCACGTTTAGCCCATGCCAATTACTGGTAAACTGCCAAATCGCCACCCCGTCCATTGACGGGAAATAGTTGAAATTGGCGGTTGAAACAGCGTCCATAGTTGGGTAACTCGCAACCCAAAGACACGTTCCGAACTTTTTAACGATCTGTGCCGTGTCAATCGCTGTACGCATGAGGGAAGCCCCGGAATAAAGTCCCGGGCGGTAGCCAGCGGCCTTGATCGTGGTCATAAAGGCCAAAATAGCCGCCGTATTTGCCGTTCTGCCACCGTCAACCCGGTTAGCGCTGGATGCTTCCCAGTCAAGCCAGAGCATGCGTTTCTTTGAGATGCTGGCCTTCCTTGCCCAACTTAAAAAGTAGTCTGCTTCCTTCTTGGCTTGGCTAGCGGATGCCCCAAAGTTGGCAAAGTGGTAGGCGTGCGTGTACAAGTGGTTAGCCCGTGAGCTTGATACCTGAGCCATTGCCCGGGGATTGAAGTAGCCAGTCCCTTCTGTCAGCTTCACAATCGCAAAGCTAGCGCCTGCCTTGTGGTAGGCCGCCAAGTCTGTAGGCTGGTAAACTGCAACGTCAACGCCATAAGCTCTAGCCATTGTTCTTCACCTCCGCTGCCACTGGTGCATCATCCATAGCCAAGCGGCTTACTGAGTCGCCAGAAACCGTATTTTGGCTTTCTGCGGGTGCGGGCTTTTCTTCAGTCTTGGTAGTTTCCCCGTGATCGAAGTCAGCGGCCTTCCAAGCAGCTTGAATAGCGCCGTAAACGGTGGATTTGGTAATGCCGGTAATCCCCTTGCGTTGGAGCTGTTCGGTGATAACCTCAGCGGCGTATTCACGCTTCTCATCGCCTGCCATGCCGCTAAATTCGGCCTCATTGACTGCCCAAACGGCCAACTTGCCGATCGTATCGAAGGCCTTGCCTGCTGCCGTCTTGGTGTCAATCTTGGCCTTATAGTGCAAGTAGACGCTAGCTACCACGGCCAGGGCAATCGTGCCCAATGCAACGATTAAATTAAACCAGTCTGTCAAACTCATTTTTTATCCTTTTCTATCTGGCTCGGTGCCAGAGCAGCAACTTTGCGAGCTTCATAGAGCTCTTCCTGAAGCTCTTCGATTCTTTCATCTTTCTTAGCCAGTTCCCCAGTCAAGCGTTCATTTTCCTTGCTTAGTCGTTCGAACTGGTCTTGTTTCTCTTCTTTTGCGTTCTTAGCCACGCTTAGCCTATAGGACGCATAGTACATTAGAAGAGTAGGAATCAAGGGCAGTCCTTTGATTACAATGTCTCGCCAATTAATCGGAACCACCCTCTCTATTTGTCATCATCATCCTTTTTTGTTGGGCTGATCTTGGCCATATAAAGAGTTACAAACAGCAATGCAAGCTCGGTAACCCCAGCCGTTATCATGTTTGGAACTCCTTGAGGAGAAAACAGCCCGTGCAGAAGCTCCGTTGTGCCCAAAAGCGCATAGTAGGCGCTAGCGGTTGAAACAAGAATTCGGTTAAGTTCGATTGGTTTCTTTTCGTCAAACGCCCATGAGATTAAGCCAATGCCCGTCACCAGGCCAACAAAGCCAACCACGCTGTCGTTTTCAACAGCCGTGATCCACTCTGGTTGTGGCGGCCAAAAGAAATAGTGGTGATGTACTAACAGCATAATCCCGATTACGGCCAGATTAGCGCCAATGACGACGTGAAGAATGTTCTGCTTAGCGCTGTTAATCAGCTTTTTCGGGCTCTTTCTTTTCACCACCATCACCTTCAGCTTTCTTCAGCTTGTCTTCCAAATCGTAGACTGTAGCCATAAGCTTAATGTTTTCCCCACTCAATTCATTGACCTTGGCCAGCAAGGCCCGAATCATTGAGTCCTGTGAAACTCCCTTATCCATATTTCGGCCTCCTACTTGCTGGTGTTAGCTGCTTGATTGCTGGTGTTGGCTGCCTGAAGCCATGCAATCATCTTCTTCTTGCAGGCTTCAACCTTGGCGTTGTAAGTCAGCTCTTCAAAGGTCACGCCATCGCCCAAGTCTTCCTTGGTCAATTTCACGTAAGAGTTAAGTGATTCCCCGGTTTCTTGGCTGCGTCCCTCGACAGCGGCGGTCATGGACAAAATAGCGCCCGTTTCGTCACGTTGGTAAGAGTCATTTGCAATGTAAACGATCATTTTAGTTCTCCTTTTTCGATAAAAAATAGGCCTTATGGCCTTGTGGATTGATTAACGTTGGTTTTCCGCCCTGGTGGTGGTCTGGTTTCGCTCATGTTTGCCCCTAGTTTATTTAGTAAGTGCCTTGAGCTGCTCTTTTAGGCTTGCTACCTGGTCTTTTAGTGATTTAATGACCGGAAGCAGGGCAACGGCCAAACGGTCGTAGTTGATACCTTCAACTTCGCCCTCTGACCCGTAGTTGACAAGCATGTCAAGGCCAGCGGCGTCAAGGTCATCGGCAATCAGCCCGTAGTAGTAGCCCGGTTTCTTGTTGTTTTCCGGATCCTCTTCATAGCGCTTCTTTTCGGCCTTGTCGATCCACTTTTGTGGTGCAAACTCAATCAGCTTAGCGCCATAGTCGTTGTCTGCGTCCTGGATGTCGGTCTTGTACTTGCGGGCAGAAGAGCTGCGGATAAGCGCCCCATCGGGAGCGACAAAAACGTTGGCCCCGGCCGATGTGGTCTTGTTATAAGTTGGGTAGGAATGGACGTATTTAGCATCAAGCGCTATCCGGCCCGGTGAGTTGAAGTTGATCCAATCTTGGCCGACAATAGAAATATTTCTTGCCTCGGCTTTAATATTATTACCAGGTCCGTCGGCAGACCAATTTTGCGTTGGAGACATGCCTGCTCCATTATGATCATAAGAAAAATTGCACCCAATGCTGATGTTAGGCTTTGTGTCAAATAACGTACCTTGATACATAGAGCCACCAAATAACGTCAGTGTTGAGTTAGTGTATATAGACGCAAGGCTGTTCATTGATTCGGGCAAGTTAATGCCAGACCCGCCTTCCTCTGCATTAACGCCACCAGGCGCTAAGAGTGAACCACCACTGAATGAATTGGTGCCGATCACAACGCCTTCCCGGCCCTTGATAAAGATCCCGTTAAGAGACGATGCAAGCAAGTTGCTGCTGAAGCCGATTGTGCCGTAAGTTTGGCTGTCCAGTGTGCCAGAATAAACATTGTTGCTGTTCCAAATCGGGTTGGCGCTAAACTGAAGCATGCCGTCTTTGGCGATCAACCCGGCATTGTTGCTATTCAAGATCCTCAATTCCGTGTCATTGATCCACAACCCGTTGCCGTTTGCGTCGGTGAAATTATGCAATCCGTCCTTATTCATCCAAAGGTGCTGACTAGCGCTTTCTTGAAGGTGGAAGCCATTACTGTCAATCCATAGCTTGGAGCCATTGCCCGTGTCGAGGTAGAAGGACTTGGTGTCAATGCTAATGCTGAACCCGCCATCCGTTGAATGTAGATTGCCTTTTGTGAACTCTACCGTCCCATTGTCAAGGTTGATGTTCAGATTTTGCCCGGAAATGCTGCCAGAACTGATTGAATTAGCCGTCAAGCCTTTAACAGTGATATTGTTGCTTAAATCCAGTGTCCCCCCGGAAATTCGGTCAGCGCTCAATGTCCCAGCCTTGATGTAATCGGCACTCAATGTGAAGCCCGGAGTGACGTTTACATTACCGTCAAGGGTAATCTTAGACCCGGTGATTGAAACGCCCTCTGTGGACTGATTTATGGCCGTAATGACGTTTGATTTGAGGTTTTCAGAGTTGATATGAGTTGCCCAATCTGACCAACTACCCGCCCAGTATTCTGTGTAAACCGTGCTTGAGACGTCTTTCCAAAGCTGGTGATAGATCCGGTCTCCACTGTCTGAGGTGATAACCCGCAAGTACGCCCATGCGTCAACCGGTGAGTTGGTCAGCGTGCCTTTAAGTAGGTAGTAGCCGGCCGTTGTCATGTTGTGCACGTCAACCGCCGATGTAATCACTGTAGCCTGCTTGGAAGCCGTGATTGCCGAACTGATCTGGCCGGGGATCGCCTTAACGGAGGAAACCAGCCCGGTATTGTCATCGCCAACCGTTGCTTTCAGCTCTTTGGCTGTCTGTTGCAACTGCGAAATATTATGGGAATGGTCAGATACGGTTGATTGAAGACCATCTGCGGTAAGCTTTAACTGCGCAAGGCTGTTGTCGTCTGGGCACCAAATACGAGGATTACGGAACTTCAAATAAGTCCCAGTCGTCACGTCAACAACGTCAGTGAAGTTCCAAATGTCAAATACACGGAGCCATTGAGTGACCTCACTAGCTGTTGGCGTGTATGACCCGATCAGCCTATATGTATTGTTCCCCAGTTTGACGAGCGTTGCGTCTTCCGCCATATGGCCGTTATTCGTGTACCATGTCCATTGCATGCCGTCAGTAACTTTTGCGTCAGTTTCAAAGATGATCGACTGCATGTAGGTTTTGCCTGCCTGCCATGGAATCCATAACGTAAATCCAGCACTCTGTGGAAGAACTTCTTGTGTGTTTTTAGTCGTAGGCAACTGGATGTAAGCATTACCGTCTTGCCAAGTCGTGTTGGCAATCCCAAAGCCCATGACGAACGGTTGATCGAGATTTGTAATTAAGTCAATAGATGCACCGCCCACGGTTGCACTAATGCCATCTGCATTCTGCTGTAATTGTGAAAGCTTGCCAGAATGGTCAGTCACGGTAGACTGTAACCCCTTAGCTGTCTGTTGGAGACTGCTTACGTTACCCTCGGCATTGGCCATTCTGGATGTCAGACTATCGGCTGTAGCCTTGACGCTGGCCACGTCTCCCTGCGTGTTGGTCAAGTCCATACGTATTACATCGGCAGTTTGACTGACCTTGCTGATTGCTTGGTCGGTGTCCTCCGGGGCTGGAGACCAGTCTGTGGCCAAAGTGCCCTTCTTTACGAAAGCATATCTAAAGCTAAGCTTACCACCCGCCGGGATATTATCAGTTCTGATGTCTATTGTATATGTGCTGTTGCCATTCAGCATTCCGTCTGTGATTGGAATTGTGTAAGTCAGTGCTTTCTCAGCGCCATTTGGTACAAAGTCGGTCACATTGCCCGCTGGGCAAACCTGACTGTAGTCTCTGGTCCATTTGGAAACATTACCACTTTGCATGAAGATCATAGTCCCACTAGTCACGCCCTCATTTTTCATAGTGACGCCGAACGTGATTTTATCGCCAACCTTGAGTGTATCAAGAGAGTAAGTGACCAGATCATAGCCATAGTTTGTAAGGTTATTAAAACCCTGGAAGACGAACCATTCTTGGGAAGACGCAACGCCACGGGCTAGGTTTCTATCACCAGCATGCAGATTGCTTACCGTCGTGCTTACTTCCTCAGCTGTGTGCTTGACCTCAGCAATAGCTTTGCTGTTAAATTCGATCTTGCTGTTAGCTGTGCTCAAGCTGCCACTAAGCTGACCGGTCTTATCCCGCAGCTCTGCGGCAGTAGTCGACAGGCTAGTCCTAGTATCCGCTAAGCTGGTCTTAGTCGCTGACAAATCGTTGCTAACTGCGGACAAGTTGGCCTTAGTCGCTGACAAATCGTTAGCAACTTCGCTGGTTGCCGTTTTCATGGACTGCCATTGGCTTTCGGCTTCACTGGAAAGCTCGCTTTTAACTCTGGTCAAGTCCTCGTTGGTTTTCGTGCCTAATGCTTGAAGCTCTGCCTTAACTTCACCATCAAGAGGTGTTCTAACCCAAGAAAGCTTACCGTCATCTTCTTGGTAGATCCAAACTTCAACGTTGTTCCCGTTCTGCTTATACCAAACATCGCCCTTCTTAGGGTTCTGGGGTTGTCCTTGATAGCTTGGCGGGTAGACATTGTTCCCGCTTGCCGTATGCCGCACCTGGAGGGCTTCAATCATGTTTTTGATTGACCCAGCCGAACCCGTGTAGGCATATCCACCAGCGGTTGAACTGGATTGCGTGGCTGAAATTGTGGATTCCAAGCCCCCGTTGAATGACATCGTGTATTGGTTAACAGGAACGTTGAACTGATTACCCTGCGTGTCAGTCAGCGTTACCCAGTCCCCGGCTTCCAAGTTTGGGTTGCCGAACCAATTTAGCGTGTACGGATAGTACGTAATGTCCTTAACTCCAGTCCAAACTGTGGCTAACAGATCACTGGTCATCGAATCGTTAGTCAGCTCGATTTGACTGCCCGTTGTTTCCCCTGCTTGAAGCGTGGTTGTATCATCAACCTCTTGGCCGGAATCATCGGTCTTTTTGGTGTTGACCGTTACCTTGATCCCGCCCGTCTTGTAGGAAACCTCGTTCTTGGTCAGGCCGCCTTGCTGGTATTCGCCAGGCGTAATTGTGTAATTGGGAGTTGCTGTCGTACGGATTGTTAGCTTGCCATCACGGTCAAAAGTTGCAAAACCGCCATAGAGTTGGGCAACCCAACCGATGGCAGTTCTTAGTGTTTGGCCCTCAATGCGCTTGATATTTGGCAAGGCCGGTAAGTGCTGCAATTCGCCCGTATTGACCGTAACTCCGCCTTGATTGGCAATGTCTGCAATGATGTCAAGCGGACTAGCCATGTCACTAACCGTGGGCTTATATTGACCCTCTAGCTTGCACATTTGGTCAAGAGCTTTGATCGTGGTTAAGTTGTTATTTCTGTCCCGGTTGACCTCAGAAATGATGAACGTCCCCAGCTTGGTGTATTCAAAATTACCATCAACCAGAATCCCGACTTTTGGCAAGACGGTCAAGCCTTGCTTGAAAGCTTCAACCACGCTTGAGAACTCAATAGTTACTGAGTTTTCGTAAGTTGAGCCAATCCCAAGGGTATCACCTGTAAACGCCCCTGCATCGTAACTAAGCGAATTGATCTCTGTAGCCTGGTAATCCTTGCCATCAACTGTAACGATGATGTCTAGCGTCCGATCGGTAGCCGCCCAGGCTTGTTTAACTGCGTCCGTTTGTGTAAGCATGAAATCTCCCTTACTGTTCTACCAAATCAAAGCTAACGTTTTTCCAATAGTATCCGCCCATATTGTCGATGAAAGTAAGCGCTGGAGCGGTTCTGTCACCAACATAGAACGTGCGTGTTGCCATGCCGCCGTCCCACGGGTCAAGGTATTTGACACTGAAAAACTCATCCTTGACGGAATCTAATAAGACTTTGCATTCACTCAATGACAACGGCCCCCAAGAAACACTGATCTTGCGCTTAGTAGCAATTCTGTCTCTATGGAGATTGCCATGAGCGTCTCTAGTTGCTTTGGCATCAATGTCTTGGATGACTACCTGAAAGGACTGAGGCGGCTTAACCGCTGTCCCAGAAATCGTTAAATTGTAATCTGCCAATAATAATCACCTTCTAAATTCTCAACATGTTGCGGCCGTTGGCCTGGTTGTACTGGTTGATGCCCTTAACGGCAACCTCACCAAGTTTGGTAGAGTCAACTTGAATGGTTACGTTGATTGGCTGGCTTCCTTGCTTGCCAGAGCCGATTTGGGCCATCTGGAGGCCCTGCATTACTGCGTTGACTATAGTTGCCCCCAAGTCACTGTTAACGCCTTGTGAGGCCACTTGTGGGGCTTGTGCATTAAAGCTTGGCTGTGTGAATGCGCTTGGCATTCTCAAACCGTTGCTGAAGTTTGCGCCCATAAACTGCATGGCTTGCTGAATGAGTTCAAGCGATCTTGCCCGGTTTGTCAATGGCAAGACCATTTCCGGCTTATTGCCTTCGCCAGCTAAGTAGTAGCCTTCCCGGTCGATCAATCCGCCATTTTCGTAGCGTCTTGAGCCTTGTGGGCCAGAGTGAAGCCATTCCATCTTGCGGTGTCCCCAGATTGTCGTCCAGCCGATTGAGTTTTGCCAGTCTGAATTGTTGAAGAAGGCCAGCAGCTGGTCGTACGGATTCATTCTGTTGCGGTGACCAGGCATTGCGTACGCCGCAAAAGTGCCTGGAGTATACTGCAGAATGCCCGCCGCCTCATTACCACCAGAGTTCACGTCATGAATCTGCTGGACAACATTGCGCCCGCCGGATTCATTTTGAATCACGGCTTGTAGATTGTGAATAAACTCATCCGATGGATGAACGTGCATTTGTGCGGCTGCCCGGCGAATCATTGACGGGTTGTAATTGCCGCTTACACTGCCACCAAACTTTTTCAGGAAGTTCTTGGCCCAATTTGCCATGTTGTTTTTCATGGTATTTACGCCACCGGCAAAGAAACGCTTTCCGATGGATGATTCTTGGTCGTTTGAGCCAACGAATTTGTTAATCAGGAAATTAATCAGTTTGCTTGGGTGGGTAATGTCCGAAAGGATGTCCTCGAACGCATCACCAACAGCACTAGATACATTGGAAACGGTCGTAGTAATTGAACCGCCAATTCTGCTCATTGTGTTCTCAAGGCCTTTGAGCCAGTCTCCCCAGTCAAAGCCGCCAATCCCGCCTGCATAATGAGGAGCGGAATCCATGATCTGCTTGACCTGTCCGGCCGGCATAACCTTAGTACCTGCCGGCATGTCCAAGAGCAAGTTTCTAACCGCCGGGAACAAGCCTGTTTGGCCGTTCGGAAGCTGGTAGGCTTCCTGGTAGGTTGGGCCTTCCTGGTCGTTAACAAGGGCAAGACCGCCCGGGTGTCCTCCCGTACCGTTTGCATATTTAAACGTCCAGTCAAATGTCCAGTTAAAGCCAGATTGGCCAACTTTCTTCAGTGCCCAATTAATGCCTTGACCGATCTTCTTAATTACTGATTGGATTGGGGCAATAATCTTGTTTGCCAAGCTGCCAAAAGTGTCCGTGATTACTTTCCAGCCACCTTTAACAGCATCCGCAATTCGGCCACCTAAGTGGCTTGCTTTAGTGACAAGGCTGTTAAAAGCATCGGTTACCGTGCCCTTGGCTGAACCCCAGTGATTTCCCCAAGTCTTGCTGAAATCAGGCCACCAAGAGCTCATATGGGATTTGATCCCACCGAACATGCTGCCTGCGCCGGAAATGATATCGTGGAAGATCCCACTGTTTTTGCCACCAACTTTGGACTTAACAGAGCCCCAATGGTTGTCCCAAGACGTCTTGAAGTCGGTTTTAAAAGTGCCCCAGCTGCCGGAGATGTTGCCCCACATATCGGAAGCACCGGACTTAATCTTTGTCCAAACCCCGTTTTTACCGGTTACGCCTTCTTTAATGCCGTTCCAACCGTCTGACCACGCTTTGCCAAAGGATGTCTTGAAGTCTCCCCAGCCCGTGGAAATGTCGTCCCACTTTTTAGCAAACCATTTTCCAATTCCGCCGAAAGTGCTTGAGATCGATCCCCAAATACCGTTGCACCATTCTCTGAACTTCTTATTGTGCGTGTACAGAGCCGCAAAGCCAGCGGCAAGGGCAACGACAGCCGCAACGATCAAGACAACAGGGTTAGCGGCCAGGACTGCCCAAAGAGCCTTAAACGCCCCAGAAAGCTCGGTCAAGCCGCTAACTAGCTTTGTCCACGCAAGTTTAGCCATAGTGCCTAAGAAGCTGCCAACGGCTGACAGGCCCGTTATAAGCTTTGTCCATGCCAATTTAGCGAAACCTGCAATGATGTCGTAAACACTGCTAAAGCCGGACACAATCTTTGTCCAACTTACTTTGGCAAGGTCAGCAACTACCGTCCAGATACTCTTTAACTTGCCGCCAAAGGTTGCAAGAGAGCTTGAAAGCTTAGTCCAACCAATCTTGGAAACATCCTTGGCATAAGAGCCAATCAGTTTGATGTTGTCCCAAATATCTTTGATCTTGCCAAGCCCTGAGAAGTTGGTAAAGGCACTTAAAAGAGTTTTGAATACGCCCTTCTTAGCCCAAACTTCTTTAACAACGCCAAGCATGCTGCCAAACTTGGAAGTCGCTGTTTCAATAGCACTTGTAGACACCTTAAACGCAAACCAAGTTATCAATACCTTGGCCACGTTTTCGATTAATTTCTGGTGCTTGGAAGCCCAATCTGAAAGCTTGGTCAAGGCCTTGGTCAACAGGTCAAGGGCGGCAATAACGATCTTGCCAGTCCATTGAGCCAGCGGCTTTAAGAAGCTGTCCCAAGCCCATTTAAAGGCTGGTTCAGCTGCTTTAAGCACCGTGTGAACCAACTTAAGGGCTGCTGCCAGGGCATTAATTGCGGCTGGTGCGGCCTTTTCGATAGTCCACTTAGAGAGCGGCTGGAGGACGTTCGTAAGCCCCCAGTACATGCCATCAAAGGCGTCTTTGCCTAATGATCTAACGCTCTTAAGCAGAGTGTCAAAGGATTTAAGAATCGGGCCAAAGTTAAGATGGCTGTCAAACTTAGCCCAAGATGCGGAAGCCTTGTCAATGTAAGCTGCATAGTCGTCAACCATGCCAAGCAAGGTCTTCCAAATGTCTTCCCCAGTTCCCCCGGCTTTCCAAGCCTTGTCAAACTGCCCGGCCAATGCACCGACTTGATCGGCCAAATTGTGGGCGTAATTGATAAGGTGGGCAAAGATACTTTCACCAACGCCGGAATTAAAGGCTTTCCGGAATGAAACGCCAATGTCGTTCAGCAAGACAAGCACCTTGTTCAGCGCATTGAAGATTGCCTGAACGGTGCTGGTGCCCCGACCATGGTCTTCCCACGCTTGCGCAAAGGCCCGGCCAACGTCACCGACAATGTTTAACAACGTTCTAAAGAGCTTTAACAAGCTTTCAACAACCATTGTGCCAGTGCCGTTAGTCCAAACTGTCTTGAATGAGTGCCCAACGTCGCCAACTGCCCGGCTAAGTTCAGCCCAAGCACGCTTAGCGGCTTCAATGACTGATTGGCCCTTGCTTGCCCACGCTTCTTTAAGCGGGTCAAACAGCTCGCCCATGAGCTTCTTGAAGTCCTTAGCCGCTTTGAAAGCCCCACTATTTTCATTAATTGGAATGTTCCAATTAAGGCCGTTTTCCCCGCCGTTTCCTGCACCAGCATCGCCACCGGAATCGAGGCCGGAGAGCGTTGGAACTTCCTGCGTGTCTTGCGGTGTAAACTTCTTCTTTTCCTGCGGCGTAAAGGTGCTGTCATCCTTACTTGAATCCTTATCAAGGACATTGATTTCATCGAACCCCATCAAAGAGTTCTTCATGTCCTCGCTAGCCTTCTTTTGAGCTTCCCAAGCCTTTTTGGCCTTGGCATTGGATTCGACAATCTTTTCGTTTTCCTTTTCGACTGCCGCACGCCCTTCTTTGTTGGCCTGCTGGATCTTTCTGTTTGCTTCCCGAACAGCGTTTGCTTGCTCTTGCTGTTGCTTTTTCAGTGCGTTATTGGCTGAGTTTGAGGCCTTGGAAGTGTCTTTAAGCGCCTGGACTTGTTCGTAAAGGCCCTTTGCCCCAGCACGATTTGCTGAAAGGCTTGTGCCAGTCAATGCACTAACGAAGCTTGCAATGTACCCTGTAGCCTTGGCCAATGCGCTCATTAAAGCGTTGATAGCTGGCAAGGCTGTTTGATAGATCGGGTAGAAAGCCGTTAACAGGTTGACTTGGATCTGATTCAGTGAACTAGCAAATTGGGAATTTGTCTTCAAAGCACTGACAAACGCCCCAGCCATGTTCATGATTGCCTGTGAGATAAGCTCGAAGACAATAATCTGACTAGCCAACATCCGAATCGTCCGGCTTAAGCCGCTAGCCCCGTTGGAGCTTTCTCTAAAGCCACTGGAAGCCTTTCGGCCAGCGCTAAGAGCTGACATACCAAACAGGTTTAAATGGCTTCTAGTGCCGCTTAATGCGCTTGAAATGCCACTTAATCTGCTCTTGAGGTTGGAGAAAAATCCGCCACCGCCGCCAGAGCTTGAAGCACGCTTAGAAAGAGCGTCTGTCTCTTCCAATGACGTGTTCAGCTTGTCAACGGTGTTTTTGAGGGCTTCCCCCCTGTCCTGGGTGTATTCGTACGACTTTTCAAGGTCGTCTTGATGGGCAATCAGCTTGTCAAGAATTGAATCCTGTTTGTTGTATTCTGCCTTAATGTCTGAAGAATCACGCCCGGCATTCTCTGCCTCGATATAAGCCTGCTTTAGCTCGCTCACCTTTCGTCTTTGCGCTTCAATGGCGATTTCATTTTCGTCCATTGCGTTGGCAATCCGCTTAAGAGTGTTAGGAATATCCCCGAACTCTGTTCTCATGGCTTGGGCTAGTGACTTAGCTTGATTCTGGTAGCGTGTCATCTTGATGCGGGATTGGTCTATTTGAGCGTCAATCCGCTGGAGTTGGAGAGGATCACCGCTAGCTTGAACGCTCGGCCGGCTGCTCATTAATTGAACAAGCTTAGCCTGCTCTTGCTTGGCTTGTGCCATACGCTCGTTTACCGTGTCATAAAGATTGGAAACGTCCTGCTTTGAGCTAGTGCTTTGAGACTTTATTAAGTCGTCAATGCCTGGATCCGCCGGCTTGACGATCTTAGCTGGAGTGTCTTGCCAAATCCGGTCCGAGGCCGCTTTGTACTGCTTGTAGGCCTCTTGCAGTGCAGCTGGGTCAAAGTCCCCGGATAACGTGACCTTCTTTGTCGCTTCCTGGAACTTGTCAGCCGCCTCGGAAGCTTGATTCATCGCCTTGGTTTCGTTGTCTGTCCACGTTTGGATTTCAACAGCTTCACGCTTCTTGGCTTCTGAGGTTTTTTGATAGGATTGCTGTTTTTTCTCTTCCGCCCGAACGGTTGCTTCCGCCGCTTGGTTTGAGCTTTGAACGCCGTTCTGGGTTGCCTGGTTGGCCCGATTAAGATCGTTTTGAATGTTATTTGCAAGCGAATTTGTCTTGCTTTCAATAAGCTGGTAAATTTTCTGGGTTTTTGAAACCAAATCCCCGTAATTTGCTTTGAAAACAACTTCCAATTCCTCTAGTTGCATGCTACCTTCACCACCTTTCTATTAACTCTGATTACTTTTGATTTGGTTTGCCTGTCTCATGAAAGTTTCTTTCATCTTGACCCAATCCGGAACTTGCTCTTCCTGCGGCTGGCCTTCTTTGATGAATGGATAGGCCTTTTCAACGCTTGGCATCTTGTTCGGGTCGTTAAACGCAAAAGCGATTAGTTGGGCCAGTTCGTGGTCCATATAAGCCCGCTTCTTAAGCTCTTCCCGCTCTCTTTGCCGATTAGCGCCAACCTGGACCATGATTTCGTTGAAGTCCATGTTCCAAAATTCGGTAGCGTCAATGCCCGCTGAAACGGCCTCCGGATACATGTCTTTCAAGAGATCTGAAACAGTTTGATAGGTCTTTACAGGTCGCTGTTGTCGTCCGTTTCCAACAGACTCATTTCCGCCGTTTCCGATTTGGAAGTAGTCTTCGTATCCGCCTTGGCCTTGCCGAAAAAACCAGATTCTTGAAGCAAGTCACTGACGTTGCTGAAAAGGTCAACGGTAGTACCGCCATTCTCAATGTAACTTTCAAAAGCTTCGATGATGTCCTGGTCTGAAACGCCGTGTGTTTTGTTAGCGCCTTGCAGGACAATCAGCAATTCATTAACCGGTGGAAGTTGTGCGTTGCCGTCTGCGTCCATAAACAGAGAGAGAATGGACTTTTTCAACCGCTTTTCAATCGTCAAGATTGCCTTGCCGTCAAGCTTGCAATCAAGAGTTAACTTGCCTAACTGAATTGTCTTACCTTGCTTTGTCATATTATGTTTTCCTTTCGTTTTCCAAAATGCCCATATAAGGGCTATAGAGAGCCGGGGAATCGAACCCCGGTACTCTTTGCCTCTTTGCTAAGCGTGCGTTCCAGCCGTGCTAGGTGCTGAATTTGAGGCTGCTGGAGCAGCTTGACTAGTTACTACTCGCTGCAAAGTTTGGCCCATCACTAACGGTAACGGTGATAGTGAAGCTAAGAGCAGCATTAGTACTCAGTGAGTCGGTCTTGATGACGAATGACCCAGTAAAGGTTGCAGTAGTGCCGTCTGGGAAAGTAACTTTCCACTGATACTGCTTGTGGTTGCCGGACAAAGTCGCCAAAGCCTTGAAGTTGTCGCCCTTGTAGACACATTGGAAGGCCAATGACTGGTTTTGTTGCAGCCCTTCGATTGATTCCTGTCGTGTCGATGAGAGGGTCGTTACGTCGATGGTTTGAGGGGATCCACCCAGTTCTGGAATGGTCTTGACCCCACCGACTGCATTCCACGTAGTACCGTCTTCTGAGTATTCAAGCTTAGTGCCTTGACTAGCCAAACCAGCAACAGCGGCAAAGCGTTGTAAATTAAATAACATCTGGTATCCTTTCTAATTTTCAAAAACATGCAAAAGGCAGTTGTCCACAATTCCCCGAAAAGTAATCCCGATTCGTGAGATCCCATTTAGGTTCTGGTCAACGGCCGTATATTTGAAGCCCATAGGCCCAAACTTGCCAATTATTTTGTCTTGAATGTCGTCCAATGAACCTTGGCCAAAAATGTCAATGGTAAAAGTCCATTGGGTTTGCTGTTCTTCTTGATTTGAATCCTTGAAGAATGCAGCGTGTTCCGTGCTGTAAACAACGCAAGGAAATTCGGCCATTTCGTCCGGATATTGCGGGGAAATGTGGCCTGAAATCTCTGGAATTGAGTCAAGCGTTGCATACACCAGCTCTTTTACGTCATAGATCATGAAAGACCCCCATGCAGCTCTTCTTGAACTCGTTTCTTGATGATCTCATCGGCTTCTTGTGACGCTTTTTCAACCGCTGGAGTGAGGAATTGACGGGCTGGTTGGCCGTTCGTGCGGTAGAAGTACTTGTCTTTGATCTTGATCTTTGGCATGCCGTAAATCTTGCTCAAGTCAATGTCAACCTGGTCAGCAGGGATAAACCAAGGCGTTTGACGGTAAACAAGCGTTACGCCATTAGGAACCTTCTTAGGTGATGATTCCCCGTTTCGGCCAGTCCCGAACTCTCGATAAATCGCAACCGGATCATCAGAGTACAGGCGCCCGACAATCTTGCCAGAGCTGTCTAGCTTGACCTCTGTCATTAGACTTCGTGTAAGCTCCCCGGTTGACCATTTAATGGTGTTCTGGAGCTCTTGTACGGCATAGCCTTCCGCCTTGTCTAGCACGTCCTCTTGGCCTTTTTTAATGCCGGATTCATAGATCTTGGGCAATTTATCCATCTTTGCTTTTAAACGGTCTAAGCCCCGTATTTCAAAGCTCATTTAGCATCACTCCGTTTCTTAAGAGTGATGTTCTTATGAGTTGAATATTCCTGAACGGCTGTAATTTCGTAATCCGGATCGCTATCCTCGCCAACGTACACGCAAACGCCCAAATTTTCGCTCTGAGCCGCTTTAATCTCCTGCCCTTGGTATTTCCCCACAAGCATGTAATTGAGGCTTTCGCCGTAAATTTGAGCGTTAACGGCACCGCCTGCTGGTTCGATAGTCATTCTCACCGGTTCAGCAGCCGACCAGCCTTTGGTAATGTAGCCGTACTTGTCCTTAACGGCCGTGTATTTCTTCAAGTAAACGGTCTTGAGGTTCTTAGCCGTAAGTCTCAATTAAACTTCACCACCTTGGCCGTGCGGTAGCGCATAAGCCCTTGCTTGATCTCCGTTGGGATACCAAGCTCAAAGCTTGCGCTTACACCACCTTCCGACCGACTAGATTCCCCTTCATTCCCCTGACGATTAAACATGACAATCGCTAACTGTTTAACGTAAATTGCCATGTTACCGACCAACTTAGTTCTGTTTGTGTAATCAAGGACTTGTGCAAATGCATCATCATAGATATCGCTCACGAGGTCGGTGTCGTCAGTGCCTAAGCGCTTAACAAGGGCGCTTACTACCTGTTCTTTTTCGTCCATGAAATTACCTTTAAGCCAATACTTGAGCTTGGAAGACTTCGTCAACGGCCGCAAAAGTTGGCAGCATAGTTGCGGAAGCAAGTTCCCAAGTCGCTACTGGGTCTTCACCAGATTCGTAGATCTTAGCGAACACGTTACCAATTTGAGAGGCTTGTACAGAGCCATTGGCCACGACACGCAATTCGTCTGGAGTTGGGCCATAAAGCTTCTCACCCAAAGTGTCGTCGTTCATCAAGACAATGCAGTTTTCTGGGAAGTAGCGGGTTGAAGTGTAACCACCCTTGCCGTTTTCAGCCTTGTACTTGCCATCGTAAGAACGAATAATAGGCAAGCCACGGGCAGTCAAGAAGGCATCAAGGTCAGCTTGACCCAAAATCCGGCCTGAGTTAGTCCCGTAAACATTAGCAATCAGCTTCTGGTTGCGGTAAATGTTTGACAGAACCGTCTTTGAAGTCAATGCACGGGTTGGAGCGATGTCCAACTTGTCTGACCACGTTTCAAGGTCAAGCAGGATGTCTGCTGAATCGCTAGACCATGGGTTAGTCTTTGAAACGTCTGCTTGGTGGTTCTTCGGTACGCCATAGTCAACAGCGATGTTGTGCTTCTTATCAGTGATCTTACCGGTTGCCAGCATTTCCATCGTCATGGCTTCGCCACGGGCCAAAACACCTTGCACCAAGCGGTCAATGTCGTTGTAAACTTGACGTTGCAAGTATGCTTGCTCAGCAGCATCACGTGGCTTTGCAAGAGCGTAAAGGTCGGTTTCCTTGAGTTGCATCTTGCTCTTAACGTAAGCCAGTTCAGCAGTCATCTTTTGAGCATCACGAGACCGGGTTGGAGCTTCTGCATCGAAGGCGGAATAGTCAGCGATTACAGGCGCTCTATTGCCTTCCAAGAGCATGTCAACTTCCAAGCTGTTAACCTTGCGTGCCGGGAACAAAGTGTCACCCATCAAGGTAGGCCATGCACGGTTGCGAGTGTAATCCAGCAAATCCTTTTGTGGGAAAAGTTCGGCGATTGGCGTTGCAAATTGTTGCAAATTAAACTTAATGTTCATGTTTACCCCTTTCTATTACTTGCCAGTGGCGGGTGAAGTGGTTGAAGTAGTGTCAGCCACTGCATTGTTGTCAGCATCCATAAAGTGGATTGACGGCATAGCTGCCATTGCTTCACTGGTTGGAGCAACCGGCAACTTGTCCTGCAACAGCCAACCTGCCCGGATAACGCCAACCAAGGCTGGGTTGTGGTCAACATAAACGTCATCGATGGTTACACCAATGGCCTTTGCGTCGTTAGTTGGGTATACAGTGCCCGCTGGAACGTACTTACGGCCGTTTTCATCGGTCTGAACGTTGTAATTGGTTGAATCGATTGATTCAGTGAATGAAACGAACTTTTCGCTAGCCATAAAATTGATTTGGCTAGACGTCGTTCTCTGTGCGTACATTTAGTACTCCTTTCTTGCTATTTCCAAAAACTTTCTGCCAGTTTCTTTGCTTGTTCTCTTTCGTCATTCTTGGCGTTAGCAAGCTTTGAGCCTTGGCTTTCAACCGGCTTGTCTTGTGCGCCTGCACCCGGTGCGCCCGCTGACTTGGCCAGGTTGATCTGGGTTTGCTTGTCAACCGCATTTCTGAAGACTGTAGCCATTGACTTGTACTGATCTTCTAAGGTTTCGGTGCTTTCAAGCTTGAAGAGCCCGGCCAATTCGGTTGGCAGACCATCTTCACCCAACTTGGTGATGATATTGGCCTTGTTTTCCCGAATGGTCAGCTCCTTCTCTTTAGCTTGAAGTGCTTCCGCTTGCTTTTTAAACTTGTAAGCCTGCTTTTCGTCTTCGCTCATGTCGCTGATCTTTTTCTTCTCAGCGCCTTCTGATTCCCACTTAGCCCGTGCCTTGGCCAAAGCTTTTTCTAATCGCTTGTCAACGGTTGAATCTAAGAACGAGTTAAATTCCTTTTCCGTTGAAAACGTCTTAAAAGGCTTGTCCTCTTCCGGTTCAGTGGTCGGTTCCTCTGCGGTTTCGCTCCCTGATTGGCTCTCTTGGCCGCCATCTTCGGCGAATTGTTGCAAATTAAACTTTGTTTTTAGAAATTCCATCATTATGTTTTAATCCTTCCTGCTTGATAGCCCATAAACGTCACCTTATTGACGGCAATTAAAAAGCAAGCCCATGCACGGCCATATTAGCCCCACAAACGCTTGCTAAATGAGTTGCTGTCGGCAACACTCATACGCTTTTTCTGCTTTAGGGTGGGCCTTTTAACGCCTTGCCCGGGGCGATTGTTACAGTCTTGCGATTAGCTTAATCAGCCAAATGATGATTAAGTACATGATTATGTAATACAAGCAACCGCAACCGCAACCGCTGTTCTCTTCCATTCAATCGCCTCTGCCTTTCTATAGGTGAATTATTGCAATGGAACGGCAAAATGGGTGCATAGGTGGCAGATTAACGCCCGCTTGGGCATCCGCCACGTTGAAAATCTTGCCGTTCATTGCCCTGCAAATCTTGCTTGTTCGTTGGTCAATTACGGCTGAAAACTGGTACTGCTTGACCCCACGTTCTTTCCAGCGCTCAATCTTAACAGCATTGGCCACGTATGCGGCTTCCGTTCGAATTAAGCGCTTTGCATTGAACATGCTTGTTTGAAACTCTTCGGCCAGTGCTCTTGCCATTGCTGTCTCCGTCATGCCAGACATGGAGTGAGCATTAAAAAGCTCTCCAAGTCTTTGAGCCAGCTTGTCAGTGTTCTTCCAAATTCTTTCAGAATAGTTTGCACCGTCCCATTTGCGGCCTGCCACCCGCTTGGTGTATTCGGCCGGGATTTCCGTAACCTTGGCCGGGGCTATCTCGTTCTCAGCCTTGACCTTGGCAGCTTGCTTGCCATTCTTGTCTTTGATAACGACTTCCTGCTTTGAGTTGGTCGTTACCTGGTCGCCTTTCTTGAGTTCAAACTCTTGGCCGGATTTGTAAACGGCCGCCTCTTCGGTTGCCTGCTTCCATGTATCCTTTGCAACTTTCGTGTAAAGCTTCTCGTTCTCTTTCAGTTCAGTTGCTCCGGCGTACTTGGCGGAAACATAGGCCTTAGCTTTCAGCTCTTCCAGGCGGGTTATACGGCTTTTAGCGGCTAATTGGCTCAGGTAGCGGTTAATAGCCGCTTGGGCTTCCTGGTCTTCTATAGTGCTTGCCAGAGCTTTAACAGAGACTAATTCGGCTGCCGGAACGGTAGTGTCAAGGATTTGCTTGACTTCCTGCTCCGTCATGTCATCGGTGAAGTACCGGGCATAGATCTTCCGGACCTCTTCGCTTAAATAGCGCTGTGCAATGATGTAGCCTTGATTAATCTTGGCGATGTGGGTGCTTGTATCGTCATAGGCTTGCTGTTCATACGCCATTGCCCGGTCAATCCAGTACTCCCGGTTTGGTTTAGCACTCATTCCCATTCCTCAGCAATATCGCCAATGGAAACATTGCCGGGGTACTGGTCTGCAAGCACCTGCATAGACCGCAAATAGCTCTTATAAAGCACTAAGTTGTTAATGCAGAATGGCATGTCAATTTCAGATAGCCCGGCCTTGTCGAACGTCTCAGCCTGCTCTGCATTGATTTCCAATGATTGGGTCAAGGCTGACACGGCCGCACAAACGAGGTCATATCCATGAGGGCCTGCCCCAGCGTGTCCGCTAACTGTTAGCTTGATCTGGTCTCCGTTGTTTTTGCTTGTCAGCATTATCATCGGTTACCTCCTTGCCCTTTTGGCCTTCCTGGTCTTGCTTGCCTTGCTCTTCCTGGTCTTGCTTGCCAGAGCCTTCCACGTAATCAGGATTCCCAGCCAGCATTGCCTGCTGCTGATTCTTGATTGATTGAGCCGTTTGCTCTTGCATCATCTCATCAACTTCCTTCGGATCGTCAATGTCCGGCAACCAGCTATAGGCAATCTCACGAGGGATATGACCATCGGCCGCCACAACGTTGGAAACAGCCTCAGACAGGTTAACAGGAATGTTTGGCGTGATCTTAATGCTGCATCCAGTAACGTCTGCCATCTGTCCACGCACTGCAAGCACGTTTTGAAGCAATCTCAGCCGTTTTCTCAGCCCGTCGGTAAAGTAACGGGTCTTAGCTGCCAGCGAGTTTAAAAGGCCAAAGAGCTTGTATTTCATAGCTTCCACTATTGTTATCGTACGGGCTCTTTATCCCGTACTTCATTACATTTCTGTAATGGTCAGACTATCTCTTCACCTTGTGTGTTTGCGCAAGGGCCGGATTTCGTGGGCTTTTTTCCATACAAAAAGCGCCCACTCAGAGCGCTTTGGTTAGGTTACTCAGCCTAGTCGTTAAACCTTTCCGCACTTTCGAACGGAATTGGTAATTGATTGGCATGCTATTTAGATTTGCTAAATAGTTTAGCTTTCCAATTTTAACCCGGTAACAACCGCCCATCACTAGGCGGCGGGGCAAAATCTACCCGAGACATTCCCCATGAAATTCTGGTCGTTCATGTTGGGAACATAGCTGGTCTTGTGAATATCATCTTCCAATGACTTTTTTAAGAGCTCAATCTGCCCTTCGTCAAAGGTCTTAACCAGCCATTCAGCGCTTGCCCCGTCTGATTTGCTTGGGGCATTGTTGATAAAGCCATGGCGCAAGTTGTCCTGGTCCTCTTCAGTGATCCCAAAGCCGTAAAAGATTAACAGAGCATCAACGAACGCTTCCTTGTCGCTTACTCTGTCGCTCTGAATGGTGTTATAAGCATCGATCAAGCTGATTTCCTGCTCAAAGTCGCCTTGCCGCTCTTCGTTGTTCCGGTACTCAATGATTGGGACATCGCCAAAATAGTGAGGTTCAACCGTTTTTGGCGTGTACTCGTTGATGTAATATCCCTCTTCGGTTCGGTACTTGATGACATTGCTTTTTGTGTAAACCGTAATCAGGCATCCGTTTTGTCTGCCGTCCAGGTCATATTTTTCCTGCACGTAAATAGCAAAAAGCGGCTCATGCTCTACCGTGTCATCGGTGACCATGACAACCGCTCTTGGGTCGATGCATTCAACTTTAGTCTGCACCCGTTGCCCGTTGATTGGCTCCGGTAGCTCTTTCAAGTAAAGAATCTCATATCCATAACCCATAACAGAGCAATCTTTCTCAAGCTCCGTGTCATGCTTCTGCAAGTCCATCGTGTCCATCTCTTCAAGAATGGCGTCCATGTTCTTGCCTGGTGCGGCCGTATACTTAACCGGATTGCCCGTCATGAAACCGACGTTCATGTCAGTAATGTACTTGGCGTGGTTAACCGTCACTTTAATGTTTTTGGTTGTCTCGTTGTTGCGAAACAGCCGCTTTTGAATGTCTTGCTTGCCGTCATAGTAGTCAGACAAGCGTTGCAATCTTGGCCGCTCTGCCATGAGCTTGTCAACGGCGTTGTTGATGATCTTCCAGCTTGGATCGTCTAGTGTGTTGCCGTCTTGACCAAACAGGCTTGTATCTACTGCCAGTGATGTCATGCTGCTCCTTTCTAGCCCCAAATAGACCGAGGCTTGGTCTTAATTTCCATCTTGATTCCCCGCTTATGCCGGGTGTAAATGCCGTATCTCACGGCGTCCATTACGTCATCGTGCTCTTTCAGCGGTTCGCCTGTCTTCTCATTCCAGACGTACTGGTAGATCTCGTCAAGAAAATCTTGCACTTTGTCTTTTACATAGAAAAAATGCCCTGTTTTCATGAGAGATCCAACTGTTTCAATGCCTGCCATGATAGACTTGTCCGCATTTTGAGACATAAGCCCGGCCGTTCTAAAGGCTTGTACGTGCTCCGGCCTTGCGCTGTCACAATAGTATCTAATTCCTCGTCCGTATCGCTTTTGGATGTCCTTGGCAACGTCAATCCAGTAATCAATGTACTTGTGTTTGCCTGTATGCTCTTCCAGCAAATAGGTATTGCCGTCATCATCGTCACCAAAGACCACGATGGAAGTCTTGTGTTCAAAGCCCCAGTCAACGCCTACGTAGTAGTGCAATGGCTTGTCTGGTGGCTTGGAAATAGCCATGCGCTGTTTGTCAAAGTCAGAGTAAACAACGCCATCTCCGGAAACCCAGAGCCCCAAAATAGCCCGATCGTAAAACATGCCGCTAGGCGTTGAAGCTTTCAAAGAGGTTACATAATCTTCCGGCAAGAAAGTATTGTCATCTAGCGTAAAACGATAGGACTTGATCTTGGCCGCATCGCTTGCATTGTCGATGTAATTCTTTTTAAGCCAGTGCTCCGGGCTATCCGGGTTGGTGTCGCATATAATCCGTGCTCCCTTTTTGGAACAGCGGTTAACAATTTCAGTGAAAACAGACTGCGTTGAAAGCGATGTTTCGTTTATGTAAGCCCCGTAAGAGGTCATACCACGGATTGACCGCATGCCCCGCTCATTACCCGTGTAGGCTGGTACAATCTCAACGCCGAAAATGTTATAGTGCCCGTTTCTGTCCGGGTTTAGCTCAATTCCAAACGTGTTCTCAAGTTCAGAAAGCACGTTGTTCCTGATCGTACCGTTTGAAAACCCAGCAAGGATATACTTCGGGTTTGGCTCACCTTCTTGCTCTGCCATGCGCTTAACCCGGCGCATCTCATACATGAAAATAAAATTGTTAATGAAAGTCTTGCCAGATCTAACTGCTCCGTTCAGAATCAGAATCTTCCAATCGTCTGTCAGATAACTCTTCAGGACTTTCGCTTGTTTCCGTGTCAGCAAGTCCGTTACTGTCACTGTCTCCTGTCACCCCCTTTGCAAGTTTGTCAAGGATCTGGTCAAGCTGCGCATTGGATGACTCTTCCATGTGATTGAGCATTTCCAGTTGTCTCCGTGAAATCTCTGCTTGGAACTTGGCCTTTTCCGCTTGTGCCTTGGCCTGCTCTGCTTGGGCGTGATTGAGCTCTTGATAGGACTGTTCCCGGTACTTTTCGGGCATTCTGTTCTTCATAAGGAACATCAAAGCCCCAACATCCGGTGGTAGTTGGTTTTCAACGATTGACCAAATTATCTTTTCATGCGTGTCAACGTGCTCGGTAGCGGCTAGTAGCGCTTCCTTCTTACTTGCTTCCGGGTGCTCCTCCATGTACTTATCCGCAAAACGCAATCTCCGGGCTTCTAAGACGTTTTCGTCCACTTTAGATACTCTGTACGTGGTAGTCGTTGTCTTGGCCCCTATGGCCTTTTTAAACAGCGCATTCTCAAGCTCTACGTTGACTACCTGCTTGCCTTTTTTAAATGCCTCCATAAACTCTAAATGGCGTTTTTTCCAATCGTAAAGCGTTGAAACAGCGATTCCCATATTCTTGGCTATCTGCTCATCGCTAAGGCCATCTCTTGCCCAGCCTTCAACAAGCTCTAAATTTTCTTTTGTATGCCATTGTTCCCAGCTCACTCGGGCTTTCCGCTTCTTTCGGGGCTTTTCTTGCTTTGCTATGCTCAATCACCTCCCTTCAGGGCAAAATAAAAACAGCAATCGATTGACTGCTGTTTACTTGAAGTTGTCTATCCACCAACCGGCGCTGGTGTTCTTCATTAGTGCTTTGTTTGCATATTTGCGCAAGAATCTCATGTATTTTGTGGTTACTTTCTTGTCTTCCTTTTCTAATTCGCCGCTTGGCATGCTCTGCCATTCCTGCATTCCTGTCCTCCTTTCTTTGCAAACAAAAAGAGCGCTGCTTAGCGCCCGATATTATATTCCTCCAAATAAAAAGCCCCCCGTGGTCCGCTGCTGGTGCAAGCGTGGTGGGTTCTCTCTAAATTTTATAGCACTGCCGGGAGTCGAACCCGACTAGTGCCGGTCCAGCGAAAACGTGACTAAACGCTGAACGTGCTCTCCAGCTTATCGCTAGAGAAGCTTTCATCAAGAAAATATTGAATCTCTTAGAGTTTGAACAATGTCGACCTGAAACAAACTCTATATGCCTCGCTCGGGTGTTGGTTATCGGTTACCGTCATCGCAAGGCTAAACCTCATTGAGGAATCGAACCCCAATAAGGCGGTATCTGCAAGAATGTGATGTGATTAAGCGCTTGTCAAATGACACTTAATTTCTACAACAACGCCCGGTGATAGGAGCCGGGCTAAGACCTATGGTGGATTCGAACCACCCTGAACGCCCCTCGCTAGGTCTCACTAAACAATATTAGAGGAATGTCCCTTACTGGAAAAGTTAAACCTTACTACTATCCAATTATCCAATGAATTAGCACCATATAGGTTTAGGATTGAAAGAGGAAAAAATAAATAAAGAGGATATCAACTAACCAAAATACTAAAAGTTAATTGTTATCTGCCCTGACTTGGGAAGGTTGTCAGGGCTAAAGGCATAGACGGACTCGAACCGCCTTATACCCGTTTGCCATGAGTCTGAATTATTTAATTCGAACAAAAAACAAGTAGAATGGTGTTTTTTCGAAGAAATTACTTATGGTTTTCCACCTGTCCGGCTCGCTTGCCCGGGCTAAAACACAAACGGGAATCGAACCCGCTCGTGCTATTTGGATCTGAATCTCCTGCCTGCTCGCTCGCCCGAAACCGTGAGGGTCATCGCAAGCTAGGCTATGGCTAGTCCCGGAATCGAACCAGGGCCAGCCGATGTCAACTCTCTGCTGTGTGATTAGTGATTGATTAAAGGTTTTGGTTTAAAAGTGTGTGCTTATACTTCTTGACCAAAGGAGGTTTTTGAGGTTTTTAATGAAAATAACAACATTAATCGATAAAGCTCGCCGGTTCGATCAAACCGGCAATGACTGACTGCGGGAATCGAACCCGCTTTCCTGCCAGTGACGCAACATAAATCCAGTATGTTTACTCATAAAAACCCACTGACTAGGCTGACCCAATTTCAATCAGTCACGAAATGAAATACTAGCTTAACTTTGTAAATAGAATCAATTACAAATTTTCCTTGCGCCGAAAAGATTATCCCCTGTCTCTTAGGCTGTTTGTATCTTTTCGACACTACTATAATACCGCCTTGAAAGCGCACTTAGTCCGCAAAGTTACCGCAGTTTTCAACGGTTCTTTGCATAATTTGCAAACAAGGCTGATCTTGAACCTGGTAAACGATCTTCCAGAACTCAAAACGGTCTGCAAACTCGCATTGCGCCATCTTCTTTTTATAGTCGAATTGTCGTTCGCTGTAGCCTATCTCTTGAGCGATTTTAAAGTTCTGCAAGCCCTTGATGTAGTAGTCAATCAAGATCCGTTTGTATGGCTTTCTTTCATCGTAATCCGAGCAATTTTTAATGGTCGCCGCTATTGCCTCTACTACCTGCCCGGCATAGACTCCTTCGATCACCTTGTTTTCCTGGCTATTGCCGTTAGATCCGCCGCCCGGCATGCCTGACAAGGTTGGGCTGCTTATGTCCGTCCGATGCTTGCCGGAAAGCCGCAGATAACGCTCAAAATCATGCTTAAGATATCTGTCGACCCGTTCTGCCGTCTTTTGGGCATCAATTTCCAGCATAAAACTCATAGAAACGCCCCCAGATCTTTTAAAAGCGGTTCTGGGAGCCCGCTAATATCTGTCAAGGCATAGTCATCCATAGCCATGCTGGAAAGCGGCTGATCGTACGATAGCAGCCCATATCCACTAGACATGACTTGACCGCAAACCACTGTCTTGGCATGGCCAAAGTTATTAAAGACGGTGAAATCTTTCGGGACTTGGCCGGGATCCATCTTCCGGGCTGAAAGATAGACATAATGTTTTTGCTTTGCCATGTTACACCCCCCAGTAAACCGATGCGAAACTCGTAAGCATTAGCACTCCAAACGCCAGAGTGCTAATCCAGCTAGGCTTGAGAATAAGCCACAAGATTGACAATATCCACAAACCCCAGCTAATACTAATGATTGCCGCTGTCATTTCTTTCTCGCTCCTCTTCTCTGATTTCATTTGCTACTTCCCGCAAGACACGGTAGATTCTCCAGCTCTCTAAGCTGTCTTCGCTAAATAGGCGCTTGTCAAACAGCATCATAGCCCGGTTTTCCTTCCAGACCGCAACCTGGTCGCCGTCTTCCATAACCTTGTAGCCATAGAGCACTTCTGCTTTCTTTTCCATAACACTTCACCCCACTTCTTCGATAACAACGTCAACTCTTGCTTCCGGCCCGTAAACTTTGAACGTGTTTGTCATCACGATCTGCCTGTCGTCTTCGTACGCCAGGCCGTTCAAAGCATCGTAAATGCCCTTTTCTATGTTGTCCGTGTCAGGTTTCTTTGTCGGCCATTCCAGGCCCTCTAAGCAAGCTTTAGTCCGGGCCTTGGAATAGGACTTTGGAACTCCAAAAACGGCTCTAATCGTGACCTTGAGGGGTTTGGTCAGTGGCTTACCCATATAAGCCCGCTGAAAGCTCTGCGCTACCTTGGCTTTGTACTCTTTGCTCTTGGGTGGGTCGTAAGTATGGACAAACTTTCCTTGCCGGGCGAATCTTGGCCGCCCTTGCCCTTGTGGGTCTCCGGTGATCGTGAACTCAATCTGCATTGTTCACCTCGTCAATCACTACTGCCAGGTCACCAGGTTCAATTCCCATGTCTAACAGCTTGCCGAAAACGGCTGCCGTCTTGGCCTTGGCGATGATGTCAGCGTAATGGCTTCCAAGAAACAACCGGCTAGCCAGTGCTTGCCCCTTGTGCCAATTTTCAAGGGGATCCGCTTCCTTGACTTCAACGTCGCCCATGTCCTTTGATTTCTTGATGATGTCTGCCAGGTCCCAAGCCTTGCCATTCTTACGGGCCTGCATCAAGACCTCTTTCTGCTTTTCGCTTAAAATTTCGCTCATTTTCTTGCTCCGTCTCGTCTCATTTTTCTCGTCTCTGTATGATCTAGTTAATAAATGATCTCTGAACTGTAATCGTACTTGGTAACCCGGATGACGTGCTTTCCGGCCTGCTTTCTCAACCTGTCTGCTTGTCTCATCGCTGTAGCCATGTTCAGGTAAATCATTGCATGGCCATGAGCGTTGTGCTCAATCTGCCAGGTCAAGCCATCTCTTCTCATAACCGCCCACAAGCTGGGATTCTCGTTATCCTTAATCCAGATCGTCATGTTTGCTTTTCTCCATCAATTCGATTGCGCATTCTAGACTAACTGTCAGCTTGTCAACCGCTGCCGCAAGCTCCGGCCCCAGTGCTAGTTTTCTTTTTATCAACTCTTCGCCACTAAACGAGGCACGTTCTTCCAGCTTGCTCACATCGGTTACAAGGTTGGGGATCAATCGGCCGTCACGGTCATCAATTACGAAGTAATAGCACGTTCCATGACGGGGATCACCGTTCAAGATCACATACTTTGGCTGCTCCTCCCGCTCTTCCGGCGGTGTCTTAGCCAGTTCTGCCATCAACTCAAGCATTTCCGGGGAGAAATAAGAATTTCCATAAAAGTTCCAATTATTGCTGTCTTCAGGCAATCTAGCCGCCGCTTCATACTTGGTACTTCCGAATTTGTTAATTAAAACGCCATGTGAAAACACCTCTTCTCTGATTGCTTGGATGTCGTAAACAGTACCTAACTCATTAAACTGCTTGATAAACTCACTAATCTTCATTGTTTTGCTCCAATTCCTTGATTTCATCACTTACAAACTCCGCTAGCTCTACGATAACGATAACGATCGCCAGCACAAACAATGTTGTAAGCAATCCCTTGGAAAATCCCATCATTGCTTGTCCTCCCTATTCCTTGTATTTAATAACGTAAACGACGAGAGAGGAGTCCCAAATCTTTGCTGCAAGTGGCTGACCGCTTTTGTCTCTATCTATCACTAAGACTTTCTTGCCGTGTTTCTCCGCAGAGTCAATGACTTGCTCCACAGTTGTGGACGTTTCCACTTCTTCGCCTGTATTAAAGACAATTAATGCTCTTGTTTTTATCATCGCTTGTCCTCCTCATCATGGTGTTTGCGCTCAATTTCAGGCATTTTTGACCGCAAAAACTTGTACAAGTCAGTGACTGCCAGCGGCAATTTTTCTTCAGTATCCGGATCCAATTCCCAAATATCGGCTGCCTTTTTTTGCAATTTATTAATCTTTCCTGAAGCGTCATCCACTTTCCACTCTTTCAGCAAGGTATCGGCAATCTTGATGTAAATTTGCTGAAACTGCTTTGGAAAATAGCCTTGGTATCTATCAACCCATGCCCAAACATTGTCCCCATAATCAGTTTGTGGGAAACCCCAACTATGGGGAACATTTTGAACGAAATCAGCCGCTACGCCCAACTCGCTTTTTTCGCCAACATGTTCTTCTAACTGGTCATAGCGGTTGTAACAATTTTCAATGTGCGTGATGTTTTTCCATAAAATGAGATGTTCCCGGCCGTCCTGGTCTTCGAATAAGAAGACTTTGTCAACACCGTCACCCTGTTTAAGCAACTCCACGATTTTGCCAAACGTTGCCCCTACTGCAAGCGTACTGCCGTCATTGAAATAGAACCTAGTCTTAATTTTTATCGGTGTCATTGCTAATTACCTCGATCTCCTTAACTTGCCCCTTCTTAATGCTGCTAATCATTGAGTATCCTGGCTGCCAAAAGCAGAATGCGCTGTCAAATTCGTTTGCCTGCCGAAGGAAATCGTATTCGACTCCCCTATCGCCCGTGATCTGCGGTGGACTTACCACCCAACCTTTCAGCCGCTCGCCGTTGGTCAACGTTACAGCCTCTTCTCTGATCCTGTATCCGATGTCAACTTCAAAATAGGCATTGCCGTCAAAGTTATTAGGCCACTCAGTTTTGCTGTTTCCGAACACTGGTGCTGCCAATTTCAGCAAATAAAGCATCTTGTCCGGAAACTCCGTGTAACACATCCACGTTTCTGGCTGAAACAGCGACGTGTGCATGGTTCCCCATGTTGCTCCTGACTTGGTGGAAACAATACTGATGAAATCTTCACCCGTAATACGTGCGACCAAGGTCAGGCCCTCATCTCTCGCAACTTCAGTGATGTTGATAGCCAATTCTACTGTTTCCATGTTCTTTCTCCTTTGCCATTTCTTCAGCAACGTCAGCTAGCAGTTTTATAGTTTCAGCGGCTCCCGTAGCTCCACGAACTACGTTCATTACAAAGTAATAGCTGTAATGCGACCGCTCACTAAGCTCCTTGTAAGTAAAACCAAATTTATTGTGAAGCTTTCGAATCTTCATCATGTCCGGCGGAAAGCTTTTGCCCAAGCAAATCGGGCATTTAGTTCCATGGGCAAGCCAGTTACTGAAATTATTGCCTTTTTTCTGAAATTCCTCTCCACATTTGCGGCACTTGATCTTGTAGATCCTTGACCCTGACCTTTTATCAGTCTTTGACGCATCCAGCACATCAAAGCCTTTACTTTCGAATAGCTTTGCGTTTCTTTCGACTGATTTAGTTCTATTGCAATTAGCACAACCGCAATCGTTGTTAAGAACTAGCCAACAACCAGCTTTGCGCATAAATGTATGCCCACAATCAAGGCATTTGACAGTTAGATAACAGCTCCAGCCCTTAATGTCGTCAAAATCGGGATAAATAAGCTCCCAATTCCCTTCTTTCGTCTCCCAGTACGGTCCGAAAAACTCAGGCCCTCGTGCTCGTTCTTTAGTGGCTTGCCGCATTCTCTCCTTTTGTTCCCAGAACAATTCAGACGGCGTTTTCATGGGATTCCTCTTTCATTTAGTTAGAACGGCAGGTCGTCGCTAGACACATCAATCGTGTCTGGTTGCCCTGCTGGTGTCGTGGGTTGCCCCTGTGAGCCAAAATCGGCCGCCTGTGGGGCTTGGTAATTATTCTGTGGTTGATCGGCTTGCTGGTAGCCAAACCCACCTTGTTGGCCATTATATTGGCCTTGTTGGTAGTTGCTGGCTGTCTGCCGACTTTCCAAGAGCTTGAAGTCATGACACATAACTTCGGTTACGTAAACTCTTTGCCCGTCCTTGTTGTCATAGTTACGGGTTTGAATCGCCCCAGTAATGCCAATCAAGCTGCCCTTGTGGGCGTAAGTTGCCAAGTTTTCGGCTTTCTTGCTGTACTTGGTGTTCCAAATCACGCACGGAATGAAATCCGCTTGACGGTTTCCGTTCTGGTCCTTGGTAGTCCGGTCGACTGCGAGTGTGAAGGCCCCGACCATCGTCCCGTTTTGCGTTGATCTCAGGCTGACATCCTTGGTCAACCGGCCAACCAGTACAACATTGTTAATCCCTGCCATTTTTGTTCTCCTTTTCTTCCGGGTTATGCCAATGCGCTTGATAAATCAGCTTGGCAATGTAATCGATCTGCGCTTTCCGACGCTTGTAGATTGCTTCGTTTCTGTTCATGTCCTCTTCAGAGGAGAATCCCAGCCGCTGCCATTGAGGCGGCACTCTGTTAATCCTTTCTTCTGTTGGTTCCATCGGTTCCCTCATTCGCCTCCTGCACCAAGTCAACATAGCTGTTATAGATGTATTGCTTTGAAAGAGCGCCAGCATCGATTGCACAAGCAAGAGTTGCGGCTTGTGCTGCAACTGCACGAGCGAAATTTTCGTTCTCAGGATCAACTCCTGGAAAAGCTTTGGCCATAATTCGAGCGGAAAATGCGTAACATAAAGCATCCACTTCGCCCCATCCCTTGGCATTAGGAATCAAAGCGGTTTGGAGCAAGATAGTGAAAATAAATTCGTCGACTAGCTTTTCAGCTTCATCTCTAGTCATTGTTTTCCTCCTAAATTTGGAAATTCGGCATCAGCCGCTTGTCTGCAATGCCAGAAAAGTCGAACCTCGTATTTTGGCTGTTGGCAAAGATCCGGCTGAAGATCTTGGCATCATACACGCGCTTCATCTCCCGCTCCGAAAGGTTGGTTGTGATGATGATCCGGTCTTGATTTTCCAGCACATCGTAGATCACGTCTTGCGCCCACTTAGTGGCTTCCTGACCAGATCGGCCCATGCTCGACTCCGTCCCCAGGTCGTCAATACAAAGGAGATCAACGCCCGTCATGATCTCCAGAGCCTTTTCTTTCGTCCAGTACTCACTGGGGTCGTCAAAGCTGTTTTTCAAACGGCTGAACAAGCGGCTAATGTTGATGAAGGCCATGCTCTGCCCACTGGTCCGGTGGACCTCTTGCATAAGAGCCATGGCTAAGTGGCTCTTGCCTGCCCCCGGTTGACCGTAGAGGACAGCATGGTGAGCGACCTTCTTGGCGGCAAAAGCTTCAGCAGCCTTGCCTACCCGCTTCTTCATAACCGCTTCCCTGCTACCATCTTCAGCAACGAAGCTGTCAAAAGTGCAGTCCCACATCTTAGGATTGACCAGCGAGTTCTCCCGAAACTTGCGGTCCTCAATCTCCGCCTGCGCTTTGCGGTCAAAGTCCAGCTGGAGTGACTTGATTTTTTCCAAGTCACACTGCGGGCAGTAGGTGCGAAACGCCCCGTCTCTTACGTTCTTGGATGACAGGAGCGGGCAGTGGTGCTTGGGGCACGTGTCCCCAGTTTCTTTGGCGCTCATGGCACTGGCAAGTGCCGCCATTGCGATTCCCATGATGTTTCTCCTTTCTAGAACGGCAAGTCGCCGTCTCCCTGTGGCGTCCATTGCTGGGCAAATAGGTTTTGGTATTCAGGCCTATCGTTGTTGTTAGACGTTCTGCTTGTTTGCTGCATCAAGTACTTGTAGAAATTCTTCTTAGCAAACAGAGTAGATGGCTGCAGAAAATCCTCTGCCAGTTTTCCACTTGAAAAGGTTAAGCCGGTTCCCTTCCACTCTGTTGTTTTCTTGTCTATGACTTCCTTGAAGTCTTCAACAGTGTAAGGGCGTCCCGCATAGTATTTGTCTTTGGGCTTCATATCCAGCAGTCCGTCTATTATGCTTCGGTTAGCAGGGCAGTCTTTGAATCGACTTCTTCCTGTTCTACCCGTCTTATCGTTAAGGTAGTCGAGAATCTCTGTATAGACCTTACTGTCCCTCTTTGCCTTCTTCGACCGACTACCGGTAGGTACTTCCTCTGATATATTCTTCTGATCTCTTATACTGATATCTTTATGGTCGTTTCCGCGACCCTCCCCCGGTCGTTCTGGCGACCCTACCCCGGTCGTTTCCGCGACCCTACCCTGGTCGCTCTGGCGACCTAGGTCGTTTCCGTGGCCTAGTGCACTGCCAAGAGTTATCTCTCTGCCCTTGATTCTCTTTGTCTGGTCGTCATAAACAACTGATCTTTTGATGTAGCCTTCTTCTTCCAGCAGGTTGAGATAAGCCTTCATAGCTGTTGGCTTGCAGTCTAGTCGGTCGCAGAGAGTGCTGTTAGACATGAAAAACTTTCCTGTTGTGTTGAGCATCGTATAGATCTCGCCGAAAAGGACGATCGCTTTTGGCCGCTTGAGCAGTTTTTTGTTGCGGCTTACTTCCGTCGGTATCATTACGAAGTAGTGACTACCTTTAAAATCAGCCATGTTTCTCCTCCCAACGTTTCTGCTTCCAATATTTTCTGCACGCTGCCTGTCTCCGTTTGTATTCCCGGTTAACCTCAGGCGGGACATCATCCGGTGGAACAACTAGCTCTGCCGGATCCACGCCCATGGCCTCAGCCAGCCGCTCAACTGTTGACGGATGGGGCTTGACATGGCCAGCAATTAACTGGGAAAGCGTTCCTCCCGTGATTCCCGCCTGCCATGCCAACTCGTATTTGTACATATGGCCGTGCTCTCTCAGCCAGGTCTCAACGTACCAACGGTCAAGAAACGGCCTTTTGTCTTCCATCATTTCCATGCCCCCGTTGCGGCGATCCGCTGAACAAGTGCCAGGTTCTCCTTGGATTGGTGCGCCCATACATCAAGCTCTTGGCTCTTCGGGCTGCCCTTGCCCGCTTGCATAGCCTCAGCAAAGAGCTGCAAGAGGGTAGTGCCGTTCTGGTCCACAACTGTATTAGTGGCTTCCTGCTTCGCTGCTTGCATATCTTCCATTTTGGCGGTAGCAGCGTCATGCAGGGCCTTTTGCTGTGGCGTTTGGCGGTGCTGTCTAACCTGCTGTGTTTGGGCTTGTCTGTTGTCCATGCTGTCAACGTCCCGGCTGTCGTCAAGCTGGAACAGTTGGTTCAGAGCGTATTTCGTTGCGTATGACAATGCAGTTCCCAAGCATTGCTCCCTGCTCATGCCCTTATGCTGCGAGGTTTCAGCGAACCCGATTCCCTCGCTTGGCTCCTCGCCGTCTTTTTTGAAGATCGCTTTGACAGTGATCAGCCGCTCGCCATTAGGTCCTGGGTCACTAATGGCAACGCTAGTGTCAAACTTTGCTGAATACTTGACCATTAGAGGCTTAACGCCTTCATAGATGTCTTCAACGTTCCGATATTTATACTTGCCAAAAGAGTTGTATTGGCTCTTTGGTGCTTTCAATTCAGCCCGAATCAAGCTGATTGTTGGCACCTTCTTTTCCTCAGTCATGGTTGCTGTCCTCCCATTCTCTCTTGATCGCCTCGTCATAGAGACGACTAATTACCTCGTCAATTACTTTGGAAGAAAGGGCATAGCGAACACATTCTTCCATGGTGCCGGCATAGGTGTCCGGCAACTCGCTTTTCAGCTTTTTCAGGTACCGGATAGCACCGGCCGGGGATTTGCTTGATTCAACGGCCTCAACATAGAGCCGCTCTTCCAGCTCTTTGGCCAGGACGATGATCTGGTCTTGATAAGACTTAACCAACTCACTCATGGTCATGGTCTCTTTCCTCCCGGTTCCCGGTCATAGGCTTCAAGGTCATCCTTGAGGCTTTGCAGATCGTCCAGCGTCGCATCCTCAAAGAAACTCACGACATCTTTGATTGACCAAAGGCCAGCGGCGTCCAAGAGGTCACCGACAACCTTTGTCCGGTCAATTTCGTCTAAAAGGTATTCCCTTTGGGCGTCCTCGTTAGGGTTATCGACTTCCATGAGTTCGGCCGCCTGCTGCATGATGAATTGCTGACGAGCTTCCACAATCATGTGGTTTTCAATATCCATTTGTGGTATCCTTTCATGTGTAGATTTATTAGATTTCTCGCTGATTTAGTACTCATTACCGTGAGTACTTTTTCTTTTTGCTCGTGAAGGCATTTGATGCTTTCACGAGTTTTTTAATTGTCTCTTTCGACAAGAGATCCGCCTCCTTACTTGAAATACTTCTTTTTGTTGGGATCACCCAAGATGATCCCGGATAACAACCCGATAACAGCCCACGCAAGGCCTTCCCAAATACTAATCATTTCGCTTACCTCCTTTACTTTGCCAACCGCTCGTTCCAGTCGATGTCAAGCTGGTGGCTCTCCATCCATTGAGCGGCTTTCCGCTCAAAGATGATCGTCCCCCGGCTTCCTTCCCCCCGGTGCGGGTTGACTACCCAACCACCTTTGGCGTAATCGACCTCTGGGAAGCGGTCGAACACGAATGTCCGAACCCACTCCGGTGACTTTCCACCGCAATACTTGCGGCGAAATTCGTTGATGCCAATAGTCCGGCCAGTCAGGTCTTCTTCCAGACGTGGCCGCTGCTCTTTGACCGCCTTGGCAATCATCTCTGCCAGGGCATTTTCGTTAATTAAGTTCATGGCGTCCTCCTAGATTAGGAATCCGAAGTTGTAGTATCCCCACTCATCCGGTTCCTCATCGGTTTCTTCAAAGTATTCGAAGATCCGGTCAGCGGTATGAGTGCCTTCGATAAATTCAATCCAGCCATAGAGCTTGTCTGGATCTTCTGAGTAAGTAGCTTCTCTAATCTGATTGGCTACTTCTTCATCTTTGCTGGTCCAGTCTGGAGCATAGCGATAGTGAGCGCAGGTCTCTTCGATCTGCTCGTCGCTGATCTGCAGGCCCATGACTTCCCTGGCTCCGGTCAGTACATCTTCCGGCTTGATGCCGGATTGTTCGCAGTCTGTCCAGTCGTCCCAGAGACGTTGCTGGAACGCAAAGATAGTGTTAATTTTCATGATTATGCCCTCCTTATGCGATGTCGTCCCGTTCAATCAGTGGCAGAACGCCGTTAGTTCAGTTAATTCAAGTTCAAATCAACTCTATGCTTTTTAATGGCTTCTTCACTAGCTAGCATAGTTGCCAGAACATCTTCAATCTGAATCTCAGTTCCCTTACACTGAGATTCTTTTTTATGGTTCAGTTCCATCTTGATCACCTCTCAGATCGACTTCTCAAACGCATCAGACAGATCCTCAATCAGCCTGATCAGCTTCGTTTCAGTCTGCTTACTGATCAATTTCCTGCTATGCTCATCGCGCAGCTCTTTTACTCCTGTTGCAATTGCTTCAATGACCCATTGCCCACCAGGCAACAGCTTGGACGGTTGGATCCTCATCATTGATCATTTGCACGCAATAGCCTTTTCTGAGTGCTACAACTGCCCGTACTTCTGAAGCCTGGTCACTAGCCAGCTTGTCCAGCTGACTAAGGCTGTTGGTACTGCTGGCAACGGCCGCACGGACCTCTGGCGCCGGATCTTCAATCAGCTTGTTCAGGCCGTACCCACCCCGGGCAACAGCGGCCCGTACTTCTGGCGCTGGATCATTCACCAGCTTGTCCAGCTTACGCCCACGATAGGCCGCATAGGCCCGCGTGCTGGCATCTTTGGACTCAGCCAAAGCGTCCAAAAGGTACTCTTTAGTGTCAATCATTTCAGTCACGCTTTCTGCTAAAAATCAAACTCTTCCTGCTCAATCAGTGGGAGAACGCCATTGCTCTTCAGCAGTTCATACGGCCCCAGTCGTCCTTTTTGAGTCCACTTGGTTTGCATCACTGCCTTCTTAGTGCCGTCAGCCCGATCAACTACGATGGTGTCGCTGTGGGTCCAGCCGGTCTTCTGGTACTTGGAGTACAAAAGCCAGGTTGATCCTTGCTTGTACTGCACTTTCAAGTCGTGCAGCTTGGCGTTCAGCTCCCGGCCACTCATCCCGTAGTCCTTGGCGATCTGAGTGATCGTAACTAGGGACTCGTTCTTAAGAACTAGGTCGTAGTAGCTGGCCTTCGGCGTCAGCTCGTTGACCCGTTGCTCAGCGATCAGACGGCCCTCCCGTTCCGCCTTGAGGTCGGTGGCCAGCTTGATGATCGTGTCGGGATCGCTGAGGATCTCTTCGATCTTCTGATTGGTCATGTAAGCCCCATGCTTGCGGATTGCTGGCAAGACTTCTGAGGTCACCCACCGCTTGAACTTCTTCGCGGTGGGGAGCTTGCTCGACAGTACCAGAGAGTACAAGCCGGACTCATTGATAATAGTTTGTTTTCTCAGCTGACCTGCGGTACTGATTTGGTACTTCAGCTTATCTTCATCATCGACGTGGGCATTAATGTCACGACTGCCATTCTGGTACCCTAAAATATCAGCCACGTCCTTACCAACGAACCATGGTTTGTTGGTAATTTCAATGGTTCTTACTTGGCTTCCTTCGAAATTGAAAGTCTGAATATCGTTGTTCATCGTGTTGCTCCTTGTTACGCTTTGGCGCGTAATATCACTTTAAAAAAATTTGCCGCTTGTCTAAACGGTAAACTTCATACATTTTGTCTAGCATAGCTTGTCGAATCTGACTAGAGTCACGTTCGTAGTGGCTTAAGGTCTGATACGAAATTCCCAGAGCCTTCGCCGCTTCTTTCTGCGTAAGCCCAGCATTGATTCTCGCAGCTTTTACTGTAAGTTGTGGCATCACTACTCTCCTTTCATTAGGCTAGGTCTGTTTCAACCTTACATGTACATTCTATTACGCGCTGTTGCGAAAGTCAACACTTTTTTCTTGTTTTTTTTAATTTCTTTCGCGCGGATTTGAAATGATTGATATAATTAGACCAAGGAGGCGATTACAATGCCTGGAAGAAAACTGACACCTCAAGATATAGAAGACAGAAAAATAATATCAAGCAATCTCAATTCTCTGCTTGCTAAAAGTGGAAGAAAAAAGTCTGACATTACATCTCAATGTAAAATTCCTGCTAGTACTTTAACTGGCTATTTTGCAGGGACCAGGCTCCCAACTGCTGAAAATGTCAAAGCATTAGCCGAATTCTTCCACGTTAAGCCGGAAGAGATTGACCCTCGACTGAACCCAGCTCCATCTAACGTCATACCAATCAATCGCACTAAACTCCACCGCATCCCTGTTATTGGCACTATAGCATGTGGTGATCCTATTGATGCTGAGCAAAACGTTGTCGATTACCTGGAACTCCCCGGTCACTTACCTGATGGCGCTTTTGCGCTGATCTGTGAAGGCGATAGCATGGAGCCTAGCCTGCAAGATGGTGACCGGGTGGTGATTGAACCTACTCCTAATGTAGAAGACGGTGAAGTGGCTGCTGTGCTTGTGGACGATCAGGCCAAAGCGACTCTAAAGCGAATCAAGCACATAGGCGATTCGATTTGGCTGATGCCGGATAATCGGGATTATGACCCAATTGTCTTAGACGCTCAGCACCCTGGCAGGATAATTGGCAAAGCAATTAAGTTGATACGGGACAAAATCTAACTGGCCAGTACGATAACGCAGTCGATAGCGTCCTAGCACTACGTCTAAATGGAATGCAAGATTTGATGAAAGCACAAAAATAGGAGGGAAAAGGGAAATGGAAGAAAAGAAAACTACTCCAATCAAACCAGAAGAAAAGAAAGAACCTAAGTTTTGGAAGGGCAACACAGAAAACGCCTTTGCCTACTCCATCATGATCGGTTTCTCTGTAGGTATGGCCAACATGATCTTTTTACACTGGGGCTGGCATCCGGGCATTATCTCCATGATTTTGATCTTCTTAATCGTGGGAACCAATCCGGCTTTTGCGGACAAGCGAACCCCTGAAGAAAAGCAGGCCGATGCAATGAAACGGCTCCATGAAGAAAGCGTTAGAAAGCAGGCGCAAGCAGCCAAAACGCAGAACACCATGCAAGCCAAGTCTGACAAGATGGATGAGCAACTCAAAAAGAACCAGCTCAAGATCCAGAAACAACAGATTAAGGAAATGCGCCACGCCATGAAATGTCCTCACTGTCATAGCACGAACGTGAAGCCGCTTGGCGTTCACCGCAAGGATTTCAGCCTTGGCCGTCAGTTTATGTGGGGCTATGGATCCGGCTCAAACGGTAAAGTGACAAAGAAAACAGATTTCGTCTGCATGAAATGTGGCAAGCGGTTTGTGAAATAGAATGGCGCCAGATGGCGCTTTTTTAATATCAAAAGGAGGGCACCATGGCTTATATCGAAAAGAGAAATGGGAAATGGCGGGCCAAAGTCTCTTGGAATGGTGTAGATGGAAAGCGTCACACGAAGTCAAAACAGGGCTTTGATACCAAACGGCAGGCGATGCAATGGGCCAGTGAAATGGAGGTTGCCAAAGGGAAAAATCAGATCTCCCACCAGGACCCCACTTTTGCCGATTATTTCAGCGATTGGGCTAACACTTACAAGATCCCCAATACCAGCGCCAACACGCAAAACCGCTATAGACACGTCCACGGAAGGATTGTAGATTACTTTGGCCAGGTTAAACTGTCGAAAGTGACAAGGCGGCAGTACCAGCAGTTTATCAACGAATATGGGGCCGATCATAGCAAGTCAACCATGCAGAAAGTTCACGGGACAATAAGGTCCTGCGTATCCGATGCCATGAGTGAAGGGATAATCCACTCTAACTTTACCGACCGGATCAACTTGGTTTGGAATGAATCTAACACAATGCAGGTTGAATACTTGTCGGTCGCTGAAATCAAAATGCTGATAGCTTCTCTCTTGAATGGTGTTAAGCCTAATTACACTAGTCGCTATATGATCTTGTGCGCAATCTATACCGGGCTAAGGCTTGGCGAAATACTAGCGTTAGAATGGACAGACATCGATTATGTAGGCCATACTATTTCTGTTACTAAGTCTTACGACTATGCAGCAAAGCGGACTAAAGAGCCAAAAACAGCCAGTTCTAAACGGACTGTACGTGTCTCTGCAGGCTTTCTAGAGATGATAGAGCCACTTAAAATCAATCATCAAGAGCGGGTGTTTGCGCCCGTTGACGGTTCTTATATCTCTTCTAGTGCGGTAAACAAGACACTAAAAAAGCAGCTCAAGGCTTGCGGGTTGGTAAAGAAAGATTTCCACTTTCACAGCTTACGGCACAGCCACGTTGCCTTACTTCTTTATGAGGGCGTCCCACTCTATGCAATAAGCAAGCGGCTTGGTCATGCTGACATGGCAATTACTGCTAGAAAATACGCCTATTTGATTGACGAACTCAGGCAAAAGAGCGATGATCGAATAGAAGAAATTTTGAACGATTTGAACGCAAAAAAAGACACGTAAGTTTAAAACTACGTGTCTTTTTTGATGCTTGGTTCCCGTTTGGTTCCCGGTATGGGCTATAAACGTTGATATAGCGGCGTTTCTAACTCCGGTTAAATGGAGATGAGGGGAATTGAACCCCTGTCCAAACGCATCCCGTCACTAGTCTCTACGATCATAGTCATATTATTTAAACTTCACCGGGGCAAAACGCCATATGACAGGGCCAAACAGCCACGGCTAACCTGTTAGTCTCTTCTCGCTTATTCAGGTGTGATAAGCAAGCGTATCCCGTAAGGTTGATACCGCAAGACCGCCACGGGTAGGCAGTCTATTGGCAGCTGGGCTGAACTAGGCAGCTACAGCGTATGAGTTTTCGTTTGCAGTTAATTTAAACTGTTTAACGTTTTAACGTAGACGTAACCTACGAATCGCAACCAGCGCGGGTCTGCGCCTGTCGAATCCCAAAACATCCCCAAAATAGAGAACATGATCATTTTAGCAAAAAATGACCATGTCCTCAAATATTCTGCTTAAAAACTTTTACTTAAGCTTGGCCAAACGGACAACGTCACGTTCGATCATCAATTCTTCGTCAGTTGGAATAATCAAACCAGCCAGCTTGGAATCTTCCTTGGTGATGAAGCCTTCATTAGCAGCCTTGTTAGCTGCGTCGTCAAAGTCAACGCCCATGAAGGACAGTGACTTCATGACCCCTTCACGGACTTCATCATCGTGTTCGCCGATCCCGGCAGTGAAGACAACCGCGTCTGCCCCGCCCATTTCAGCAATGTAAGAGCCAACGTAGCGGACTACCCGGTTGATGAATACAGCATCAGCCAGCTTGGCGCGCTTGTCATCACTGTTTCTGACGTCCCGCATGTCGCTGGAGATACCGGAGAGGCCCAAAAGGCCTGACTTGTGGTTCAAAATGTCGATCATTTCATTGAAGTCAGTGATTCCTTCCTTCTTCATGATGTACTGCAGAACTGACGGGTCAACGTCACCTGACCGGGTCCCCATGGTTACCCCAGCCAAAGGTGAGAAGCCCATGGAAGTGTCGTAGCACTTGCCATCCTTAACCGCAGTAACTGAAGCGCCTGAACCCAGGTGGCAGACAACCAGCTTAAGGTCCTTGAGGTCCTTGCCCAGCAATTCAGCCGCCTTGCCGGAAACGTAGCGGACAGAAGTGCCGTGGGCGCCGTACTTGCGGGCCTTGTACTTCTCGTAATATTCGTATGGCAAGGAGTAGATGTAGTGTACTTCATCCATTGACTGGTGGAAGGAAGTGTCAAAGACGCCGACTTGCGGCACGTCCGGCAGGATGTTCATGAAGGCTTGAATGCCGTGGCCTTCTGCCGGGTTGTGCAGAGGAGCGTAGTTAGTCAAGTCAAAAACCTTGTGGATGTTGTCCTTGTCGATGATTGCTGAGTCTGGGAACAATTCCCCGCCGTTCACGATCCGGTGGCCAACGCCGACAATTTCCTTGACGTCTGCAATAACGCCATATTCTTTCAGCCAGTCAAGCAGGGTTTGCACGGCTACTTCCTGGTTTGGCAAGTCAACTTCGGCTTCATGCTTGGTCCCATCAGCCAACTTCATTGAAAAGGTTGAACCATCGATACCTATACGGTCGCCCAGCCCGGAAGCTAAGACACTCTCATCAGCTAATGAGAACAGCTTATACTTAAATGAAGATGAACCAGAGTTGATTGCTAAAATCTTATCCATTATTAAAAAACTCCTTTTACTCACTTCACAAACTTAATTATCTTTCTTAGTATACCACTCGTTCAGTTTAATATTAAGGGCTACCAAAGATTCTTCCTTCTTCAGATTTTCAAGCTTTGTGAGCAAAACTTCCTTCGGCGGCTTGCTTTGGCCGTGGTTTTGGAAGATAAGGATACTTTTTTGACTTATCTTGCTTTGGAATAAGCTGCTTGGCAATTGCACGATCGCCTGCAGGTAGACCTTACTTGCCAGCCAGGGCATAAAGTCAGCCCCAACCGTACCAGTCAGCATGTTCTGCGGGACCAAAAGGAAGGCAAAGCCGTCTTCAGCCAGGTTCTTGACGATCTGCTCAACGAAGAGGACGTGCGCGTAGGCGTGCCCCTCCTTGGTCCGGAGGTCAAAGTTCTTGGCATTGTCGTCGTTAGCGTAAAAGCCGATCGGCAGGTCGCTGACCACTACGTCTGGCTTGACAGGCCAGCCGGTCAGGGCATCCTGGCAGTAGAAGTCGGCCTTTAACCCCGCCAAGTGGGCGGCCACGTCGGCCAAGTTGAGCATTTCTTCATCATTATCCAGGCCAACCAGGTCAAAGCGGTCTTCTGAATGATTCTGGGCGGCCAGCTGCTGGTCAACAGAAAAGAGCAGGTTGCCGCTGCCCACTGCCGGGTCCAGCAGGACTTGCTTTCTCTTAGGCAGGAGCTTGTCCATAAACAGGGTCAAGACCGTGGCTAAAAGCGGCGGAGTCGGCATCTGGTTAGCATCCCGGCCGTCATCGTTGACGGCCTTAAGGACCAGGAGGCCATAGACCTGTTCTTTCTGGGCCTTGGACCAGTTCTTGTAGTCTAAAGCCGCGTAGCGTTCTTTAAGCTCAGCCACCGTCTTTTGGTCCGGGGCTCCCATTTCCACGCGGATTTTCCCGCTTTCCAGGTTGTCAAAAGTTTCCACCAAGGCATCAGCCAGGGACACGTTCAAGGCTTCTTGCAGGCATTCGACTGCTTCCAGAGTCTGCCCAAACAGTTCTTCAATTCTATTCATGACTTAAGTCCACCCTTCTTTGAAATACATACCAATTCTAATGATTTACAAGGAAGGGTGCAAGAAATTTCACCCGCCCCAGAGGTAACTTGCCAGCAGCTGGTTGATTTTAATGACATGCTGATAAGCATCCAGGTAACTTTCAATCAGCAGAATTGTCGTGACTAGCAGTAGCACGCTGGTCAGCAGGGCGCTCCCCCTTTGCCGGTTTAGCCTGGTCTGTTTTCTGATCTTCAGTCTTTTTCTCAGCCTCCTTTTCTTTTTCCGGTGCCTTGTCGACTTTAAAATACAAAATTGACCTTTTCCCCTTTTCATTGATATGGACCTCCATCAAGCCATCCCTGGCCGCGAACGTTGCTCCCCAGATTGGCAGCAGGGTCATGTTGCCGCCGTCTGGTCCGGATCTTCTGACCCGAAGATTATTTCCGCCATTGTCCATTTCCAGAACGTAGCCAGCTTTGTCTATCTTTTCTTCCCCCTCCTTGTCTTCCTTTTTCTCTTCTTTGATAAACATGATCTTCAAAGGATTGGAATTCTCCAGATCAATATAGGTCCGCTGGCTGTCCTTTTTCAAAAACTTGGCGAACTGGACATAAGAGAAGACCAGTTCATTAGGATCGTGCCGGTCTTTTTCAAAGAGGGTAAAAAGCTTAAGGCTAGAGGACAAAAGAGACAGGCAAATCACCGTCACCAAGAGGGCAACCATGGTCTCCAGCAAGCTGAAAGCCTTACTTCTGGCAAATCTTCTGCTGGGTTTCATCATACAGGTCTCCTTTGCCGGTCAAGACATACTCATGGTCCCTGACCTTGACCCGCTTGACCGGGCACTCCTTCAGCATCCGGTAGGCCAGGGCCTGGTTGGCCCGCTGGCTTGACTCTTGCTCTAGTTTCTTTAGCCCGCTGAGGCAGGTCAACATGGCAGTTAGCGCAATACAGACGATGGCCAAAGCCACTACCGCCTCCAGGGCCAAAAAGCCTTCCTGTTTACTTTTTATTGATCTTCCCCCACGACAGCAAAAAGGTATATGCTTTCTCATACTCTTTTTTCCCCTGATCATTTTTTATGATTCTCAGCGTGAAGGCCTGGCTAGTGGTTCCGTCGCTGCTGATTGTCCAGCCTGATGTATTGTTAAAGTTGGTATAAACCGTAACTCCATCTGGAATCTTGAGGCTCTCATGCCGGCCGTCTTGAATGACTTCCAGCTTGCCCTGGCTGCTTTGGTTGTAGATCACGACTCTTTTTCCCGTAATGGCGGCACTTCTGATTTTCTCTTGAAAAAGTCCCGCCGCCTGCCGGCAGAAGCGGTCAAAATTGATCTTGTCTTCAAAGCCTTGAAAGCTCATCTCCCCGATACCCAGCAGCATCCCCGCGATAGCCAAGGTTATCACCGTCTCCAGCAGGCTGAAGGCCTTCTGCCTCATTCTCCGCCCTTGGCGAAGTCGCCGATCGCCAGCTTCTTATCCTCAGCCTGCTCCTCCTGCTTTTGCGTCAAGTAGTGGGCATCCACCAATTCCTGGAAAGAGGCCGGCTTCTTGCCCGTATTTTCTTCATATAGCTCCACCTGGGTCTTAATGGTCGTGGTAAAAGCATCGTTAGTCCGCTTATCGGCATGGTCCTTTTGGGCTAGCAAATTTGGCGAGATCAAAAGAACCAAAGTCGCGATAATTGCGACCACGATCACCATTTCAATTAAAGTAAAAGCCCGCTGGCGCTTTGGACAAAACCGTCTTAAATGTTTCATTTCCTTTTTTCCTCCGCAAAACTAAAGCTGCTGCATACTGTCGTAAATCGGCAAAAGCAGCTTTAAATACATTCCAATAATGCACAGGCCGATCAAGATAAAGCAGACCGGCTGCACGTTAACGATTAGCTTGGACAGCTTCTGGCGCAGGCGGTTGAACAAAAGCCCGGACAAAAGCAGGCACTGCCGGCTCAGTTCCTCCCGTTCACTGCCCGCCTGCAGCAGCATCAAGAGCTCCTGGCTCAAAAATGGCTCCTTCTGGATGACCTCTTCCACTTTCTTGCCCCGCAGAATCGCGTCTCGCGCCCGCCGGCCCACTTCTTCTTGCAGTGACCCCGGCGCCTGCCGGCAGGCAAAGTCACACATCTGCTGCAGGGAAAAGCCGCTGGCCAAAAGCATGCCCAGGTCATAAGAGATCAAATACTGGCCATACAAGGCCACCACTGGCCCGAAAACCGGCCAGGTCAGGAGCTTTTTAAAAGACTGGTAGTCCTGCTTCTTCATGTAAGCTGCCGCGATAACGACTAACATGATGACCAAAACCAGTAAAAAAACTAAAATCAGCAAGAGCAGGTCCCCCTGTTTGGCGGAACTGCCAGCAAATTCTACCGACAAAAAGTTCTGCATGAAGATTAAAATCAAGGTCATCATCCCTGCCAAAACGACCGGGTAGGCCAGTTCCCCCTCCAGCTTCTTGACTTGCTCATTCTTCATCCGCCCCAAAAGGGCCAGCTGGTCCAGGGATTCATCCAGCCGCCCTTGGCTAAGTGCCATGTCCAGCTGGGTCACCGTCGTCTTGTTAAAGCCCAGGCCCGCGAAAAGCTGACCCAGTTCTTCTCCCTGCCGCATTTTTTCATCCAGCCGGGCCAGCTGCTTTTTCCGCTGGGGCCAAAGCAGGGGCAAGAGCTGCAAGCTCTTGGTCAAGGAAAAGCCGTTTTTTAAACAGTTGGCCAAAAAGGCCAAGAGCTCCACCTGCTCACTCTGCTTCAGCTTAGCCGCCTTTATATTGCCTTGCCACATCCGCGCTTATCTCTCCTTTCTCCACCAGCCTGCTTAAGTTTTCCTCCCAAGCCGCGAAATTTCCTCTGACGGATTGCCCCAGAGCCGCCAGCAAGTCCTCTCGGCTGGCCAAGTCCAGCAGGCAGGCTGGCCCCTTTTCCCCTGGCAGCAGGCGCTGGTAGGAAACCGCCGTCAAGCAGTTGACCAGTTCATTATTTTTAACCCCCAGGCTCTCCAGGCGGGAAATGGTTTGGTAGGTACTTTTGGCATGCACTGTGGCTAAAACCAGGTGGCCGCTTAATGCCGCGTCAACCGCTAAATTGGCCGTCTCTTCATCACGGATTTCACCGATGATCAAGACATCCGGCCGGTGACGAAGAGCCGCCTTTAAAAGGCTGGCATAGCTGATCCCGGCCCCGGCATTGACCTGGGCTTGAAAAAAGCTCTCCTCATACACTTCCACCGGATCTTCAATCGTCATCACCATTTTCGTCTGGCTGAGCTTTCTGGCCAGTTCATACATGGTCGTGGTCTTACCCGACCCAGTCGGCCCGCTGGTCACGATCATCCCCCGCAGCCAGCAAAGGTCCACCAGGTCCCTAAACTGGTCCGGGAAAAAGTACCGGCTCTCCCCCAAAGCATAGATGATCCGGATGACCAATGAATCCTCCCCCCGGTAATCACCCACGCTGGAGAGTCGGAGCCAGTAGTCCTGCCCCGCCAAATTGACAGCCATGCTGCCGACCTGGGGGCGGCGGTGTTCGGCAATATCCATTTCAGCTTGGTACTTAAACCAGTTGATCAGTTCATTTCCCGCCTCCCGGGTCAGGGACGGCCTTTCCTCCAGATCCCCGGCCCGCAGACGAAGTTTATAGCTGCCCTTTTTCGGCAGGAAAAAGATGTCACTGGCCCGGATCCTAACTGCTTCTTCCAGCATTTGCCGGGCTTTGTCTGCAACTTCCACAAGGTCCTCCTTTCTTTTTTCCTCCTCCACTTACTAGTACGCCAAAAGTGGCGATTTTTTTCTGAGAAGGCAAAATTTTTTCAAAAAAATCGTAAAAGAGCATAAAAAAACGCGGCTTTCCTCAGAAAGTCGCGTTTTGTATAGTTTATTTACAGCTTAATTATTCTTCTTCGTCAGCTGCAGCGGTGTAAACGTTGGAAACGTCATCGTCGTCTTCCAAAGCGTCAACCAGCTTTTCAAATTGTTCCTTCTTGTCTGCTGGAACTGGAGTGGTGTTTTGCGGCACCATAGTCAGTTCAGAAACTGCCAGCTGGTAGCCGGCCTTTTCCAAAGCATCGCGGACAGCAGTGAAGCTCTTGGCGTCAGTGTAGATTTCGTAAGCGTCGTCGCTGGTTTGCAGGTCGTCGCCGCCGGCTTCCATGACGTCCATCAGCATTTGGTCTTCATCCGCGTCAGTAGTTGACCGGTCGATTACAATGTAGCCCTTGCGGTCGAACATGTAGGCAACTGACCCAGTAGCACCAAGGCTGCCGCCGTTGCGGGTGAAGGCCACGCGTACGGATGAGGCAGTCCGGTTCTTGTTGTCAGTCAAGGCTTCAACCAGGATGGCAACACCACCCGGTGCGTAACCTTCGTAAGTTACTTCATCGTAGTGTTCGTCTGAGTTGCCTTCAGCCTTCTTGATGGCCCGTTGGACGTTGTCCTTTGGCATGTTGGCAGCCCGTGCCTTGTCCATGACCAAACGCAAGCTTGGATTACCTGAAGGGTCAGGACCACCACTCTTTGCAGCCATATAAATTTCACGGGAGAGCTTTTGGAAAACCTTCCCTCTCTTAGCGTCTTGCGCATTCTTGCGGCCTTGAATATTGTGCCATTTTGAATGTCCTGACATTTAGGATCCTTCTTTCTGTAATTAATATAATCAACTTTTTTATAATAACTCAGGAAGGGCAGAAATTCAACGGCTTCAGCCCCTAAATAGCCGCCTTTTTTCGCTCCCTGCGCTGCTTAACCTGATAAAAAATCACCGCCAAAACAATGGCCAGCAAGGCCCCGCTGGCATCCAGCATCACGTCATGCACGCTGGGGGTCCGGTCCCCGGTCAGGAACTGGTGGAACTCATCCATGGCCGCGAAGGCAAAGGCACTGGCCCAGACAAAGAGGGGGCCGGTCCATTTGATAACGAAAACTCTTCTTAAGCCCAAATAGGCAAAAAGGCCATAGAAGAAGTAGCTAGTAAAGTGGGCCAGTTTCCGGACCACGAACTGGGTGAAGCCAGCTGACCCGTCAGTCTTGACATTGTGCCAGACCCCGCCGTAATAGATATTGAGCCGGTGGATTAAATCTTCCAGCCAGCCCAGGTAGGTATGGATAAAACCAGCCTTCATCTTCTGCTCATGGTAGGTCATCGAGCTTGAGATGAAGAGCATGACCAAGACAGACAGGGCCAGGAGGAGGTAAATCTTTTCTCTTTTGCTAAACTTAAAATCATTCATGTAGTTTATTTTACCATCATTTTCGTCATTCTTATTGACTTTTGGCTATTTTTCCCGTATTCTAATATGATTTGCAGGTAAGCTGCAGATCTTGAAAGGGTGTGACTGTTAAAAAGTATTAATTTCATCCAGTGTTAAATAGTAATTTTTCTTACCAATTCATGATATAATGCCGGTATCAAAAGATTGGGAGGAAGAAATAATGAGCGAATACATGTCCATATCAAAAGCAGCTGAATATCTTAATGTTGCTAAGTCAACTCTC
>SKEH01000095.1_pt1 | contig 60275 bp, 44 predicted proteins | sample 4826571 | NCBI WGS metagenome assembly SKEH01 (sample SAMN11008814, study PRJNA524170) | human gut metagenome | biome: Human fecal sample; material: Feces; isolation source: fecal sample from pouch patient p29 | host: Homo sapiens | place: Israel: Tel-Aviv | collected 2016-09-14 | reverse complement strand
AGTCTTTAGAATTTCTGTAGTAAAATCGTTCATATGGAAGTCCTCTTTTCTGTGAATGTGTTGTGGTAACTCTATTCTACAGAAGGGACTTCCTTTTTTCTATTTACACAAAATATTTTACACTCTCTTAATTTGTTATCTCAATCATAACAAAGTTATTTTAATTATCACTTTCTATTTTGAACAAGCATTTTATTATCAATATGGTCAAGCCTCCTTTAGAATGAAAGTAGATTACACCTAGAAATAATGATTGGTTGCTACCTGTTCTTGATGAGAGGAGATTTTTTTATGAAAGCTGTTACTTGGCAAGGCAAACAAAAAATGGAGATTCGAAATGTTGAGGATCCCAAAATTTTAGAACCCACCGATGCGATTATCCGTATCACCGCTACAGCAATTTGCGGCTCCGCTCTGCATCTTTATCATCATGGTGAAGCTGTTTTGGAAAAAGGTTATGTCGTAGGTCATGAACCGATGGGTATCGTCGAAGAAGTTGGTTCTGCTGTTACCAAGTTGAAAAAAGGCCAACGTGTGGTCATCCCCTTCAACATCAGTTGTGGTCATTGCCACTTTTGTCTGAATGAAATGGAAAGTCAATGCGACCGTTCGAATTCTGATCAACTGTATGGTGGATTATTTGGTTTTGGTAGTCTGAATGGCAACCATTGGGGTGGACAAGCAGAATATCTTAGAGTACCTTTTGCAGATACCACTTCTTTTATCGTACCAGACAACGACCTAGCAGATGAAAAAGTTCTTTTCTTATCTGATATTCTTCCTACAGCTTATTGGAGCGTACAAAATGCGGGTGTGAAACAAGGCGATACAGTGATCGTCTTAGGATCAGGACCTGTCGGATTATTTGCACAAAAATTCGCAACGATGGCAGGCGCTTCTCGTGTGATCGCAGTTGACCCTGTGCAACATCGAATCGATAAAGCAGGAAGATACAACAATGTAGAAACATTTCTCTTAGAGGATGTTCAAAATGCAGGTACTGACCTCTATGAATTAACAAAAGGCGGTGCGGATGTCATTATAGACTGTGTGGGAATGGATGGATTAGAACCGGTCAAAGAAAAGGCGAAAAATCTAGTTAGCTTACAAAGCGGAACGATTTCACCGATTCAGATTGCTGCAAAAGCAGCGAAAAAATTTGGAACTGTCCAAATCACAGGCGTTTATATGACTCCTGCTTCATCGTATCCTTTACAAGAATTTTTTATGCGAGATATTACTGTGAAACACGGTCAAGCGCCAGTCGTTCACTTGATGCCAAAAATCTACGAGATGATTGCTGATAACCAGTTTGACCCAGCACAAATCATCACACATGCAATGCCATTGGCAGATGCCGCACGCGCATATGAAATCTTTGACAAAAAAGAAGATAAAAATATCAAAGTTGTTTTGAAACCTTAGTTTTAATCAATAGTTAGGTGAGTTAAATGCCAGAAATCAAGCGAAATACGCACGAAATAGATATTGGAAAAGAAGAAGATATCGAGATACGCGGTCAACGATTCCGTCTTTATTTTCAAAATCGTTATACTTTGCTTTCACTCGCAGTCGATTTTTTGACAGGAATCTTCTATATTTTTGGAAGTGTTGCTCTTCTGACAAAGATACCCGATCGTTACAGCACCTACTGCTATCTTGCAGGAGCGGTCTTTTTGACAGCTCGCCCTATCTTAAAAATCATCCGTAATGTCTTTATCTACGATAAAAAAAAGAAAGAAAAACTTCAGCAAAACAAAACCTAAGTTTTTATTAGAGGGAAAAGCTGCGTGTCACACTTATCCAGAATGGATAGCTATCGTTCTCTTGTTTTAAAAAAAGCACTTCTTTCCTTTATAAACAAGTAGCCGTCTAATCTCGAAAGAGGCTAGGACAGAAGTGTTTAACTCCGAGAAATAAGCCGAAATCCACGAAATTTGCTTTTCAAATTTTTGTGGATTTCGGCTTATTTAAGAAGGAGTTGCTTCTGCTCCCACCGTTTATTCGTTTTTAAAGAATGAGATAAAAGTGTTTCTTACTTTTGTCCCACGCCCTACGCGTTTTTTTAGGCTGAGCTTTGCTATACTTCTTTAGTCTTCGGCAGTATCGATTTGATACATACGCACTGGTATTCCTTCGTTATCTTGAACCATCGCTAAAAAATCCCAATCATATCTTTCATAAAAATCAGTGTGATCCGTCACGAGATACAACCGTTCGATCCCCATATTTTTCATGTCTTTTCTAGCTAACATTAAAATTTCTTGTGCAATCCCCTGATCCCGATACTCTTTTTCTACAAATAAAGCACACAGATTAGGCGTTAAATCCGGACGATCATGAAAATCATTGTCGATGATCCCCGCACCAGCGATGATTTCTTCGTCTTCATTTAATACGATATACCACTGAGGAACTGGTTGTACTTTTGAGATGGCTTCATCAATACTTTCTTCATATACTGAATAGGGAAGATGCCATTTAGAAGCAAACCATTCCGCTGCCTGCTTTTTCCATTCGGGTCGTTCCCTTAACTTTATTAGTTGGTATCCTTTCATATTTCTCCCACTCCCATTCACATTTGCCCTATTATAGCATGCTTATTCGTGAACAACTCCCCTGTTGCTTTTTTCTACTAAAAAGCAAAGAAGATGAGATAAAAGTAAAGATCACTTTTATCTCATCTTCATATAAACTGTATTATCGTAATGCTCGATAACCAACTATTTAAGCGCTTAATTCTTCTTTTCGTCTTTCTTGGATCGTCGCTACTTTAACGAACGGTAGATAGATTAAGACTGATAATAGCAAGTTGACTGCGGCTAAGATACCGCCAGAAATACTTTTCGTTGCTAAGACCCCGCCAATGATTGGTGGTGTTACCCATGGTGGCATAACTGTAGCTGCTGGAACTAGACCAGTAGAAGTAGCAAAGTAAGCTACAGATACTAAAACCATTGGTGTCAAGATGAACGGAATGAACATGATCGGGTTCAATACGATCGGCAAACCAAACATTGTTGGTTCATTGATGTTGAAGATACCTGGTGCAATCGACAAGTTCGTCACGACCATGTATGGTTTGTTTCTGCGGCCAACTAAGTAAATCGCTAATAGAAGACCTAAAGTAGCTCCTGTACCACCTAAGTTAACAAAGCTGTCAAAGAAAGGTTTGTTAACGATGAATGGTGCGCTGTGTCCTGCGGCAATTGCATTCACATTTGCTTCAATTGCTGGTGCGTTGATTGTTTGCATCAATGGATCGACCATATTTGCACCATGTAAACCAAAGAACCATAAGAATGGTGTGATGAAAGCTAAAAGTAGTGCTGATGGGTAAGAGTTTGCTAATCCCATGAATGGTTCTTGAACAAGTGTATAGAATGCACCAACGATATCAGCCACGCCGAATGCAGCAAAGATTGCAGCAACCAATGCAAAGAATGAGATCGTGATCATTGCTGGTAATAGTGAAGCAAAAGCTTTCGCAACTGCTGGTGGTACACCATCAGGCATTTTGATGATCAATTTTTCATTTCCACTTAAACGAACAAAGATTTCTGTTGAAATAATCCCAACAATAATAGCAATAAATAAACCATTTGAGCTCATGCCCAAAGCTCCGCCTAGAGCGAAGAATGATCCTAAAGAAATAACACCGGCAGATACGCCGTCTTTACGATAACCGTTTGCTAAATGATAAGCGAGTAAGAAAGCAATCAAAACAGAAAGGATCGCAAAAGTTCCGTTCCAAGCTGATGTTCCGAATCCTTTCCAAGCTTCTCCACCAAAGATGGAATTCATCAATTCTTGGAATCCTGGAATCGGTAAGTTATTGATCATTACCGCCAAAGCACCCAAGATCATTAATGGCATACTAACCATAAATGAATCACGAATCGCAACTAAATGTCGCTGTGCCCCAATTTTAGATGCGACAGGTATAAAATGTTTCTCCATAAATGCAACAAATTTATCCATGTTTCTTTCCTCTTTTCTATTTTACCATTTCGATTTATGCGTCTAAGCGACGGTATAGATCGATAATTTCTTTTGCTAAATCAGTAAAAGCAATCGAAGTCATCAGGTGATCTTGACTATGAACAGTCAATAATGTTACTTCCACATGATTCCCTTGAGCTTCTTGTGTCAGCATTTCTGTTTGAGAATGATGCGCTTGTACTAATGATTCTTCTGCATCTTTGATTTTTGCATCGGCTAATTCAAAATCGCCTTTTTTCGCAGCGGCAATCGCTTCCATTGCATCGCTTTTTGCATTTCCGCCAAACATGATCAATCCCATGATGGCTTCAAGATTTTTTTGATCCTCCATTGTGATTCCTCCAATCCTTCTTATTTATTGATTAATGATTCTGCTTGTTCCAATACTTTTGCACCATTCATCATTCCATAATCTTGCATATTGATAACATCCAAAGGAATACCTTTAGGTGCAAGTTTTTCAGCAAATTGATTTTGCATGAATCGTACTTGTGGGCCTAATAATAAAACGTCTACATTTTTTGATTCTAATTGATTATCTGCATCGGATGCTGATACAGCAAAGATATCCGCTTCGACTCCTTTTTCTTCGGCTGCTTTTTGCATTTTTGTTACGAGTAGACTAGTACTCATTCCTGCTGAACATACTAACATAATTGTTTTCTTTTCCATGTGGAACACTTCCCTTTCTTGTTTCTTACACTTTTATATAAAGCAAGTATCGTGCCAACTTTTAAAGCGCTTCACCCTTGATATAATAGCGTTTTCAATATTTTAGAGTGTACGTCCACATCTGTTTTTCGTTTACACACTAAAAATAGTGTGCAAAAAAAAGAGATTTAGCCTCTTTTTGCGCCAATCTCCTAACACTCTCTATCAATGCTTTTCAGCTACATGTGTGTTCTAGTGATGTTTTTCTTTCTATACTCACAAAATCAGTACTCTATGATAGTACTCCGGCAAAAAAATATCGCTAATTCATACAGCATGTTAAATGAAATAAACTACGCCTCGACGTTTTTTGAATCCCACTTCATAACCACGACAAAAAGAGGTTGGGATAGAAGTGTTTAACTCCGAGAAATAAGAAGAAATTCACGAAAATTGCTTTTCAAATTTTTGTGAATTTCGGCTTATTTAAGAAGGAGTTACTTCTGTCCCACCGTTTATTCGATTTTAAAGCATGAGACAAAAGTATTTCTTACTTTTGTACCACGCTCAAACTGATTACTTTAGTCCTGTTTTAAAATCGTTTCTATTTTTACCTCTTCTTCTGGTGAAAAATGGAGATTGTCCATCATTCGAACACTTTCTTGTAATTGACTTAGACGACTTGCTCCCACAAGCACGCTCGTCACTGACTCCTGCCTTAAATTCCAAGCTAATGCCATCTGCGCAAGAGACTGATTTCTTGTCTCAGCTAATTCTTGCAACAAAGTGATTTTATGCAAAGTAGGCGTTACTTGATCTTCTGAAAGAAATGGGATTTCTTTGCGATGGGCACGAGAATCTTCAGGAATCCCATTCAAGTAACGTTTTGTCAGCAGACCTTGAGCTAATGGGCTAAAAGTGATTGCCCCAAGGCCATTTTCTTCAAGTACAGAGGCTAGATCATCCTCTAGCAATTCTCTTGAAAACATATTGTAACGCATTTGGTGGATGATAAAAGGCGCCTCTTTTTTTCGAAGAATCTCTGTCATTTTCTGCGTATCTTCTCCATTATAGTTAGAGATCCCAACATACAGCGCTTTTCCTTGGCGAACCAGTTGCATCAATGCTTCTGCAGTCTCTTCCAAAGGTGTTTCAGGATCTGGACGATGGTGGTAAAAGATGTCCACATAATCAAGCCCCATTCGTTGCAAGCTTTGGTCACAACTTGCAATGATGGATTTACGTGAGCCCCACTCACCGTAAGGACCTTCCCACATATGGTACCCTGCTTTACTTGAGATGATCATTTCATCACGGTAAGCAGTAAAGTCTTCTTTGAAGATCCGACCAAAGTTCTTTTCTGCAGCTCCAGCCGGTCCACCATAATTATTTGCTAAATCAAAATGAGTGATCCCCATATCGAACGCACCTCTTAAAATCTCACGTTGATTACTGATTGGATCATGGTCTCCAAAATTTTGCCATAGCCCTAAGGACAATAGTGGCAGCTTCAATCCAGATTTTCCCGTTCTTCGATACGTCATTTTTTCGTAACGATCCTGTTTTGCTACATACATTGCTATCTCTCCTTTATCTTTTTAGCATAGCTATTTTAAAAAAGCGCTATCATTTTATTTGTTCATCGGTTTTTGATTTACCAATGGCACCTCTGTCAAACAGCGTCCATCACCCTCCTATATAGACTGAGTGATTCTAGTTCAACTGTTACAGTTAATTATACCCTTTGGAACCAAGCATTACTAATTTTTACAGCAACTATCATCTTGTATACTTGCTATCTGCTGAAAAACTTTTTCCAACACCCTGACTTTCTAGCAACACTCCATTAGTCACTATATATAGTAGGATTCTTTAAAAAAATTCCAGAATTTAAATAAGTAGGTAAAACTTGATCGGTGCTTTTCAAATGAAGAAGCAGATTTATAATAGAAATTAGTGACTTTGATTCCTTCCCCTCCTGTATCTCATTTTTTCCGTTTAAAGAAAAGATAGAGTTCATGAGAATGCTTCATCTTTTTGTAGCGCTTAGGCTGTTTAAGATAGAAACGTTGATGGTAGTTTTCAGCAGGCCAAAAAGTTGTTGCATCGCGAATCTCAGTGATGATTGGCTGATTGAAGCGTCCTGATTGGCTTAATCGTCTTTTTGATTCTTCTGCTTCGGCCCGTTGTTTTTCATTTTCAACAAAAATAATCGAACGATATTGTTTGCCACGATCCTGAAATTGTCCAAACGCATCTGTTGGGTCTGAAATTTGCCAGTAGATGCCCAGTAATTCAGTATAGCTGACCTTTCGTGTATCAAACAGGATTTCCACCGCTTCAACATGTCCTGTGTAGCCTCCGCTGACCTGATCATAACTCGGATGTTCAACCTCACCACCCGTATAGCCTGATAAAACAGAAAGGATTCCTTCTCTCGTTTCAAAAGGTTCGACCATACACCAAAAACAACCTCCAGCAAAAATGGCTCTTTCTTGATACATTGGATCAGTGAGCTGGTGTTTAGAAAAATCATAGATCGTTTCTTCGTCTTGTTCTCCCGTAATTTCCGCATAAAAATCCATGACATCAGGGGTTAAGTTTCTACGAATGGCTAAAGGACGCAAATCAGCCTCTAGTTTTTCTACTTCTTGTTTGACAGAAGCCTTCTCCCCCAACCGTTCTTTTGTCTGTCGAAGTAGTGTCCTTTCCCATTCCCGCGTGTTAGGGTTCAAGATCAAATTATAAATAGTTGCAATTACTTCTTCTTCATCCAACATCATTCACTCCCCATTTCTGTTATATGCTTTATCGCTTTTTTGAAATGATTTTATTGAAATTTAGCATAAAGAACAAGTTTACGCGAATAGTTGGTTTCTATTGGGATTATTGAAAAAGACTTTGGCGATATCCACTCAGGAAATATCATCAAAGTCTTTTTATAATAGAATGAATGTCTTATCTAGATAAGCGTGCGCCATTCCCATTTTGGGCAACTTGATTGATTTCTGCTTCTGAAACTAAATTCAAATCTCCAGTGATCGTCAACTTCAAGACACTGGCAGCTAAAGCAAATTGGATCATTTTTGCTTCATCAAATCCGCTAACAAGTCCATGGATCAAGCCAGCGCCAAATGCATCACCAGCTGCTACACCTTCCATGACATGCATATTATAAGTCGTAGTTTCGTAAAATTTGCCTTCTGACAACAGTAGTGCCGTCCATTGGCTATCTTCTACTGAATAGATATTTCTCAAAATACTTGCAACTTTCTTACAGTTCGGGAATTTTTTTGTCACTTGCACCATTGCTTTTTTAAAGGTTTCTTTTTGATCGATGCCTCGGGAATCATCACCATCGAACGCTTTGATACCTAAAGTTGCTTCAAAATCTTCATCATGTGCAATACAAACAGTGACAAATTCCATGATTTTAGAAATCGTTGCTTGCGCTTGTTCTGGCTCCCACATCTTACGGCGGTAGTTCAAATCAGAAATAATCTCAATCCCATGTTCTTTACAATATTGACAAGCTTCCAAGACGATTTGTTCCAACTCTTTAGAAATTGCCGGAGTAATCCCTGAGAAGTAAAAGTAATCGACATCTTTAAAAATTGCTGACCAGTCAAATTCCGTTGCTTTGACCTGTGCAAATGAACTATAAGCCCGATCATAGACAACATTCGTTGAACGGATACTTGCACCTTTTTCAAAGAAATAGATCCCTAAGCGGTCACCGCCTCGCAAACATTTTGCTGTATCTACTCCATATTTTCTCAACGTATTTATAGCGCTCTCCCCTAAAAGATTTTCAGGAAATTTAGATAAGTATTCTACTTTATTGCCTAACAACGCTAAGGAAACGGCTACATTTGCTTCCGCTCCACCGTATGTGGCTTCAAAATTTTGTGTTTGCAGAATTCGTTCATTGGTTGGCGGTTTCAGCCGTAACATCATTTCCCCAAAAGTTAATATTTTCATCTTTCATCCACCTTTTCGCTTTTATAAGTTATACCTTACGAATGCTCTTCAATTTATCGGCATATTGTGTGGCTACTTCAGTCACTTTTTCGAAATCGCCTGTAGCAGCTGGTGCTAGTAGGTTGCCGCCAACGCCTACAGCAACGACACCTGCAGCAAACCAATCCTGCATATTTGCCAGACTGACGCCACCAGTTGGCATGATATTCAAGTGAGGGAGTGGCGCTTTGAATGCTTTGACAATGCTAGGACCAAAAGCACTGCCTGGAAATAATTTGACGATATCTGCACCATAAGTGAGTGCTGTTTTCATCTCTGTAATGGTCATACACCCTGGTAAGTATGGGATTTGATATAAGTTACAAATTTTAGCTGTTTCTTTGTCAAAACAAGGGCTGACAATGAATTCCGCTCCAGCCATGATAGCTAATCGTGCGGTTACTGCATCAAGTACAGTACCTGCACCAATAACGATCGTGGGATCTTTTTTATAATTTGCAGCTAATTCTGCAATCGCATGATCAGCATTCGGAACTGTAAACGTCAATTCGATCCCAGTGATTCCACCTTTAACAATCGCATTGCTTGCTTTGATTGCTTCTTCTACAGTTTCCCCACGGACAACTGCGATCACTCCGGCATTTTCTAATTTATTTAAAATAGCTGTTTTTTTCATAATTTTCTCTTCTTTCTATTTATCTGTTCGCCACACCAAAACCAATCACTTATTTGCATAAAAAATTCGCCAATACCCACGATCTCGCCTTTAGAAAATACCTTTATTCACTTATTCACAAATCATTTTTAGTACTAAGCCTTAAACTTCCAAAAAGAATACGTTTTTTGAAAGATCAAGGCTCACTATTTTTACTATTTGATATTTATGGTTGTTTACCGATGTATGCCAAAATACCACCGTCTACATATAAAATATGCCCGTTAATAAAATTGGAAGCATCTGAAGCAAGGAAGACTGCAGGACCTTGTAAGTCATCTGTATTTCCCCAACGCGCAGCTGGTGTTTTAGAGATAATAAATTGATCGAATGGATGACGAGAGCCATCAGCTTGGAGTTCTCTTAATGGTGCAGTTTGCGGTGTAGCAATATAACCAGGACCAATTCCGTTACATTGGATATTCGCATCCCCATATTCAGAACAGATGTTACGAGTCAGCATCTTCAATCCACCTTTTGCAGCAGCATATGCACTTACTGTTTCGCGTCCTAACTCACTCATCATCGAACAAATATTGATGATTTTTCCGTGCCCATTTTTGATCATTCCTGGGATGACCGCTTTAGAGACAATAAAAGGCGCATTTAAATCTACATCGATCACTTGTCGGAAATCTTTGGCACTCATTTCTAACATTGGAATTCGTTTGATGATGCCAGCATTATTCACTAAAATATCAATCAAACCAACCTCATCTTCTACTTTCTTGATGAAATCAGTAACTGATTCTTCATCCGTCACATCACAAACATATCCATTTGCAATGATCCCATTTTCCTTATAAGCGGCAATTCCCTTATCAACTAATTCTTGTTTGATATCATTGAATACAATCGTTGCACCTGCTTTTGCAAAAGCTGAAGCAATCGCGAAACCGATTCCATAGGAGGCTCCAGTGACTAATGCTACCTTTCCTTTTAAGCTAAATGAATCTAACGAAAAACTTGACATAAAAATTCCTCCTCTTTTTAAATTTCTTATACAGAAATTATAATTACCTATTAGGAAATCACATGTTTATTATAGGACTAGGTTTTCCCTTTTGCAATCGCTTTTCAATTAAATAATCGAGATTACGCTTTTTTTGATTATCCCTCTCCATGAAACCGTTATTCCATTTAAGTTCTTCCTATTCAAAAAAAATATAAAATAACCAAAATCCTTAAACGCTCTTGTTTTTTACCTATCAGAATAAAAAAATACACAAAAAAGAGGTTGGGACAGAAGTGTTTAACTCCGAGAAATAAGAAAAAATTCACGAAAATTACTTTTAAATTTTTTTGAATTTCGGCTTATTTAAGAAGGAGTTGCTTCTGCTCCCACCGTTTATTCGTTTTTAAAGAATAAGACAAAAGTGTTTCTTACTTTTGTCCCACGCTCTTGGAATAATTCTAAAAATCAGTTCTGCTACAGATTCTAGAATAAACGGCGTCCAAAAGTCAGGTTTTTCGGAAATTAAAAAAAAAAACGAGCAATACAAAAAGCGTATTCCTCGTTTTTTTCTCCAATTCCTCAAACCGAAACAACTTTTGTCTCGACCTCATTACAAATTTATTTAGTTTGATTCGTTCACTCTTTTTAGCGATTAGATGGTTTCATAAAATGACTTCTCCAAAGTTTTTTCACATCGCTACTTTTACCTCGGAAAAGGCTGCACTGATGATTTCAACAATCCGTTCACTCGCATGACCATCACCGTAAGGATTTTCTTTTTGAGACATTTCTTCCTGGATTTCTGGGTGCAGCAAAATATTTTTTGTTTCTTCATAAACAGATGTTTCATTGGTTCCAATCAGCTTGAGTACACCAGCCGCAACACCTTCTGGTCTTTCTGTAGTATCTCGCAACACGAATACAGGCACGCCTAATGATGGAGCTTCTTCTTGGACACCGCCAGAATCAGTCAAAACTAAGTAACTATGGGCAGCAAAATTATGAAAATCAAGTACATCCAGAGGTTCGATCAACTCGACATTTTCTAAAGAACCTAAGATTTCTTCAGCTGGTAGGCGTACTTGAGGATTCTTATGCATAGGGAAAATAATCGACACATCAGGAAATTCTCTCGCGATCTTAGCCAATCCCCTGAAAACATTGCGCATTGGTTCTCCGATATTTTCGCGGCGATGCATCGTCACTAAAATAATTTTTTCATAATATTTAGGCAAACGCGCATGCTGATAATCCCCCGTAATCGTATAATTCATTGCGTCAATTGCCGTATTTCCAGTAACAAAAATCTGACTTTCTGGATGATTTTCTTTTAGTAAGTTATCCCGACTTAAATTAGTTGGTGTAAAGTAAAAATCGGCTAATACATCTGTCAATTGCCGGTTCATTTCTTCGGGAAAAGGCGCGTATTTCTGCCAAGTACGCAACCCAGCTTCCACATGACCGATTTTTATTTTTTGATAAAATGCTGCTGTTGCTGCGGCAAAAGTAGTAGTAGTATCGCCGTGGACTAAAACCAAATCTGGCTTTTCTTTTTTAAAAATCGGGAAAAGTTGTCGTAATATTTTAGTAGTGATATTAGTCAATGTCTGGGTGGTACTCATAATATCCAGATCATAATCAGGGGTTATATCAAAAATTTCTAAGACTTGATCCAGCATTTCGCGATGTTGAGCAGTAACTGTGATGAGTGAGTCAAAACGCGGATCATTTTCGAGAGCTTTTACTAATGGGGCCATTTTGATTGCTTCTGGTCGAGTACCAAAAACAGACATTACTTTTATTTTCATAAAATCACTTACTTTCCTACTTGAATAATTTCAAAAATAAACGCTACTGATTATTTTCCAAAAACTTGTACAGTTAAAACTACTAGATCATTACACGATGATATCAAAGTAAAAACATGTCGTGTAACTCTTGTCCTAAACTCACCCTGTTATTCTTCTTTTATTTTTCTCAGGCTGTTGTTTTTTGAATAAAAACCAAGAGCTACAAATGAGATCACAGACAAATATAGCGGTACTTGATAACGTGACTGGATTTCCACGATCAGGTAAAAAACGATGATTGCTACATAAAGCATTTCAAAATAAAACAATCCATTGTCATTGTGGGAAGAAAGTCGTGGATGTCTATTCCAAAACAGTCTTTTTAGTAAAGCTAGTAAACTTGCGGCAATGAATAGCAATTGATTGCTAGTGATGATAGCATCCCAGATCTTGACACTCTTTTTTTGAATAAATACTTCATCTGAAGGATATAATTTGATATTTTGATAAATCAAACGTACCCAAGTTTCATCGGTCGCAAAATTTTTCATTTTTGCTTCTAAAAAACCTGTCCATTGTCCGAATGTTTTCCTTTGCGCAAATTGATTGTCACGATACTGGATCAAGTATGTTTGCATCTCATCAAATCGTTTGGCTTGGCTGATTGTTGTATCTTCTTTTATTTTTTCTAGTTGCTCGATGATTTTTTCATTGTACATACCATTTTTGTCACTATTTTGACCTGTAGCGATCGTGTAATCGATCCCTACATTGGCATTAGCCACCGGTAACTGATACCACAAGCGATCTAGCTGAGTTTGAAATCCGCTGACCACCAGAAAGGCTCCTAAAATAATCGCGGAGGTAGCGATCCGCTTTTTAGCCGAGTAACGCTGTGATGCTCGATCATTTCCATAACTAAAAATAGCGTATAAAAAGTTCGCAGCAGCAATGATCAACATCATCGGGCGAAATAGATTTCCCACGAGCAAACTAGCAATCACTGCAGCAGTAAACGCCCAATATTGGCGCGTAGTCCGCTCATATTCAGGCCTAAATAGCTTATTGAAGAAGAAGACACTCAATAAAACAAAGGTTAACCAAAGAGGTTCAGCACCGATCAATCCACTGTAGATATAATAATTCGGGATCAAGTAAAAAAGTAGGGCAGCGATGATGCCTGCACGTTTCCCACCCCAAAATTCAATGATGTAGTAAAGTAAGATTGCATCAAGAAATGTCAACGTGATATTTAAGAATTGTAAAACCAAAACATTTTTCATTACTACCCAATAAAAATCCCCAAACAGCGAACCAATATGCAAAACATGCGGATAAATCAAATCTAGATCCAACATTCCTCGTTTAAGCAATATAGGCCAGCTAAAGCCCGAAGCTCTGAGATCGGCTAACACATTGTAAGACCACATATCTGATACCGGTTCAAGTGGATAAATAAAGATCATGATGATTTTAGGTATAGTCAGAAGAAACAACACCAGCAATAGCCAGCCTAAATAGTTTTTCTCTAACACTTTACTGATTTGTATGATTGCGATGAAAACACCAATACTAATTACACCGCCTATCACCAGCCATAGCCAATCAGCACGTGCATTTTCAAAATAAGCTTGCCACACGATCCAAAGAGAATTTCCTAAGACTACAAATATCAAACACAGACCAAAATAGTGAACGATTTTTTTTAACCCTAATTCTTTTTTCACTTTACTTCCCCCAGTTCTTTGGAAGATTGACTGCCATCGTGACTGGTTTTTTCCCAATTGTTTTTACCTATCACTAAACGGAAAAAAGCGATGTAAGCTACTGGTGACAACAGCCATGTATACAAAAGATTGCCATAAGCAAACTTTAGAATCGATAGTTTATTGTCCAGTGTTTTATCCACTTTTAACACATAGGCAGTCGAATAATACACTGTAAACGCAATGAGTCCGTTGATCAGAAGGATGCCACAAAAAATGAAAAAAGTAGATAACGGATAATGGAAGAATAGAATGATCATTACAATGATCGATACCAATGATGATGGAAAAATCAGCATCGAAAAAAAGGCAGAAATCATAAAAGCCACAATATCCGATTTTAATTGCGGACTGATCATTTTACTTTTGAAAACAGATTTTGTGTACCGAAAAAAGCATTGCATGCCGCCTTGACACCAACGAACGCGTTGCTTGATCAACTTGTGATAACTCAAAACTCCTTCCTGTGGGACCAGTGTTTGGGATAAGAAACCACCATAATACCCTTTCAATAAACCATTGATAGAAAAATCCAAATCATCTAGCAATGTTCCTCGCCAACGAATTTCACTAGTCATTTTCAATGTCATGAATTGCCCATTTCCACTTGCCAAAGCTGAACCCCAATCGTTACGAATAATCTGTGACAACAAATTGATAATCTCAAATTCAAACTTTTGCATCAATGTTAAAAAGCTGTTGGCATTGACGATTTGAACGCCAGTTTGGATCAAATCATAGTTGGAATGAATAAATGCTTGGTAAACATTTGAAAAGAGTAAACTATCCGGGGTACTGTCACTGTCGATGACCCCAACGATTGTTTTATTTTCATCTAGACCTAGCGTTTCGATCCAATCTAATCCTGCATTTAATGCTACTCCCTTCCCTTCTTGTGCATCAGGCAGTTCTCGTGTAATCACTTTCAAATTTTGATGTCCCTGATAATTAGCAAGTACTTCGGCGGTTCCATCTGTTGAGGCGTCATTGATTACCACCAGGGTAATGGGAATCTCATTTTTTAGCTTGTTACTGATTTCCACTAAATTCTCAATCATCGCCCCGATTGTTTCCTTTTCATTTAGCGTAGGTACGAGGACAAACATTTTATCAAACGAACGTAAAACTTCTTTGACATAATGTTCTTTTGAACGTTTGTGGCGCAGGGCTAAAAAAAGCTCCCATATCCCATAACCACTAACGGCAAACAATGAAATAAGCAATGGAATAAACAGATAGTTGACATGTAACTGTGACATAGGTTATTTCCTCCATAATTGAGACATACCATTTTTAACTTTGTGATTATTTCATGGTGCGTTGTGAAAAAATTTATGAAATAAGTTGTCCAGTTAATTCCTCATAAAATCGCCTTCTTATTATGTATATACAATATACTTACTTTGTGTAAGCCATTATAATCCTAGTCACTTTTTTCCGCCAGAAAAAATACTTTTTTCACAATAGTCAACGAATTGGAAGCGTTTTACAAAAAGTGAACTAGGAAAAATTGTCCAAATAAGCGAAAGAAAAAGGAAAAAAAGCGAAAGGGAAAAATAGGCAATTTTAATGGGAAAACATTGATGTACAGCTAATCTTATGTTGAATTTTATGCCGTTTATTTTCCTTGATCTATGACACATTTTATTACAAGGAGAACAAAATCATTCTTCTCTATAGACATGTACAAATTTTCACGATTAAATGCAAAATAGAACCTCCTAAAAATAGTGATCACTACTTTCGGGAGGTCCCATTGACTTTTCGACTTATATTTTTTACAAGCGCACTTGTATATTTATTCTATTTATTGATAATACACTTCATCTAGAAATAGACCTTGCGCAGGCACTGTTTCACCCGCTTGCTTTCGTATTTTGTTTTCAAAAATCTCATCGATTTCTGTGACTTGCATTTTTCCTGTTCCGATATCAAGCAAAGTTCCCATGATAATCCGCACCATCTTGTACAAGAAACCATCACCTACAAATGTAAAGTGCAACATTTGTCCTTCTTGTTCGATCGATGGTTCTTGAATCGTCCGAACCGTTGATTTTTTCGTCTTTTTCAATGCCGAAAAACCAATAAAATCATGTGTGCCCTCTAATTTTTGGCAAGCTTCCTTCATTTTAGCAAGATCTAACGTTTGGGGAAAATAAAAACTATGATTGCGTTCGAAAACTGTTGGAATTGTTTCATTCCAGACATAATAGCTATATTTCTTACCTTTTGCGTTGTAGCGTGCATGGAAACGTTCAGGCATTTCTTCGATTTGTTTCACCACGATATCTCTTGGCAGATAGCGATTCAAAAAAGCAAGCATTTCCTGTAGTGCCATCTCCGAGGAAGTTTTAAAGTTTGCTACTTGTCCCCTCGCATGTGTTCCAGCATCTGTTCTGCCAGAACCAATGATTTCGATTGTTTCACCAGTCATCTTTGCTAACGTTGCTTCGATTTTTCCTTGGATCGTTTTATCGTCATCACCTAGCCTTTGCCAACCAGAGTATCGTTTACCATCATATTCGATCGTTAATTTTATGTTTCTCATCTAAATTTATAAGCTCCCTCATGGAATTTTTTATGCCTTAGTCGATTCATCTTATCATTTTGAAACTCAAAATCAAGGTTTTATTTGCAAGATACTTAATATTCCAATCGGCAAATAATTGAAGAAGAAACTAAGTCGTTGCCAGAAACCTAATTGATTCAACAGTGGCAACCGATTCACCCCAGGTATCCTAGCTAAACCGTACCCACTAGCAACTAAAAAGCTAATGATCGTCAACCCCAAAAAAAGCTGACTGAATTGCGTATTTCCCATTGTACGATAAATGAGAAAAACAATTAAGGGAAAGAGTAGGAAACCAGCATAACCGATCCCTGAACCTATATTGTGGACCCAAGTTGACAGATTCCATGAGGATTCGTTCGTATCCACACTGAATAGTCCAGTAAAAATACAGTCACATACCCCATAAAAACCAATAGCTGCAGCTAGTATCAAAGCCAATGGCCTTGATGCCGCTACAAAAGTCTGATACACAGCAGGGAGTGCTAGAACAAAGAAACAGCCTGAAATAACTGACCAAATCAAAAAAGCTTTTCTAACAGGACTGCCCACATCGCCAAAAACACTGATCACTGTGGTCATTTGATTTAATTGAGGATAGAAAAACCCTAAAATATAGGGTGTCAAAAAATCACTCACGACACCTGCCAATAAAAAATAAAAACCATATCTACGTAAAAATTCCATATTCTCCCTCTTCTCGTATCTAAGAAAAACAATCTCAACCAGTTCATTTAAAGATTGCCTTACCTTACTCTATGGAAATTGTATCTAACTATGGAAAATTAGACAAGTTTCACTATATTCAGTTTTAGCTATATCTTTTCTTGAAATTGTTCCTAACAAAAAGGAGCCCAAGCGATTGCCTGATACTCCATTTCATCAAATGCATTAATTTGTTCAACCTCGTTCTTCTCGGTATTCTTTTGGAGATTTGCCTACGATCTTTTTGAATAGTTTAGAGAAATAAGTCGTGTTATTATAACCTATCTCAGCCGATATCTCATTGATATTCTGATTGCTGTGGAGGAGCAGCCACTTTGCCTGTTCGATACGCAAATGATTGAGGTAGGCAGAAAAACTTTTTTTCGTTTCTTTCTTGAATAATTGTCCAAGATACATGACATTCAAATGCAAGTTCTCGGAGACATCTTTCAAGGTCAATGGTTCTTTGAACTGTTCATGTAAAATCGAGATCACTCGCTCAACATTCTCACTATATTTCTTTTGTTTTTGTTGTGCTTTGATCAGAGACAGCAATAATTCATGGAGTTCTTGCACTGTTTTAGCCTGGTTGATGTACTGTATCCCTTTGAAGTATTCCTCATCTTCTAAACTGATCAATTCTCTTTGGATATCCATGAACAGTAAGAAACTAAAATGCCGGATATCTTCTGGCGTCATGACGGCTGTCTGAAACTGCTCAAAAAAATCGGTCACCATCTGTTGTGCTACGTCCAGTTGTCCACTTTGAAGTGAGCGGCTAAACGAAGAAAAGTCAATGGCCTGCTCTTCCGCTGCGGCTTGCTCTGCAAAAAAGATTTGTTGGTCTTTCTCCCCATAAAACTGGTGCAGCTGTAGATTATCCTTTGCATGTTGGTAACTTTCAGGGATCTTATCTGGATCTGCTGTTTCATCCCCTATACTGATGAACCACTCTTGATCGGTACACTGGTTTTGGATAAAACGACAAAATCTTGAAATAGCTGTTTCATTCAGCAACAGCGTAAATAAAAGCATCTCACCGAAATTTCGTTGTGAATAAAAGGACTCTTGCTGATTTCTCAGCCACTCATAGACTGGTTTTTCCATCGTCCGTGGGAGTTGGGCCAATAAAATACGTCTTTGCTCTCCCCCTATTTTTGCTAACAGCTCTTCTTCGCTTGATTCATCAAGTTCCTCGTTGAGCCATTGACTAAAAAGGACTTCTTGATAAATCTCTTGCTGGTTTTTTTGCTCATTTTGTTGATCTAACCGTTGCTTCACTTTTCTCAGGCTGTCACTTAGTTCTGCTTTATTGACTGGCTTCATCAGGTAATTGACCGCACCTAGTTGCATCCCGCTCTTTAGATAATCAAATTCCTGATAACCAGAAAGTATCATAAATTCAAATGTATGGTGTTCTTTTTGTGCCGCTTCGATAAATTCAAGACCATTCATCTCAGGCATCGTCACATCTGTTATGACTAAATCGATTTTCTGGTTTTCTAGTATTGATAGTCCTTGCATAGCATTTTCGGCAGTTGCTACCACTTGAAATCCTAGACTTGGCCAGTCAATGATCTTTTTTAGTCCAGTCAAAATCATATATTCATCATCTACTAATAACACTCGATACATCTTTCTTCCCCTTTTCCTTGAATGTGATAGTAACCGTTAGACCTCCTTCTTTATTTTTTGTCAATCTCATTTGATAACTGCTGCCAAAGCTAGCACGCAACCGCTCATTGACATTTTGTAAACCAATCGATTGGTAAAGTTCGACTTTGGGTTGTGCCAGTCTAGCTTCGATCTCTTCAATGCGTTCTGGTGTGATCCCTTTACCGTTATCCTTGACGACGATCATTACTCGCTGCCCTTCATGAAAGACTTTGACACTCAATGCATTATCAAAACGAGTAAAGTCGATCCCGTGTTTGAAATAATTTTCGATCAAAGGTTGGATCACAAACTTGGGCACTTCGATTTTTTCTAGCTCAGGAGCAAGAGAAAAATGATAGGCAATGCGGTTCGGATAACGCATTTGATATAAATAGACATACTTTTCACAAAAATCCAGCTCTTCTTTTAAACTGATCGTTTTTTCCTGGTTTGTATTGTTCCGTAACAACGCCGAAAATGCGTAAACTACATCAGCTAGTTCTTCGCTTCCTTCACTTAGGGCATACATTCGGATATATTCCAGTGTATTATATAAAAAATGCGGGTTGATCTGCGCTTGCAGTGCACGCATATGCGCATCTTGTTGTTTGATTTCCAATTTATAGATGTCTTCCACAAACTGATTGATACTATCTAGCATTTCATTGATACCTACCGACAGATCCTTCAATTCATATTCTGTCAAAGTAGTATCGATGCGTGTATCCAGATTTCCTTTCGCAGTTTCATCCATTGCGGACATCACGATATCCACTTGTTGCGAATAACGTTTGAACGTGCGGTACAAAAAGTAAAGGAGGACGCCATCTAAAATGATCACTCCAACCACTAAAGGTGCAAGATTTCTGGCAATTGCCTGCCGAACGGACTGGCGATCCAAAGTAGCTAATACTCGATAATCATCTGGCAATCGCTGATAGCGGACAAAGTTGCGCTGATTCAACTCTTCGATCGGCAATGTAGAATTTTTTTGGAGGCTCTTTAGGATCGTCTGCTCTTGCATCGTCAATACTGTTTTCGGCATACCCTTGTCATGGAAAGTATAGAGCCGATTCGTCGTTCCTGAAATCATATACAGCGACAACCCGTTGAAAGAATTCAGGCTTTCCAAGGTAGCGTCCAGTTCTTGTTTATCAAAGCCAACAAAGATACTCCCTACTTCACTCCCACCTTGTGTGATGGACAGTTTAATATAAAATGCATCTGAAAGCTTTGGCGTACCACTGTGAATAGTACCTCCTTTGTTCTCCCTTGATGATTCAAAGTATTCAGGCAGTTGGCTAAAAACGACATACAAAGTACTGACTTCTTCATAATTCACATAGATATCCCGCATTTGATTGGGAAAGGATTGAAAATCTGCTATGTTTTGCTGTTGGTCATAGGCATACATCAAATACTGATCGATGGGTTTGGTCAAGTAAGTGGTCGCATTCTCGATTTTTTCTGAATTTCCGAATAACTGATCTTTGATGATTTTACTTAGGGTAGTTTTGTCGTTCAGTGTCCGACTTGTACTTTGCAGTGCTTCATTCGTCATTTGTTCTGCTTGTGCTTGTGTTTGCATCCAAGTATGGACACTAATGATCCCTGTCGCTAACATCGTCAATAAGATCATGACCAGCGCATACTTTCTCAGCAACCGATTCAACAATGTCCCCTTCGCAAATAAGATACGTAGCTTACTCATAGCTTTCCAAGTGCGTGTCTAACTTTTCACGCCACTGTTTGGTCACCAAGCCGTTCCAAACGGTGAGCAGTCCGATCAAACCGAAAAGAATCAATCCCTTATAATTCCAAGTGATCCAGAAAATGATGCCCCCGCCGATCAATAATTTTAAAAATGCGGGAAAACTAGAAAAACTAGAGACAAAACTTAATTTTAGTAAATTAGGCAGCGAGATTTCATATTCACTATCTAAGATCAAACTATATTGATACGTTGCATAAGCATAAAGCAAGGCAAAAATAAGTACAAAATCGATCACTAAAAACAAGATTCCCTTGATTTGAACGGATAGATACAAATTATAACCAAGCAAAAGTGCAACGATTAAAAATAAACCAAACAACAGATTTCCTCGTTTAAACGATTGCTTGAAAATTTTCCATCCCCGCTTAAACGTAATTTCTTTATACTCAAACTCGTACGTATAAAATAGTTCATTCACAGCCTTGCATGCTGGACCAATCCCTAGAACGATCCCTCCAAGTACTGTGTATGCCCAAAAATATAACGTCAGTTTCATAACGACCCAGACTCTGATAAATAATGTTTCCAATGCTTTCCCTAACATAACTATCCCCTCCAAGAACGACTTGTATTCCTTTTCATTATACAAGAGCAACGTATAAGTAAACCACACTTTTTCTACGATACCCTAATTTATTTTTCTTTTTATAAACGTTTACTTTACTAAAAAATAAGCAGAATCAACCAAAAATCTGAAGTGCAATTTTCGGAAAAATTCTGCTTATCTTTAGGAGCTTAGCACTTTGACTTAGCTTCTTATTTATTTACTTTCTTTTTGAAATGCATCGTATTGTTTTTGCATTTCCGTCAATACTTTGTCATAACCTGCTTTATCTAAAGCATCCATCAATTTAGGTAATGTTTCATCTGGATCAACTGTTCCTGTATTCAAGCCATCCAAATATTGGTTCATGACATTTGAAATGTTACTCATTTCTGTTTTCACGTTATCTGTATTGAAACTGAATCCTAAGATTGGTGATACTTCTGCATCCGCAATCGATTGATCTCTTTTAGCGATCATTTCATCTGTGATCGTGTCTTGTGTGTAAAGGATCTTGTTGTTTCCTGTATTCCAAGCAGACATATGCATATTTGGTTGGTAGCCATCTAGCAATTTGATCTTGTCATTGCCATCTTTCTCCCATGCATCGCCTTCGATTCCCCATACTAAGCCATTCAACAGTTCTGGATCACTGTTTAGTAATCCCAAGAATTCAACTGCTTTTTCTTTGTTTTTAGAGGTATTAGAAACAACGAAGTTTGCCATTTGTGCTTGTGCTGTTGATTTCAATGGTACAGTGATTGCTTTTGAAACCAATTCTTGTTTTGCTGCATTCGTTAAGATCGTATCACCATAATCGTAAGGTCCTTGTGTTTCTCCACGCATCAACCAAGTGTTTCCTTCTAAAGGATAATCTTTGTTGCTTGTTGCAGCATCACTTGGGATCAATCCTTGTTTGTACCAGCTGTGCATCGTACGTAACATTTCGACAAATGATTCATTTTCATATTGATTGATGATTTTTGTTTTATCTCCGTTCAAGTCAACAGCAAACGGTGATACATTTCCTAATGGATAATCGAAATCTCCTTGGACTCTGAACCCTTGTCCAATCGCAAACGCTGCTGTGTTTGGTTCTTTTTCGTGGAATTCTTTCAAGACTTTTTCTGCATCTGCATATGTTTCAATTCCATCAATAGATAAATTGTATTTATCAAGCAACGGTTTATTGAATGTCAATACTTGTTGGGCAAAGACATTCCCGTTAACTGGCATGGCATACAATTTCCCATTGACTAAGTTTCCTTTTATATATGCCTCATCTAAAGAGTCATACGCTTCTTTTGCATATTTTGGTGCTAGATCTGTTAAATCAGTAAATGCGCCTTTTTGAGCGTTCGATACATAGTTATTGGCATAAGCAATATCATAATTTTCACCTGACGAGATGATGACGTTCATTTTTTTCTCGTAATCGCCCCAGCCAATGTAATTGATATTCACTTTCACACCGATTTTATCTTCAATTCTCTTATTTGCGACATCCATCAATTGATCAAAATTATCTGGTTTGTCCCCAATTTGATACATTTGTAGCGTGGTTGAGTCACTTGCATCGGCCTTATCTTTTGAACCTGATCCGCAAGCTGCCAACGTTCCTACCATCAGTGCGGAAACCCCTGTAAAGGCTAGTTTCTTCCATAACTTCATTTTTCTTCCTCCTAAATAAGTTTTTATTTTTTGTTGCATTATTCTTTTACTCCACCAATCGTTAAACCCTTAACAAAATGTTTCTGGAAGAATGGATAGCTGATTGCGATCGGCAATGTTGAGATAACGACGATAGCCATTCGAGCTGATTCTCCCGGAACAGAAGCAAGTCCGCCTGATAATTGACTCCCCGCTCCTGAATTTTGTGTCAAATATTGAATGTTGCTTTGGATCTTCATCAATAAATACTGTAAAGGAACTAATTTATCATCTTGGATGTAAAGCAAGGCATTAAACCAGTCGTTCCAATACCCTAGGGCTGCGAATAAACTAATGGTCGCAATCCCTGGAATCGCTAAAGGTAAAACAATCTGAACGAAAATCCGTAATTCAGTCGCCCCATCGATCCTAGCTGATTCAATGATCGAATCAGAGACTGAACGCTTGAAGAAGGTACGCATCACAATAATATTGAATGGGCTGACCGCCATCGGTAAAATCAATGCCCAGATGGTATCTTTTAATTGTAAAAGGTTCGTCATGACCAAGTAGTTCGCTACCATCCCTGGTGAAAACAGCATGGTGATCAAACAAAAAACGGTAAAGAATCGACGGAATGGAAAGTTCGATCGTGAAATCGCATATGCGTATAACGAAGTTGCGGTACTGTTGATCAACGTTCCTAGTACCGTTACGAGAATCGTCACGAACAAGGCTTGGAAAATCTTATCTTGCATTTGCCCGAAAAGATAGGTATAGCCAAATGTACTGAATTTTTCTGGCCAAAAACTATATCCATTTGTGGATAGTGCTGATTCGTCGGTAAAAGAAATAGCAACAACAAACAGAAATGGCAAGATACAAGAAAGAGCAAAAATTGCAATCAATATATTGGAGAAGAAATTCGCTGTTTTATTAAATGAGCGAATTTGGACTCGTTCAACTTTCTTTTTTTTCATTTTTCTCCCCCTTAGAACAATGCAGATTCGCTATCGAAGCGACGTGCAATCGTATTTGTGATCATCAATAAGATAAACCCTACAACCGATTGATACAGGCCAGCTGCGGCAGTCATCCCAAAGTCACCTGTAGAGGTCAAGCCATTATAAATATAAGTATCCAACACTTGTGTTACATCATAAAGTGCCCCCGAATTTCTCGGAATATTGTAGAACAAACCAAAGTCTGCACGGAAAATGTTTCCGACAGCTAAGATCGTCAGGATCGTCATTAGCGGTACTAATTGAGGCAGTGTCACATGCTTGATCTGCTGCCATTTGCTTGCGCCATCGACCATCGCTGCTTCATAGTAAGTTGGATCGATCCCCATTACTGAAGCAAAGTAAATGATACTGTTATATCCGATACCTTTCCATGTTCCAATAAAGACTAAGATGAATGGCCAATACTTCGGTTCGTTATACCAGTTGATTGCTTCGCCACCATGTCCCGTGATCCATTGGTTGAAGATCCCTTTATCCGGACTCAAGAAAGCGTAAACAAAATAGCTGATAATGACCCACGATAAGAAATATGGAAGTAACGACATCGTTTGATAGACTTTTACTAAACGTTTATTTCTCAACTCACTCATGATGATAGCAAATACAACGGAAATCAATAAGTTTAATAGGATAAATGTCACATTATATAGAACGGTGTTTTTAGTAATCAAGAATGCTTGATCCGAAGAGAATAAAAATTTGAAATTGTCCCAACCGACCCATGGACTCTCTCGTAAACTAGCTAAAAATCCGTCAGCTGAAATATGGAAGTTCTTGAAAGCTACGACATTGGCTAACACGGGGATATAAAAGAAAAAAATCATCCAGAGCATACCCGGGATCGCCATAAAAACTAATGCTTTATATCTCCATAAATTAGCAAAAAAATGATTTAACCCCTTTCTCTTTTTCATCTTAAAACTCCTTTCATGTCATTCACAACGCAATTATAGCGCTTACAAAAATAAGAATAAATAAACAAACTATAGATAAAATGAAACAAATTATAGAGAAACAGTCTGAACAGAAGTGTTTCACTCCAGGAAATAAGAAGGAAATTATGGGAATTGTTGCTGAACGAATACTTGCTAAAACCGATGGATGTGACAACATAGCTAAGTTGATGGTAAAAAAGCAGAACATCAACGATGGCGCTGACATCCTGCTTTTCTCCCTTTATTTATTCTGTTCTTGCAACTGGAGCAATTCAGCTTCTGTCAGTTCTCGGTATTCGCCGTTATCTAATGACCCTGGCAATAGGAAGCCACCCATACGAAGTCGTTTTAGGTAGGTCACTTCTTTGCCGACTGCCTGTACCATTCTTTTTACCTGATGGAATTTCCCTTCATGGAGGATCAAGCGGATAGTTGACGTTTCTTCTTCATGATCGACAGAATCAATGAATAGTTGTGCAGGTAATGTTTGCTCCCCTTTATCAATGACTAGTCCACGTGCGAAACTGTCAATATCTTCTTCTGTCATCACACCTTTGACCTTCGCAAAGTATTCTTTTTCTACATGTTTTTTAGGTGAGAGCAACCGATGGGCCAATTTTCCATCATTGGTGAGGATCAATAATCCTTCGGTATCTTTATCCAAACGTCCTACAGGAAAAAGATCTTCTCGATAATCCTCATCACTTAACAGATCCATCACTGTTTGTTCATAGTTGTCTTGTGTCGCTGAAATGACACCTGCAGGCTTGTTTAATACATAATAAAAATCTTTTTGATAGACTAACGGTTCATCCAGATAAGTGATTTGATCGTCAAATTCCTTCACTTGGAATTTATCACTTTTGATGACTTCTTCATTGACTTTTATTTGTCCTTTTTTGATAAGCACTTTTACTTCTTTGCGACTGCCGATGCCGACTTCTGCTAAAAATTTATCTAAACGCATAGACTCACTTCCATTCTTTCATTGAAAAAGGAGTTAACGATAATGACACGCATGATCTTTAACTCCTTTGAGTGTTTATTTGATTCTTAAACGATGACGTAACCGGATCATGCTTGGTCCTAATAAGCGTTCCGCTAATCGAAGTTTAAGGGCAAGGTAGGCATAGACAAAGCCACCTACTCCTGCAACCAGTAAGATCAACAACAGGGATTGGAACTTGCTTTCTTGGCTCAAGAAGAGGCCGAAAAACAGTTTTGTGATCCAGGCTACAAGTAACATCATCATTGTCAGGATGAAGATCAGTAAGGTTCTTCGCCAAACGAAACTTGGTTTAAAATGAGCGACTTGGTGGATTTTTTTCAAAATCAACGTACATGACACGGCAAAGCCGATCATCGTTGCAAATAAAGGACCATAGACTTCGAATAGACGAATCATTGGGTACTGCAAGACCAGTTTTACGACAAAGCCGATCGCTAAGTAACGGATAGCAGCCGCATTTTCAAACATTCCTTGTAACATATTGGAAACAAGCATATAAAGCCCTAAGAACAGACCGGCAAAACTTGCTTGGATCAATACATGACTGCCTAATCGATCTGGGGTATAAAACAAAGTATTCAGCGGGTAAGATAAAAGCATTACCCCAAACGTCGCGGGAAACATAAAGAAAGAGAAAAGTTGGAGATTCCCACTCGTTAGTTTGGCTAGTCCTCGGTGGTCTTTCAATGTCACCGCTTCTGTGATCAATGGTAATCCGGTAGATGCAATCGATGTCGCTAATGCGATCACAACCATTGTCAGCTTATCAGGGTTTGCACTAAAGATCGAAAAAAGATCCAACAACTGTGCTTTAGAGTACTCGGTAGTGGCAGACATGATTTTGATAAACGTAAACTGATCCACTAGTTTGAAAATCGTTACACCAGAACCCACGATGATAAATGGGATCGCTTCTTTGATCGTATCTACCAGCAATTCTTTCGTTGCGATATTTACTTGATTATTGCTGTACTGCACACGGGCAGAGGAATAGCGTTGGTGTTTTTTCAAAAAATAAAGCAGGACGAGGATACTTGCCACCATTCCGATAAATGCGGCAAATGTCGATTGCGTAACTGCAGTGACATAATCCCCCTTCATGACCTTCATGATGATAAACGTCGTGAGTAACAAATAAAAGATCCGCGCCACTTGTTCAACGATTTGTGAGAGCGCATACGGCATCATTTCCTGATTGCCTTGGAAATATCCACGGATCACACTCATACAAGGAAAGACGAGGATAGCGATACTAAGCGAACGCATCGTCGGAATCAGCTCTTCTCCACCGCCAGAAGCATGTGCCAACCAAGGAGAAGCCACATACATAAATACGGAAAATATGATACCTAAGACACCCATCATCTGTAACGCTCGAATAAACAACTTCCGAGAAGTACCATATTCATTCAATGAGTTGTAACGAGCTGTTTGTTTGGCGATTGCAGCCGGTATCCCAGCCGTAGAAATCAGTAAGAACAATGCATAGATATTGTAGCCCATATTGAATAATCCATTGGCAGCTTTCGCATTTTCGCCCATCCAGGCATACCATGGAATAATATACACAGCCCCAAGCAAGCGAGAAATGATATTGCTGGCAGTCATCCAAGCAGAACCTCTTGCCATCTTCTCTTGTGGGGACAAATCTTCAGTTGCTGATTTTCGTTGAGTATTCATCGATTCGATTCCAACTTTCTACAAAGCATTACCACTATTTTAATTGCAAAAAGCAAAACTAGCAATCTTTTTTGTATGGATTTCCTGACAGCACCTTCAAAATAGATAGCGTTTTCTTATGTCGTTGCTTTTTTATTTTTATATGAAGGAGATAAAATGGAACGTCCGAAAAATCATTTTGCAAAATTTTGAGAACTCCTCGCTACTTTCCTGAAGATACTTCACCCCTCTCGCTTGATTTAGCAGGAGATACAAGTGAATAGTATACCTTCCTCTCCTACCGTCTCTCATCTATCTAGAGAAACTCACTTGTTTTTTCTTGCGGCTACCGTTCGCTATTCGCTACATCCTGTGAATTTTCCTACCTGCCTTTCGTCATTCTAGCAAGTTGCCTTGAATGTGCTATAATGAATCAAGAAATCCAACGAAAATGAAGTGAGGGATGATCCAGTGAACTTCTCTTTAGAAGATGTCCGCAACTTATTATTAAAAGAAAACCTATTAAAAGAATTTGTTTCTGAAAAAGGGTGGCATTTAGACGCCCCTGATCAGTTTACCTTTAGAAAATTAAGCTATGATTCCCGGCAAGTTGATGCCGAGACTTTATTTTTCTGTAAAGGATTAAACTTTAAAGAAGACTATCTAACAAGTGCCGTCTCACAAGGATTGCTGTATTATGTAGCAGAACAACCTTACGAACAGTCGGCAGTCGGCATCATCGTGACCGATATCCGTAAAGCAATGGCGATCCTTTCCATGGCGTTCTACGGCTATCCACAAAATGATCTGCAAGTGATCGGCTATACTGGGACAAAAGGCAAAACCACTGCTGCCTACTTTACTAAAGCGATCCTAGACCATACAACAGCAAATAAAACAGCGTTACTTTCCACGATGAATACAACACTGGATGGAAAAACGTATTTCAAATCTCATTTAACAACGCCGGAATCTTTGGATTTGTATCGTATGATGGCCGAAGCTGTAAAGAATGGGATGACCCATTTGGTGATGGAGGTTTCTTCTCAAGCTTACAAGACACAACGTGTTTATGGACTGACTTTAGATGTAGGGATCTTTTTGAATATTTCACCTGACCATATCAGCCCAATCGAACATCCGACATTTGACGATTATTTTTATTGCAAACGTCAGTTGATCTTAAATTCAAAGCAAGTGATCTTGAACCATGAAAGTGATTATTTTGATTTACTGAAAGAGACAGCTACTGTCTATGGTATTCCTGCCATTGTTTATGGTCGTTCCACACAAGCAGATTACGAAGTCAAAAGTTTAAACGACGGGAGCCATACCTTCCAAGTAATCAATCATCATGGTAACTTAGCGATTGATACAACTTACACAATCAAATTAGCTGGTGATTTCAATCAAGAGAATGCGACTAGCGCGATTATTGCGGCAGCATTGACTGGTGCCTCTGCCACAGATGCGCAACAGGGACTAAAAGAAGCCCGTGTTCCTGGACGAATGGATCAACTTGTACAAAAAAACGGCGCCCACGTTTATGTAGACTACGCCCATAACTATCTAAGTTTGAAAACCTTGCTCGAATTTGCTAAAAAGGAACATCCTAAAGGGAAAGTTATTGTCGTACTGGGAAGTCCAGGCAATAAAGCTATTTCTCGCCGGCATGATTTTGGAAAAGTTCTATCTGAAACAGCAGATATCGTTTTCTTGACCGCAGATGATCCTGCATTTGAAGATCCACAAAAGATCGCAGAAGAAATCAATGAGGCAATCACTAATCCTGATTTAGACGTCCATTATGAAATGGACCGCCCGACAGCAATCAAAAAAGCCCTAGCGAAAAGTACCTCCGCAGATTCAGTTGTCATTGCTGGGAAAGGTGTTGATCCCTATCAAAAAATCAATGGGGTCGATGTTCCGTATGAAGGAGATTACGAGGTCGTCAAACGATTGCTTGAAGAATAAACAAAAAAGAGGTCGAAACAAAAATCGTTTAGGTTTGAGATATTGGAGAGAAAAGAGGTTGGGACAAAAGTAAGAAACACTTTTGTCCCGACCTCTTTTTTAAAAAAATTTGTTATTCAGCCGCTGCTAATTCAGCAGCTTTTTCTCTTTCTTCTGTCAACAATTTGTTGTCGTAGAATTTGATGAATGGCAACCAGATAAAGAAGGCAAGGATTGCGCATAGTACAGCTAACACAGCCGCTTTCCAGTCACCACCACTACCAACGAATGCTCCGATACCAACTGGTGAAGGCCAAGGCATTTGTGCTAACATTGGTTTTACGATCTCAAATTTGATTGCGAAATAAGCAAGTGAAGCAGACGCCATCGGTGCTAGGAAAAATGGAACAGCTAAATATGGGTTATAAACGATTGGCATCCCGAAAATAATCGGTTCGTTGATATTAAAGATTCCTGGCACCAGTGAAGCTTTCCCTAACACTTTTAATTGATCGGATTTTGCTAAGAAAGCAATGAAAATGATCAATCCTAATGTCGCTCCTGAACCGCCGACTGTTACATAAGAGTTGTTGAACTCTCCGGCTAGTGGGAAGTTAGCACCTTGTGCATTCGCTGCCATATTCGCTAACACGATTGGGGTCAAGAAGGAAGTGATGATATTTGCCCCATGGATCCCCACGATCCATAACGCATGGATCAAGAAATAGATGACCATGATCCCTAGCCAAGTATTTGTCAACTGCGTAACGAAACCAAATGGGATCGAGATCATTTTAAAGATATCTGTGCCTAATACAATCAAAAGTCCATTAACGATCATTACAGCAAATGCAATGACAAAAGTAGGAATCAATGCAGTAAATGAACGAGATACACCTGGCGGAACAACATCGGGCATCTTGATGACCCAGTTACGTTTGACACACATACAATAAAGTTCAACAGCAATGATCGACATGATGATCGCTGTAAAGATACCTGAAGTGCCTAAACGTTCAACAAATGCGCCCATCCGTATACCACTGACTACAGTTTCAGTATCTGTCACACTTGCAAGCAAGCGAACTTTTCCATCGCTCAAACCCATTTCAGGAATACACATGAAGAAGGCAAAAACGGATAATAATGCACCTGTCAGCGGATTGACATTCAATCCTTGTTCTTCTTTTTCAATCGAAGTCAGTTCATAAGCAAAAACAATAGCAAAATAAATGGATAAGATACCCATCGTCATTGTATTAACGATCATATATAAATCACTGACTTTGAAAAAGGTACTATTGAAAAAACCTTCAAGAAACGGAAATGGCAACGGTAAAATATTCAAAACCAAAAACATGGAACCTACGATCGTGAATGGGATAGACGCCATCCCAGCCGCCATGACAGCACGAACGATTTTAAACTGAGCGATTTTCCCCATTGGACCCATTAAGTACTTCTGCAAAAAATTAAACATTAGTTACTCTCCTTTCCTAAATACGCTGCTTGTTCAAATGTTTTGATCCTTTGATACTGACGATCTTTGTTTACTTGGATGCTTTCCAAACGTTTATGACACAGAGCACAAATCAGGCACCCACTCCCTAAAAATACGATCATCCCTAATTTTCCATATAGATTATCGACCATAAACGGAAACATTGAAGTATAAAACGGCGTAAATAATAGACCGCAGAGTAGCCCGTTCATGATCCCTTGCCACTTAAAGTACCCTTTTGTTCGTGGCACAGTGTTTTGATGTTGTCGATAGAGCCGGATTTGTTCACCCACAGCAGGTAAGATCAACCCGATTAGTCCAATCGGAACAATCAGAAAAATACTTTTGCTGACTAATAGAATAATCAACCAGTAAAGATTCATAAAAAAGAAGCCCGCTGTTAGATAACGAATGATCAGATAACGATTGAAATACATGATTTTCAAACTAAACTGTTTTTTCTCTATTTCCAATTGTTTTTTTTCTGCATCTCCCATCTTACTTACCCCTTTATGAATGTTTTTGATACAGATACGCCATCTCAGTTGCCACTTCCAGTAAGGTCATCGTTGTCATCAAATGGTCTTGTGCATGAACCATGATGATCTCCATTTCGATTTTTTGCCCACTGGCGTATTCCTTCAATAAGTTCGTTTGTGCTTTGTGCGCCTGTAAAATCTCCTCATTAGCTTTAGTCAGCTGTTCATCTGCCTCTTCAAATTTTCCCTGACGCATGTCTTTGAACCCTTCATGAATCAGCGTTCTTGCATTTCCGCTATGAAGAATGATATCGAAAGCGGTTACTTGAAGCTCTTCACTACTGATAGTTTCAGACATTTTTTCTCCCCCTTACTCGACCATTTGGCTAAATTGATCATTAAAATTGTGAAATGTAGGTGTCTCTAAAATATGGTGCTGTAAATCAGTCCGATCAATAAATCGGACGATTGCTTTGGTCACTACAGTAATCCCTCCGTTTTCAATAAAAGAAGGTGAAACTAAAAATACAAACTGGATACCTTCATGTTCATCCCAAGTCATACCTCCTGGAATAAGGGCAACCGCGATTTTCGTAGTTGCTCCGATAGGAATCGCAGGATGAGGAACGACGATATTCTCACTAAAGATGATCTGCCCCATCTTCTCCCGTCTCTTTATTTGTTCCGTCATTTCAAAAAGATATTCATTTGCTTCTTCTTGTCCTAAAAGTTGGAGCAATTCTTGGATCACTTCTTCTTTTGTTGGTTGTTGTGCGTAGACAGTGAACCATTTTTCCGAAAGCAACTGTTGGTAGTAGTATTGCTTTTTCTCAGCTGGTAAACTGATGCTTTCCTTCTTTATACTCTGACAAGGCAGACATTCAGCAATCGTTTCACGAATTTTCTGAATATCTTGGCTATTCAAAAAGACACTGACATGCAAAACTGGTATTTTGAAAAACATGGTAGATAAATCAATCGAAGAGATGATCATATCGGCTTCTTTCAATACAGCTTCATTGATTTCGTAATATCCTTTTACATTCGTTACGACAATCGTTTCACCAAATTCGGACAACACTCGATTTTTGAGTAATTGGGCACTGCCGTAGCCAGTTGCACAAATGATCAATGCATGGATTTTATGCGTGGACTTGATTTTTTCCAATGCTGCCATGATATGCAGCGTTAGATATGCCCACTCATCGTCATTGATTTCATAATTACTTAGTAACGGCATTTGGCTAAAAAGCTGTTTTGTTTGTTCAAACGCTTGCCGATCTTCTTTCATTATTTCTTCTTTCAACGGATTTTCTAGCGTGATCCCTCGTTCTAATCGGACGAGCATGGGTGCCAAGTGATTCAACAAGCCGTTTTTCAATTGATGGTCTTCATTCAATGGACGATGAAAAAATTGAGCGAATTGATTCAATGTAACGGTTAATTCCGCAAGAAGTTCTTGATCGGTCACCTTTTCCTCTCGATTCGATTTTGCCATCAAATGTAGCGCTAGATAAAACACCTCTTCTTCTGGAAATACTACTTGCATTACTCGTTCGATTCGCACCATTATATTTTTCGATACCTGAAATTCTAAGCGACTCGCAATATCTTCGGTCAATGGGATTCCTTCGATGTGAAACCCTTCTCTGACACGCTTGATCGCTAATGCTAAATGCAGTGTTAAATTTTGGATGATAAAATCCGATACTTTTAGATTCACTTCTCTTATCTCATCCAAAATGATGATCACTAACTCTTCAATGTTGATTTCTTTAAAAAAGTGACTCGTTCCTAAATATTCTTTGAGTGAATTGGTATAATAGTTCCCAAAAAATATATCCATGATAAAATGACGTTTATCTTGCTCGTGCCCCTCGATCCACATTCCCTGATGCGGTTTCGAATTGATTCTCAGTGCATAGGGCAGTAATTTTTTCTTGATTTCATGAATATCATTGACTAGACTTGAACGACTGATGAATAATTCATCTTCTAAATCTTCAATGAAGATGGCTTCATCTTCCAGCAATAACTTATTCAAAAGATACTTTTGCCGATCTTCTGATTCAAAAAATTCTGTGACTTGCAGATCACTACGAAAAGCAACTTCCCTTTGCTTCAAAAAACGAGAAAATTCCAAGTGATCAAAGATTTCTAGTTGGTAGCCCTGTCCCTGTTTTGCAGATAGTTTTCCGCCATGCTCTTCCACTTCATCTTTGATCACTTTCATGTAATTACGGATCGTTCGATCAGATAAAGACAATTCAGATGCGAGACTCCGACTGGTGACATATTCTCCTTGATGGTCGATCAACTGTCTCAATAACAATTTTTCTATCTGTTTCATCTTTATCCACTCCTAATTAAATATTCTCCTCAATTAGCCCTGCCAAATTTTGGATGCCGGATGGAATGGGTACATAAGCTTGAAATGGAATGCTTACTACTGGTTTATCCACCGTTTTACCTAGTTTAACAAATTTATCCAGAAACATTGTGGTTTGAGGGCTGATCAAGAATAAATCAAAGTCACTGTTCTTGATCATTTTATCACCTTCGGTAGCAGAAACAGCATCCACCATAATGTCTTCGCCTTTGTCTTTAAATAATTCTGTTGCCTTTGACGCCATCATAGAAGATGACATCCCTGCTGCGCAAATAATCAATGCTTTTTTCATTGTTTTCCACTCCTTATGTTTTATTCTTTCTATCTAAGAGTTTACAGAGTAAGCGCTTGCTTTTCAAAATAAAAACTTCCGTATCATTAAGGAAAGGAATTACATTTTCTTGAACGTGCAAATGAACGTACAAAAAAAGCGTGTGATCACAAGTGATCACACACCTTTTAACAATGTTAGTTTATCGCAAAATTGAATTGTACAGCATACTGCGGCTTCAACGGATCAGTCAAACTATCAAAATCAAAGTTTTGGCCTACTGTACCGTAAAGTGAAAAGGCAAAGGAACTTGTCTTTTTCGGTAAAGTCACTAACTCTGTTTTCTGTGATAGATTTTGACCGTTCTCAATCAAAGGAATCGTAGCATCGTTGTAGTTATTAGACATTAAAAGATCGATGTCTGTTAGCTTCTCTGTTTGAGACTGACTCGTCATAGACGCCACTGACACAGTCAATTCTTCATTAGAGTTGTTTTGGATTTGATATTTTGGTGATACGATTCCACCACTTTCTTTACTTTCAGCAAAAGAAATACGTGCTGGGATCGTCACATCGACATATCCTTTCAAATTCATTTGGATCTCTAACTCACCTGAAAGATCTGTTGTATTCCCATATTCATCCGCTAAAGTAAGGACAAATTTATGCGTTCCTACTGTTAAATCAGTGAAGTCCGCATTATTTTCATAGGCTACCGTTACTTTGATTGCTTCAGGTGCCGTCCAGTTATCGGAAGGTTCCCCATCTAAATAATCTCTTGCATTTGGTTCTGCACTCCCTTTTTGGAAGGCTAAATTTTCTTTCAGTTTTCCTTGTGGCCCTGTTGTGTCCACAATGTTTGCTGATATCTTCATCGGTGAGGACTTGTTGCCTGCTTCGTCCTCCAGTTGGATATACGCATCAAGCGAAGTTCCTGGATTCATCCCTGCAATAGATGTTGCTGATCCGTCTGCATTGACTAAATAGAATCTTATATCCTTAGATAACGTCCAGTTGTCATTTACGGACGTAAAAAATTGGCGAAGTTCAGCTTGGCTTAAATCGCCAGTTCTACGAGCTTCGATATCCATATGCTCATTTTTTACAGTTCCCGTTGGCGCTTGCGTATCGTTGATCCGAACCAAGGCTCTTTCAAAACGTTTGCTATTTTTTTCTTCATCCGTTGCTGTGATTGCTAATATATAATGGTTATTTGCAGTATTTGGACCTAGTGAAGATAAACTACCTGAGCTCTTCAAAGTGATATCTTCGAGATAGCTCCAGTTATCTGATAACTCTTCAAAAAATTGACGCAATTCTTCTTGCGTGAAATTCCTCGATCGATCTGCTTCCATCGTCACCCTGGATGTTTTAACTCTTCCTTCTGGGGATTGTGTATCAACGACCGTATAGTTTGTTGTTGTCTGCTGTGTTGCATTTGTTACTTTGTTACGGATCGTAACATTTGCTTGACCTGCTTTCCCTGGTTCCCAGCCATTCGCTGATTCAGGTGTGGAAAAATCATAATGCTCATCGACCATACTAGGTAACCCTTGGAACCATGATTTGATCGTCTCTTTCGATAGTGCAGGCATCCGTTGTGCTTGGATAAGCACATTAGGTTCAATCACAAAAGACGTCAAGAAAAATTGAACAGGATAAGACCGCTTGTTTCCTGCCTCGTCGGTCAATGTCAATGTTGCTTGTTGCAAGCTGACACTTGGTGAAAAATCTACGATGGATCGATCCATTGTAGCTGTGATGTTCTTATGTTCTGACCAGTTATCGGAAAGTTCACCATTAAAGAACGTCAACAATTCTTCTCGGCTCCAATCGCCTTGGGTACGATACTCAAAAGTAGGTATCACAGTGTTCAATGTGCCTGTTGGTGCTTGGGTATCCACGATTTTGAATTCTGCATATCTACTATATTTATTTCCAGCTTCATCATAGATATCGATGTACGCCCAGTTATCACCAGGACCTCTTCCAGCAAGTTGTATAATGCCATGATTATCTGTTGCTTCAATTCGAATATCTTCCGGCAAGCTCCAGTTGTCCTGCAAATCGCCATCAATGAATTTCAACAAATCTTCGCGTGTCCATTCGCCCGTTCTTCGTGCTTCGATTTCCACGCCCTTCGTTTTGATTGTCGCAGTTGGTGCTTGGGTGTCGACAATGCGTATAAAGTTTCCAATTGGAAATGATTGATTTCCTGCTTCGTCTTTTAATCGAAATACGCCCGTTACTGTTTTTCCTGGTGCTATGCCAGCAATAGTTGTTATCCCATCATAGAAGGATAACTGAACCTTCATATCTTCTGGCAATGTCCAATTATCATTCATCGTCGTGTACATTTTCCGTAACTCTGCTTGGCTAAGGTCTCCGCTTCTACGAGCTTCAACCTCGATATTATCTTTCATGGTTCCTGTAGGGCGCTGTGTATCTACAATGCGGATCAATACACTCATCACTAATGACTTATTCCCCGCTTCATCTTCTAGTTGAAGGTGGAAATTATGCGTACCTGGCGCCTTACCCGCCACGGTTGTTGCTACGCCATTTGCATCGACTAAATGTATTTTTATGTTCTCTGATAATGTCCAGTTGTCACTTATCAGCATGACATGCCAACGTAGTTCTGCTTGGCTGAGATTGCCACTTCTACGAGCTTCCGCTTCCACATTATCTCTTGCAATTCCCGTTGGTGCTTGGGTATCTACAATACGGATCGGTATACTCATCCCCAATGACTTGTTTCCTGCTTCATCTTCCAGTTGAAGATAAAAAGTGCGGGTACCTGGTGCCTTACCTGCAACGGTTGCTGCTGCCCCATTTGCATCAACTAAGTGAACGTTTATATTCCCTTGTGACGTCCAATTATCACTCATTGTTGTGAGAAATCCTCGTAGTTCCGCTTGGCTAAGATTGCCACTTTTGCGAACCTCAATCTCCACCTCACCTTTTACAGTTCCTGTTGGTGCTTGGGTATCGCGAATGAGTAAACTCACTTGATTCTTAGGACCAGGGATCGTCTGATTTCCAAATTCATCCGTCAATAATAAATGTCCTGTAATGACTGTTCCTGGTTTTTGATTGACATCCACCGCAACATACCCAGTTCCTTGAGGTACGACTACTGACAATGAAATATTAGCAGGCAGTGACCAGTTATCCGAAAGACCGCCATCTACAAATCGAAGAAGTTCTTCACGCGTCAATCCACCAGTTCTGCGAGCTTCGACAGCGATTGTTTCTCCTTTGATTGTTGCTGTTGGCGCTTGCGTATCTTTAATCACAACGGCAACATTCTCAAAAACCCGACTATTCTTCTCTTCGTCAGCCGCAGTAATTTTCAATAGATAATGGTATCCTGAAACATTGGGGCTTAATCCAGCTAAGTTACTTGTTTTCAATGTAATATTCTCAAGCAGACTCCAATTATCCGACAAACTTTGAAAAATCTGACGCAATTCTTCTTGTGTGAAATCCCGTGATCGATTTGCTTCAAATGTCTGTCTGTATTTTACTGTTCCTTCAGGTGCCTGCGTATCAACGACTGTGTAGTTTGTTGCTTTCTGTTGTGTTGCATTGGTTAATTTGCTACGGATCGTAACATTTGCTTGACCCGTTTTTCCTGGTTCCCAGCCATTCGCTGATTCAGGTGTGGAAAAATCATAATGATCATCAACCATACTTGGTAATCCTTGGAACCACGACTTGATCGTCTCTTTCGATAGTGCTGGCAGCCGTTGTGCTTGGATAAGTACGTTGGGTTGGATCACAAAAGACGTCAATAGAAATTGGACAGGATAAGATTGTTTATTCCCTGCCTCATCGGTCAAAGTCAATGTTGCTTGTTGCAAGTTGACACTTGGTGAAAAATCTACGATGGATCGATCCATTGTAGCTGTGATATTTTTATGTTCTGACCAGTTATCAGAAAGTTCACCATTAAAGAAAGTCAACAGTTCGTCTCTGCTCCAATCCCCTTGGGTACGATACTCAAAAGTAGGCACTACGGTGTTCAATGTTCCTGTTGGCGCTTGGGTATCTACAATCCGTATCCGTATATACATCCGAGAAGATTTATTTCCTGCTTCGTCTTCTAGTTGAAGGTAAAAAATACGGGTGCTTGGTTCCTTACCCGCAACTGTTGTCGCCGTTCCGGTTGCATCAAGGAGATGTACTTTCATATTTTCTGACAATGTCCAATTATCGCTTATCGTAGAGAAAAATCCTCGTAACTCAGCTTGGCTAAGATCACCACTTCTGCGAGCTTCAACCTCCTCAACCTCACTTTTTACACTTCCCGTTGGTGCTTGCGTGTCTACAATACGGATCGGTACACTCATTCGTGCTGACTTATTCCCTGCTTCATCTTCTAGTTGAAGGTAAAAATCATGTGTACCTGGTGCTCTTCCTGCAATTGTTGTTGCCGTTCCGTTTCCATCAACTAAATGTACTTTCATATTTTCTGACAATGTCCAATTATCGCTCATCGTCGAGAAAAATCCTCGTAACTCTACTTGGCTAAGATCGCCATTTCTGCGAGCTTCAATCGTAATATCGCTTTTTACGGTTCCTGTCGGTGCTTGGGTATCCACGATTTTGAATTCTGCATAGTTGCCATTTTTATTTCCAGCTTCGTCATAAATATCAATATAAGCCCAAGTATTACCAGGTGCTCTTCCTGCAAGCGGATAAATCCCATTGTTATCTGTTGCTTCGATCCGAATATTTTCTGGCAAACTCCAGTTATCCTGTAAATCGCCATCAATGAATTTCAATAAATCGGCTCGTGTCCAATCTCCACTTCTTCGTGCTTCAATTTCAACTCCTTGAGTTTTGACTGTAGCTGTTGGTGCTTGGGTATCTACAATGCGTATCCGCTTGCTTCCAGCATTTTCCGAAATGTTTCCTGCTTCATCCTCCAGTTGAAGGTGAAAAGTAGTTTCTGTACCCGGTGCCTTACCTGCAACAGTTGTCGCTGTCCCAAAGTCATCCACCAAATATACTTTTATGTTCTCCGATAACGTCCAATTATCATTCAGCGTCGTGAAAAGTTCCCGTAGTTCCTGTTGGCTAAGATTTGTACTTCTACGGGCTTCCACATCGATTGTTCCACTTTTTACAGTTCCCGTTGGACGTTGGGTATCCACTATCTTAAATTCTACATATTCACCATATTGATTTCCAGCTTCGTCATAAATATCTATGTAAGCCCAAGTATTACCAGGTGCTCTTCCTGCAAGCGGATAAATTCCATTGTTATCTGTTGCTTCGATCCGAATATTTTCTGGCAAGCTCCAGTTATCCTGTAAATTTCCATCAATGAATTTCAGCAAATCAGCGCGTGTCCAACCTCCCGTTCTTCGAGCCTCAATTTCAACGCCTTGCGTTTTGAATTTAGCGGTTGGTTTTTGTGTATCTCTAACCGTATACCGAGTAGTGAATGTGTGTGTCGTACCATTCGAATTATGTTTCATAACCACTGTAGCAGTTCCTGTTGCGCCAGGTGCCCAACTAGCTGGACCTGTTGTGGAAAACGTGTAGTCATTCGAATTAGACGGCAGTATAGTAAACCAGGATTTGATTGTATCTTGAGACAAAGCGTTCCTGGTAGCTTCTACATCAACGCTGTCTTTGATCGCAGCAGATGGCTTTGGATTTTTCACGACGATCTCTCCGATAACTGCATCAGGATAATTCACATCTGCGATTTTTTTGGAGTAGTTATTGACCTGTGGTGCAACAGCAGTTGTTCCCATTGTTAAATTTCCTAAAAGACGTATAGTATCCCTTTCATTCGTATTAATAGTGGTAGTTTCCATCCTTATGATCGTCACATTGATTGTCACTTGACGACCACTAATAGTAGGTGTTGCCGTAACAGACAAATAAGACGGCACACCGGACCACCTCAGATTATTCAACGTATATGGATTTGAGAAGGATGGATGATTTCCATAATACATCTGCTGAAAATAAAAATCAGGTGCAGTGCTCAAATTACTAGCAATCCAAGAGATCCAACCATTTCCCGGAGCTTGCACCATCGTATACGTATCAAAAGTGACTGTAAATCTTTGAACTGCTCCTGCTCCTGCTTCTAAAGTCAATTCTCTATTCGTAACTCTCTGCATCTTACCCTCAATATAAGCACTTCTTCCATTATCGACTAAATGATGGCGATATGCGTTAAGGTTAGGTAACGAGTAAGTGCTCATCCGCATCGCTTCTGGCAAGACCATCAGCTGTTCTGTTTCCTCCTCTTTTGGCAAAACTGGCGAAGGTAGTCCATTTCCTTCACTACTTTCTTTCCCGTCTTCTGCAGAAGGAGGGGTCGTCTCTACTGTTTCTTCAGATGTTTCCGGAATAGGTGGTTCCGTAGTCTCTACTGTTTCTGGCTGTTCCGGTTGTTCCGGATTCGAATCCTCTGTAGTTGGTACTTCAGCAGGTTCCGTATGTACAGGTTCTTCTGCGGTCGATTCAGTCGTTGGAGGGTTACTTTCGATCGCTGGTAGTTCATTTTGCTCTTGTAAACGCTGAACCAATTCCGTGTCAATTTCAACTGGTGCCTCTTCTGCAAAAATGGTGACTGGAAAAAGGCAGTGTTGGAATAATAAGAGCGAAGTGGCTATTGTTCTAAAATTTTTCATTTGCAAATGTTCTGTCCCCCTTTCTAGTTCTAACATCATGAGCCTATCTAAAAATCATCTTATCTTAAGGCATTGCTTTTTCTTATTCATTCAAGTGCAGCCACTCATCGAAACGATGACTTACAAAAATCAACGGTTCTCTTATTTTTCATACATCCCCCCAAACGTCATAAAATCCCCACACTAAAATTATCCATGATTCTATTATTAGAAGAAAACCTTTTTTTACCGACAGATTGGTAAAATAATACCTTTAAAAGCAAAAAAGAGCAGGAAAAGTATGGATACTTTTTCCTGCTCTAAATGGCGGGATATCGTCTTTTTTTATCCCTTGATTCTGTTAATATAGTTACTTTTTTCTAGCTATATTGCCGAATTTCTTAGTTTGCTACGATGTTGACTAATTTATTTGGCACCACGATCACTTTACGCACTGTTTTGCCTTCGATATTTTCTTTGATCAACTCATTTTCTAAGGCTAGTTTTTCCAAATCTTCTTTTGCTAGGTCACGAGCAACGTTGGCTTTTGCACGAACTTTTCCATTGACTTGGAAAACTACTTCGATTTCATCTTCCACTAAAGCAGCTTCATCATATGTTGGCCACTTAGCATAAGAAATACCACCTTCATTGCCTAAGATCGCCCATAGTTCTTCTCCCATATGTGGTGCGATCGGTGCAAGCAACTGAACGAAACCTTCAATATATTCGTAAGGAAGAGCATCTACTTTATAGGCTTCATTGACAAAGACCATCAATTGAGAGATTGCCGTGTTGAAATGCAGTGTTTCATAATCTTCCGTTACTTTCTTCACTGTTTGGTTATACACTTTGTCTAATTTGCCATCGTTCAAAGTAGTGATACGATCACGCATTTTGTTGTTTTCGTCTACGATCAAGCGCCAAACACGATCTAAGAATTTACGGCTACCTTCTAAGCCATTTTCACTCCACGCAATTGATGCATCTAATGGTCCCATGAACATTTCATACAATCGTAATGTATCCGCACCATATTTAGCTACAACATCGTCAGGGTTCACTACGTTCCCACGAGATTTAGACATTTTTTCATTGTTTTCGCCTAGGATCATTCCTTGGTTATATAGTTTTTGGAATGGTTCTTTTGTTGGAACGACACCGATATCATATAAGAATTTATGCCAGAAACGTGCATACAACAAATGAAGTACCGCATGTTCTGCTCCACCGATATAGATATCTACTGGTAACCAACGTTCTAATTTTTCGTAATTGGCTAGTTCTTTTTTGTTGTGTGGATCGATATAACGCAAGTAATACCATGAACTGCCCGCCCATTGTGGCATCGTATTGGTTTCACGACGTCCTTTTTTACCTGTTACAGGATCGGTCACATTGACCCATTCATCAATGTTCGCAAGTGGTGACTCCCCTGTTCCACTAGGCTTGATGTTTTCCGTTTTAGGTAAGCGTAAAGGTAGTTCTTCTTCTGGTAAAGCAGTGACTGTTCCATCTTCCCAATGGATGATCGGAATTGGTTCACCCCAATAACGTTGACGTGAAAACAACCAGTCACGTAAACGATAGCTAGTTTCTCTTTTACCTACGCCATGTTCTTCCAACCACGTGTTCATTTTTTCAATTGCTTCTTGTTTGTTCATTCCATCTACAAAACCAGAATTGATATGCGCACCATCTTCTGTATACGCAGCTTCTGAGATATCTCCGCCTTCAATTACTGGCATGATTTCTAAATCAAATTTTCTCGCAAATTCATAATCACGTTCATCATGCGCAGGTACTGCCATGATTGCGCCTGTACCGTAAGAAGCTAACACATAATCTGCGATCCAGATTGGGATTTCTTTCCCGTTGACAGGGTTGATAGCGTACGCTCCAGTAAACACACCCGTCTTTTCTTTCGCTAGATCTGTTCTTTTAAGATCCGATTTTTTAGCTGTTTCTTCAATATAAGCTTCGACTGCTTCTTTTTGTTCAGGTGTCGTGATTTCTCGCACTAAGTCAAGTTCTGGTGCTAATACAGAATAAGTTGCGCCAAATAACGTGTCGGGACGTGTCGTAAAGACCGTATACGCTTTGTCTGTACCCGCTACTTTAAATTCTACGTTGGCTCCGACTGAGCGACCGATCCAGTTTCTTTGCATTTCTTTGATGCTTTCTGGCCAATCGACTAACTCTAAATCATCTAAAAGGCGATCTGCGTAAGCTGTGATTTTCAACATCCATTGGCGCATTGGTTTGCGTACGACATCATAGCCCCCACGTTCGCTTTTTCCGTCGATAACTTCTTCGTTTGAGATAACTGTTCCAAGCTCTGGCACCCAGTTCACAGCTACTTCTGCTTCATACGCTAAGCCTTTTTCATATAGTTTTGTAAAGATCCATTGTGTCCATTTATAATATTCTGGATCAGTTGTATTGACTTCACGGTTCCAGTCATAACTAAACCCTAAAGAATTGATTTGACGTCGGAATGTTTCAATATTTTTTTGGGTAAATTCAGCAGGATCATTCCCAGTATCCAGCGCATATTGTTCTGCGGGAAGACCGAATGCATCCCACCCCATCGGATGTAATACATTGAATCCTTGGCTTCGTTTGAAACGAGAAAGGATATCTGTTGCTGTATAGCCTTCTGGATGTCCTACGTGCAAGCCTTGTCCAGATGGATATGGGAACATATCCAATGCATAGAATTTAGGTTTTTCATGATCATCATGGGTATTGAAGGTATTGTTTTTTGCCCAATATTTTTGCCATTTCTTTTCAACTTCTTTATGGTTATAACTCATTTTCTATCCCCCTGCTCTATTTTTCATCTTATAAAGATGAATACAACGAATGTCTTTGCACGAGCAATCCATTCGCCTGTTTTCTAATCAAAGAAAACAAAAAAATCCTATAAAAAGATTGCTCTTTTTATAGGACGTAAACTACGTGGTACCACCTAACTTTGCCTTTTTGAAAAGGCCTCGAACGTTGTAACGGTCGTCACCGCATCTGCTTACTTCTATTTTCAGCAGATGCAACTCAAAGGCGAGTTCAAAAGCGTCCGTACACATTTCCACCAGCCATGTGCTCTCTAAAACTTTCGTCTTTTTACTACTTCCTTTTCAAACGTTGGTTTATTAAAAGTGTAGGTTCATAGTAACAAATAAATGACATAAGTTCAATTATTATTTGAGTGGTTCAAGCATTTATTTTGCTACGATCAATTGTTGGCCTGGATAAATGAAATTGTTCTTGATATTGTTCCATTCAATCAGTTGGTTCATCGTGATGCCATGGCTATCTGCGACTCCCCAGACAGATTCTCCCGCTTTGACCGTATATGTTTTTTGCCCAGTCGTTGGTGCAGATTGAGTAGTCCCTTTTTTGACGATTACTTGCTGCCCTGGGTAAATGAAATTATTCTTGATGTTGTTCCATTGGATCAATTGATCCATCGTGATGTTGTGCTTATTCGCAACGCCCCAAACAGATTCTCCTGCTTTGACTGTATAAATCGTATCGCCAGTTGATGCGGTACTTGTCGTATTCGAGGTATTCGGCGTGCTTGGCGTTGTTGCTGTTGTAGTTGAAGAAGTGTTCGTGCTAGTTGCAACACTTCCGCCTTTAACGATCAACTGTTGCCCTGGATAAATGAAATTGTTCTTGATATTGTTCCATTGGATCAATTGGTCCATCGAAATGCCATTTTTATTCGCAACACTCCAGACAGACTCACCCGCTTTGACTGTATAGGTACTTCCTGTATTCGTTGTCGCACCTGTATTCGTATTGGTATTATTTGTCGTAGTTTGGTTGGTCGTTGCTGAACTGCTTGAAGAACCATTCGAAACGACTAATTGTTGTCCTGGATAAATAAAATTATTTTTGATGTTGTTCCACTGGATCAACTGATTCATTGAGATACCATATTTATTGGACACGCTCCAGACGGAATCGCCTGATTTGACCGTATATTTGGTACCAGAAACTGCCGTGTTCCCTGCATTATTTGAACTACTTGATGCGTTCCCAGTATTCGTCGTAGTGGAAGAAGAGCTTCCCCCATTTGACACAATCAATTGTTGCCCTGGATAAACAAAATTATTTTTGATGTTGTTCCATTGGATCAGTTGATTCATTGAAATACCGTGGTCATTTGCGATCTTCCAAACAGAATCACCTGATTTGACTGTATATTTTGCACCAGAAGTTTGACCAGTACCTGCGGAAGCATTACTGTTTCCAGAAGAATTTGTATTATTTCCAGAGTTATTTGTTGAAGAACCGGTTGTTTGACCACCTTTGATAGTTAACTTTTGTCCTGGATAAATAAAATTATTTTTGATATTGTTCCATTCGATCAACTGTGACATACTGATACCAAATGAATTCGAGATTCCCCAGACAGAGTCACCCGATTTGACTGTATAGGTAGTTGAAGTAGTTCCCGTACTCCCTGTATTGGTGTTACTACCTGTATTTCCAGTATTTGTGTTGCCACCAGTCGTTGCACCACCGCCAGCATTACCGCTTGCTGGTGTATCATATTTTGTTAAGCCGTAAGTTAAAATGATATTGTTCAATTTTCCAGCATAACTTGGGTCTGTTGCATAGCGTCCAGTCAAGTAAGCTGTTGCATCTGTATAGGATTTCGTATTGCTTTTCCAAGTACCTGCATAATAATAGCCATTGCCAAATGAAGTATTACGTAAAACATAGGCGTTATCACTGAATGACTCCGCAAAAGAAGGGTATTGACGGAATGGTTCTTTCTTAGTCACCCACTGATTGTTCAAGTATTCAAGTGTATCCATATAAACGGTTTGTCCTTGGTAGCTACCCTTGATACCAAATAAATTGTGATACGGTGCTTGAGACAACGCGCTGCTACCCCAACCACTTTCAACGACCGCTTGGGCGATCATCACGGAGGCGTATAAATCATTGGCTTGTGCAATTGGTTGAGCATAAGTCGCGATTTCCGTAATAAATGCTGCAGTATTGATTCTTGCGCCAAACTGAGTTGGCGTTTGATCAGCATTTACTGGCACTGGTTGTATCAAAGGTGCCGCTACAGAACAGCCTACCATTGCAGTACCGACTAGAGCGGCACTACGTTTTACTTTGCGGAATCGCTTGGTCTCTTCTAAACGTCTGCGTTCCTTTCTTGCAATGTTTTCCATCTTCTATCCTCCAAATTCTGTTTACAATTTCTCTACTATTATAACAATTATAACTTCTCTTAAACTTTATTAAAAGTTATTTAAGACTCATTATCCTTATTGTAACCAGACTGTAATTTTTCGTAATTTTCCATATGTAGGAAAAAATAAAACGTTGGTATGACTAGACTGCGTGTTTTCAGCTAAACACATCGCTGTCTTTTATGAAAATAAGTATGTCGGTTATATTACCTGAAAATGTCTAAGTGATTACATTGGTCTATTGCCAAATAGAAATGTTGTTTTTTGCGTATATTTTTAGCTCACATAACAGATATGAAAGTTTTTTATAAGTCTAAGAATGCTATAATGAATTATTGTTGAAAAGGAGGAAACTTATGAAACAAAAAACAACTTTTCATGTAGTCGGTACTCTTTTTTTATTCCTATTTTTCATATTAGGCTACATTGTTAAATATCGGATCAACTTATTATCAGGATTTGATCAAACCATAACTGAAATCATACGCACACCTTATCCTGATTGGAACCACTACCAGCTATTTATCACAACATTCGGAAATGCACTGACTGTGATTGTTGTATTTTTACTTGTTCTGGCATTTTTGTGGTGGAAGAAAAAACACATTGAACTGATTTGGTTTGCGACTAATTTTGTCGTGATAGCCGGAATCATCAATCCATTGATCAAATTATTCGTGATGCGGTTGCGTCCAACGCTTCCTCACTTAGTTGTTGAACACAGCTACAGTTTTCCTAGTGGGCATTCTGCTGCAAGTATGATTTTATATGGGACACTTTTATTTTTACTTCCTAGCCTGATCAAGAAAAAGGGAATCGCCACATTGCTTCAACTTCTGTTGGCGTTTATTATAGTAAGTGTTGGTGCAAGCCGAATATATCTAGGTGTCCATTTCCCAAGTGATGTTTTAGGTGGATATTTGCTCAGCCTAAGTTGGCTCTTTCTCACTTATCCAACCTATAGAGAAAAAAAGGAACAGATTGAACTGCATACGATAGATTAACATTTCAACAATTATTTTTTAGATATTTAAAGGGGTACGAGAAGACTTCTCGTGACCTTTAGAAAGAAGGATTTTTATGGACTTTCCTTATTCAGATGGAAACAAACGTTACCATTCATGGAACTATGCTTTAAGAAATGAGTTTGGTGGCAAGATTTTTAAAGTACCGATAGACGGCGGTTTTGATTGTCCGAATCGTGATGGCACAGTCGCTCACGGTGGCTGTACTTTTTGTAGTGTTTCTGGTTCAGGAGATATGATCGTCGCTCCAGAAGATCCATTACCTATCCAGTTTCACAAAGAAATCGATATGATGCATAAAAAATGGCCTGGTGTGGAACAATATATCGTTTATTTCCAAAATTTCACCAATACGCACGCTCCTGTCGAAGTGATCCGAGAACGATTTGAACAAGTAATCAATTTACCTGGTGTTGTTGGATTATCCATTGGGACCCGCCCTGATTGTTTGCCAGATGAAGTGGTGGATTATTTAGCAGAGCTAAATCAACGTCTTTATTTGTGGGTGGAATTAGGCTTACAAACAACCTTCGAAGAAACCTCCACTCTGATCAATCGTGCCCATGACTATCAGACCTATTTAGATGGTGTGGCGAAGTTACGCAAACATGATATTCGTGTCTGCACCCACTTGATCAATGGTTTACCTGGGGAAACATTAGACATGATGCGGGAGAATGTTCGCCGAACGATTTTAGATTCGGATATCCAAGGAATCAAACTTCACTTGATGCACTTGATGCGTAAAACAAAAATGTTGCGTGACTATCATGAAGGACGATTGCAATTGATGAGTCGCCCCGATTATGTCAACGTCATTTGTGATCAATTAGAGATGATCCCTAAAGAAATCATTATCCACCGTTTAACAGGTGACGCACCGTGGGATTCATTGATCGGGCCTATGTGGAGTCTAAAAAAATGGGAAGTCTTGAACGCAATAGATGATGAACTTATTCGTCGTGATAGCTACCAAGGAAAATTCAATATAAGAGAAGGAGTACTCAGCTGATGTTACAGACGGCATTGCACTTTAGCCACTCTTTATTAGAAGAAATCCTCCAACCCGGTGATCACGTCATAGATGCCACCATGGGAAATGGGTATGACACAGTCTTCATGGCTGAAAAAATCGGCAAAACTGGACATGTCTATAGTTTTGATATTCAAAAAGAGGCTTTGCTTTCCACTAAGAGTAAGCTTACCGAACAAGATTTACTAGACCGTACCTCTTTGTTTTTACAAGGTCATGAAACACTAGGTACAGTAGTCGATGAAGCACAACCCATCAAAGCAGGCATCTTTAATCTAGGCTATTTACCAAAAAGCGATAAATCAGTCATCACCCTACCTGAAACCACTCGTACAGCAATGGAAGAAATCCTCAAACGCCTCGTGCCAAGAGGTCGGATGATCCTAGTCGTCTATTACGGTCATGAAGGCGGCGAAAAAGAGTTAGATATGGTCCAAGACTATTGCCAATCACTACCACAAGAAAAGTACAATGTCCTAAAATACCAATTCATCAATCAAAAAAACAACCCACCGATTTTGTATTGCGTTGAAAAAAAGGTTGTGAAAAGAGCGCTTTGACCTGAGCGATAAGGAGGAAAATCTCGAAATAGCTTTTCATATTTTGAGATTTTTTGACTTATTGCCGAAGGTCAGCTCTTTGAACACCGTGGAAAAGGTTGTGAAAAAGCCCGTATAGCTCCGCTGACAATAAGAATGGATTTTTCGAAACAGCTTTTCATGTTTTGAAAAATTCAGACTTATTTCAAGGAGTTGGCTTTTGAACACCGTGGATTAGGTTGTGAAAAGGCTGCTCTGCATCAAGCAATAAGAATGAACAGAGAAAAACAGCTTTTCATGTTTTTCATCTGTTTAGGCTTATTGTTGAAGATGCAAGCCTTTGAACACCGTGGAAGAGGTTGTGAAAGAAGCGTACAGCTCCGAGCAAATAAGAACTAGATTTCTAAAATAGCTTCTCATATTTTGGAAATCTAGTTCTTATTGCTGAGGAGTTGCTTCTTGAACACCGTGGATAAAGGTTGTGAAAAGAGCGCTTTGACATATCGCTGAAGATCAGCTCTTTGATAAGGTTGTGAAAAGCCTGCTCTGCATCAAGCAATAAAAATGAACAGCACCTTGTCGATAAAAAAAGCGTACGATGGAAAGATCACCAAAATCTTCCCTCGTACGTTTTTTCTTCTATTATTCAAATACAAATTGGTTGTGGTATAACTCTGCGTAAAAACCGTCTTCTGCTAATAACTGATGATGATTTCCTTCTTCAATAACTTTACCATCTCGTAATACAACGATTCGATCAGCATTTAAAATCGTCTTCAAACGGTGAGCGATCACAAAACTTGTCCGTCCTTTGATGGCTTCGTCCATTGCTTTCTGGATTCTAGCTTCTGTCACAGTATCTACGTTACTAGTTGCTTCATCTAAGATCAGTAAAGCGGGATTTGTGATGATTGTCCGAGCAATACTGATCAACTGTTTTTGCCCCGTACTAAACAGATTATTTTCTTCAGATACTTCCGTTTCATATCCTTTATCTAAATTCATGATGAAATCATGGATATTTGCTTGTCGGGCTGCATTGATGACCTCTTCATCTGTCGCATCTGGTTTTCCGAATACGATATTGTCACGAATCGTTCCAGAGAACAAGACAGATTCTTGTAAAACGATCCCAACATGTTTACGTAAAGCATCTAGATCGTATTCGCGGATATCTGTCCCATCAATCGTAACTGACCCGCTATTGACATCGTAAAAGCGATTGAGTAAATTCATGATGGTTGTTTTACCTGAACCAGTTGGCCCTACTAAGGCAACCATTTCCCCTTTGTCCACATTGATCGATACATCATTTAGCACCATTTTATCAGGACTGTAACCAAAATCTACATGATTCAACGCTAACCCTTTTTCAATGCCGTCAAACGGTTGTCCATGTTCTGGTTTCACTTCATCTTTTTCAGCAAACATTTCATTTAATCTTCTTGCTCCAGTAATCGCTAATTGAATCATGCTGTAACCAGAAGAAATCTGCATCAATGGTTGGTAATATTGTTGGGAGTATTGAACAAATGTGACGACTAATCCTAAAGCCACTGAACGTTCCAGATCCCCATTCAAGGCTAACCAACCGCCAAAGAAAATGACGATTGCAGTATTCACTAGTGACATTCCTTGCATCATCGGGAAGAGTAAACCAGAATAAGCTTGTCCTTTGAACGTTGCTTTTCGAACCGTTTCGTTGTGTTCCAAAAATCCGTCAATCGTTTCTTCTTGCAGTCCATTGGTGATGATCACACGCTGTCCACTGATTTTTTCATCCATATATCCATTCAGTTTACCGACTTCGTCTTGTTGTAGATCAACGTATTTTCTTGCTTTTCGAATAACCAGTACTGCGATTAAAATAGCAACTGGGGTGGACGCGATCGTTGCCCATGCTAATTCAACATTTTGACGAAACATCATGATCAAGATACCAAAAAGTAACACAATATTGGTAATTACTTGAAGCAAAGCTTGATTTAAACTGTTTTGGATGTTATCCAAATCACTGGTAAATCGACTTAAAATTTCACCATCTTGATGAGAGTCAAAAAAGCGGATCGTCAATTTTTCCAACTTATTGAATAGCCCGATACGCATGCGGTTGGTTGACTTGCCAACAACTTGTGTAAACAAGATACTGTAAATAAAATTCGCTGCACTCGCCAACACATAGAAAATCAACAGCTTCCAGATAATAGATAGAAAACTACTTTTATCATCTACCCCTTGCATCAAGGCGCCAATATAGTTTGCTAATTCTTGGAAGGCTTCACCAATATACTGTGGTGCTTTGACCTGGAGATATGTCGCAATGATGACTGTAACAAAGATAAAGAAAAAGGAGACCTTATAACGTTTCAAATAATGATAGAAAAACTTACTTGCTTTGATCAAATCAGTCATGGTTACTCCTCCGTTCCTTTTTGAGTTTCAAAAATCTCTTGATAGATGCGGTTTGTTGCAGCTAATTCTTCATGTGTGCCTTCACCAACAAGTCTACCCTCATCTAAAACCAAGATACGATCTGCTTTCACAACCGAAGCAATCTTTTGCGCAATCACGATGGTTGTTGTATCTTTCAATTCTTTATTGAGTGCTTCTCGCACTAATTTTTCTGAACGTGCATCTAACGCACTTGTACTATCATCTAAGATCAAGATCTTAGGATCACCGATCACTCCACGAGTAATCGACAACCGTTGTTTCTGACCACCAGAGAAATTACTGCTGCGTTCTTCTACTGGTGCTTCGTAGCGGTCAGCCAGTTTTTCGATAAATTCCTTGGCTTGAGCGATGCCAGAAGCATGCTCCATGTCTTTTTCCGAAGCATCTTTCTTCCCTTGACGTAAGTTTTGTGCGATAGTACCAGAGAATAAAATAGCTTTTTGTAGGACAAATGCAACGGTATGGCGCAAGCTTTTTTCATTTACTTGGCGTAAATCGACACCACCGACTTCGACTTTTCCTGTTGTTGGGTCGAATAATCTTGGGATCAACTGTGCTAAAGTCGATTTACCTGCACCTGTTGCTCCAACGATCCCAACCATTTCCCCTGCTTGGATCGAAAAACTGATATCTTTTAATGTATCTTCATCGTCCCCAGGATAGCGGAAAGAGACATGATCGAACGTAACGGAGCCTGACAATTCCTGTTCTGGAACATCTGGATAAGTCAAATCTGGTTCTGTATCTAAAATTTCTTTGATTCGTTTTAAGGAAACTGCCGCTCTTGACGTCATCATCATCATCATTCCACCAATGATGATCGCCATCATGATCTGCATCAGATAATTCATGAATGAAGCAATCCCACCAATCAATGTTGGATCATCTTTGGCTATATCACTAACAAAGAAAATTGCGCCAACGACTGCTAGATTGGCCGCTAACATAAACGAAGGAATCATCACAGAAAATAAGGTTCCTACGATGATATTGTGTTTTGTTAAGTCTTCACTTACTTTACTAAAATTCTTTAATTGGTTTTCTTCTTGAACGAAAGATTTCACTACTCGAATCCCCATGAGGTTTTCTTTTGCGATACTGTTCACTTTATCGATCAATTTTTGAATGATCATAAAATGTTTTCCCATTCGTGTAAAGGATAACGCCGTGATCAAAAATACTGCCACGATCAGCGCTACGATGATCCACCATAATTGTGGCATAGTCAACATTGCTAGAATAAATGCCCCAATAAATAGAAATGGGATTCTAAATAATGATTGCAACGAGATCATGACTAAGTTCTGGATCTGCGTAATATCATTGGTCAAACGTACAACCAAGTTTCCTGCAGAAAATTGTTCGATATTTCCAAATGAAAAGGTTTGGATTTTTCGGAAAGCTTCTTCACGGATGTCTGCACTGACACCTTGGGCAACCTTTGCAGAAAAAATCGTATTCGTCACCCCAGCCGCTAGACCTAACAAAGCCAAACTGATCAAATAGACCCCGATTGTTTTCATTTCGTCGTTATCTTCTGTAATGATTGCTTCAAGTACTTGCTGCAGCAGTTTTGGTTGCCAAAGTGTGGCAGCGACCATGATAGCCACAGACAACAATGAAATGAAGACAGCACTCTTATATTTTTTTGCATGTCTTAAAATTAAGTTCATTGGTCGTTACACCCCTTTTTTTCAAAATTGACAGGTCTTATTTAACACTGTAAAATTAGACCGACTAACAATTTACCATGTATAAAAAAATAATGCAATACAAGAGGTTGATTAAATTGGAAACAAAGCTTTCTCAAGAAATAATTATCCAAACTGCCTTTGCGATTCTGGCAGAAACACAGGAACTATCAAAATTATCCATGCGTAATCTAGCGTTTAAAGCAAATGTCAAAGCACCTGCAATTTACTGGTACTTCAAAAATAAACAAGAATTACTGCAAAAAATGGCAGAATCCATGGAAGATCAGCTTGTTATTCCTGCTATCCAGTTATCTTGGGAAGAACGACTTTTTCAATTTATGGAAAATTACTATGATCTTTACACTACGTTCCCTTGCGGTGCTGAACTTGAGATCAATACCATTCCAGCCTACTCTAGTCGGTTAGAACATTTAGAAATGATGATCCAAACCCTGATGCAAGCGGGCTTTTCGGTCACCCAAAGTCGGCAAGCCGTTTCCTCTCTCCATAATCTTTTGATTGGACAGCTGATGGACCATCAACATGAACAACAGCTTCGTCAAAAAATCATTGCAGGCAACCCTTCCCTAAAAACCGCGATCCTGACAATGAAAAATTATGTCGAAGAAAATGAATTAACTGGCCTAAAAGCCAGTATCACTGCACATCAACACGCAGAGAGTGAAAAACAGCTTTTCCTTTCAAGTATTTCTATATATATTGAAGGATTGAAACACATTAACTTCAAAGGTTAAGCTACGTCATCCCTCCCCCACACTTTTTGACTCACTAAAAAAGAATCCTTGATAAAATCGCAGCTCGAAATCATTCAAGTATTGCATTTTATCAAGGGTTCTTTTTATCATTCAAGAAGCGACTGTTTTCTTCTGTTTTTGTACCACTCCATTTTTTTACTATACCATTGAGTAAGCCAGATGAATAAGAGTGCCACTCCCACACCAATCATGTTATCTATTACTCTCATCATTGTTGATTCTGTTAATCCAAACAAACTACTTGCGACAGTCAATGCCCCAAAGCAGTTGAAAACCGTCTTATAGCGATAAGTCGAACAGATGCCCAATATAAACCCGCCGCTAAGACTCAGTAAACCGCTTGGTAACAAGGAACTTGCGACTATAAACAAGGCGCTCCCTAATATAGTTCCAAGGATTCGATCAATTGCCCGCTCTTTGAAAGTGATTCCTAAAAATCCATAACTGGAATATAAAGAAGAAAAAGCAAAACCAATCCACATGAAACGCTGAAAAGAACTATAGCGACTTAGCACAATCAAAATAGAAATACTTAGAGAATAACCAAATAGCCACACTAGTTGTCGTCTTTTTCCATTTCTCCATACAGCTAAAAATGAAGTCGTTTTGTTTTTTGTTCGATGTTTTTTATATAATATCACTGCAAATATCCCAAAAAAGAGAAGGAACAGGATACTTCGATTGAGCCATTGCTGTGGGGCTAATTTTTCTCCCCAGATAGAATACACAATAAAGATATAAGCAAAGCCATATAATCCTGCATTTCCCATTTTCGGCTCACTAGCAGTTACCAACAAAATGATCGTCAACAGTCCAAAATACACAACTAAACGAAGCATAGCGGAAGGAATCCACTGTATTTCAGGTAAAATAAAAAAAGCACCCATCACGCCAGCTAAGCCCCAGATAGAATGCGTGATAGTGTAACCAAAATCAACAAACCGTAGGCTCAACAGCATACAAAAAAATACGACAGCCTCCGCCTTTACTTCTATACCAAATATCGCCGTGACAATAGAGATCATCAGGACCGCAAAAGCCACAATCAAGCAGGAACGGCTGATTAATGAAGCCAGCCATCTTCTTTTTTCTTTCTTTGTTTTCGTCTCTTTTATCTTTTGTTTCAAAATAATCGGGTCTAACTGTAGAGACTGATAAAAGCCCAAGGGTCTCTCCTCCTTTAAAACAATTGCTTTTCTCATTCAAATGAAAAATTTTTCTACCTCTAGCTTTCTTTTTCTGACTCGTTCCAAGGAAGCTCTAGCGACAATCGCTTGGCGAATTCTTTATACTCATCTCGTTCATGTAACCTCTGAGTTCTTCTTTTTTCATACCCTGAACAAACCATTGCTTCTTCCGTGCTGCTGGGAAGGACTTTAGGAACAGTGAATTCCACTTCTTCATTCATATGAGAAGGAACTGCGACAAAGGTAGTGAAGCACGTAGCCGCAAGATAACGTTCGCCTGTTGTCAGATTCTCACCAATAATTTTGACGAAAACTTCCATTGATCTATGGTGCGTACCAGATACATAGGATTCCACACATACGGAATGATTTTCATGTAATGGTTTCAAAAAATTCAAGCTATCTAAAGAAGCCGTAACCGCTCCTCTTCGACAATGTCTCGTCACTGAAATTGATGCAGCATCATCGATCATCGTCATCAACTTTCCCCCAAACAAAAAACCAAACGGGTTCAGATCAAAAGGAAAAATCCGATGCGTCTGGATCACCATTGACTCTTTACAATACTTCGTTTCTTCCAAAAAAATTCACCTCATAAAATTATTTCTATTTTTTGTATTGTTTGCGTAGAGGAATATACCATAAATCATCAGGAAAACAAATAGATAACGTTCATTCAAAATGACTACAAAAAACAAAGCCCTGTGTAACGAAATAAACACTTCACTACACACGACTCTCATTTTCAACGCTCAAATTCAATTATAAGATAAAAAACGACTGACCATAAACGGTGCCAAAAATAAGCCTTTGGCAACCCGAAGTCAGCCGTTTCAATTAATTTTTATCTTCTTCAAAAAGCCAGTCAAGGGCCCGCTGGATCCATTGATCCCAGAAAATCCAATTGTGGTCTCCTGGTCCATGTTCAAAAGTGACACCAACGCCATTTTGTTTCATTGAATCCACCATTTCCTGATTGACATCATACAGAAAATCAGACTCACCGCAAGCTAGATACATACGAGGTGCGGTTTTTCCACTTTTGACTAATTGTTCCAACAGATACTGAGGATCATTAACCGAACCTTTGATTTGTTCTAATGGACCAAAAATGCCTTCCCAGAATTTTGCTTTACGAACCATTAAAAGATCATCCATACGGTTTCCAACAGAAATTGCTCCAGATAGAGAAATGATCGCAGCAAAATTTTCCGGTTTTGCTAAGCCAAGTTTCAATGCACCGTAACCACCCATTGATAACCCAGCAGCATACGTTTTTTCTCTTTTTGTCGTCAACTGTGGAAATAACTCATGACAGATTTCAGGAAGTTCTTCTGCTATAAATGTCCAATAATTCATGTCATAAGCCGTATCTGTGTACCAGCCAAGATCAGTAGAAGGCATGATGACTGCTAAGCCATGGTCTGCTACATATCTTTCTATCGACGTTCTTCGTTCCCAGACACTGTGATTTCCTCCCATTCCATGAAGAAGGTATAAAACTGGCACATCCATTGTTTCCTGTTCTGAACTCGTACCAATCACTTTTTTTGTCTTTTGCGGAAGGATCACATTTAGATTGACCTCCATCTCTAAGACATTCGAATAAATATTTGCTTGAATAAACGCCATGTTGAAACATCCTTTCTAAGGCTGTGAATGTAATCTTGTTTCTTATGTGAGTGGTATCTCTTCAAAATAATTACATGATTACCTTACGCCAATGGTTCTTTCGCTGTCTCATTTCAATACTCTCTTATTCTATCACTTTTATCTCGAACAAAAAACGTTAAGGCAAAAGCAAGTACTACTAAGAGCAATCCTACAAAATAAACTTGATGTAACCCATCATACAATATTCCACGTAATGGTGTAAGCAATCCCGCTTCGATTTCTTTCGCTGTTTGCGGATTAACAAGCTTGTTCATGATATCTGGATCATCCGTTAGATTCCTTGCTGCTAGTTCGCTTTGTGTAATGCCGTTGATCAATAACCCAAATATCGCCACCATCACTGTTTGACCAATTGTTCGAACCAATGTATTAAATGATGTAGCAACACCTAACTGTTCTCGTGGTACACTATTTTGCGCACTAACTGTTGAGGTCGTCATCGTTATCCCTAAGCCCACACCAATAACTGTTGAAATAGCAAAAAACCATAGAAAATTACTGTGGAATGGCATCAACCAAAGCCATGCGCCCCCGACAGCCGCAATAAACAAGCCGATCCGTAAGACCCAATTTGTTGCCATTTGTGTCATCCATTTACTTGCTAAGAAAGAACCAACCATCCAAACAAGAGAAAGTGGAGCCAATACTAATCCGCCCACTGCGGCATTCAATCCTAATACCCCTTGCATCCACATTGGGATATATACATCGATTCCCATCAAAAATCCACTAGCTAAAGCAGCAGCTAAATTCACGACTACAAATAGCGGGTTAGAAAACAGATGCAACATGATAACAGGGTCTTTTGCTCTTTTTTCTGCAAAGATGAACAGTCCTAGTAAAGCCACACTCCCTACAAGCAGACTGATCACTACAGGCGTAAACCCTTGATCTCCCAACAATTGAAATCCTAATAACAAGGCAACTAGCATCGCCATCAAACTAAAACTACCAAAAAGATCCATTGGTTTTGATTCATGCTGTACTTTCGGTTCATTCAAGTACAACCAAATCAAGATCATCAATAAGAGCCCAATCGGAACATTGATAAAAAAGATCCAGTGCCAGCTGATCGTTTCAACAATAAATCCACCCGCTAATGGACCAAACACACTAGCGATCCCCCAAGCTGAACTGTTGAGCCCTAATACCTTTGCTCTTTTTTCGATTGAATACAGATCACCGATGATCGTTAATGCAACAGGCATCATCGCTCCTGCCCCCATTCCCTGAACAGCTCGAGCTACAATCAAACCAATCATTGTTTGAGAAAGACCGCAAAATAGTGAACCGATAATAAATAATAGCGTACCAAAAATAAAAATCGGTTTACGTCCAATTTTGTCAGCTAACTTTCCATAGATAGGTGTCAGCATCGCATTTGTCAGTAAATAAATAGAAAATACCCAGTTCATGATTTCCATTCCATGAAGTGAACCTACAATCGTAGGCATCGCCGTTGTAACGATCGTTCCCTCGATTGCTGTCATAAAAGTCGCGATAAAAACACTGATCGTTACGAGTTTGACATTTGTTTCTCTTTTCATCTTATTCCTCCTTTTTATTTTTACAAGAATCATTTTGAGCCAAAAAAAATAAGCTAAATGACTTATCAGAAAATACCAGCTAAAAGCGATCGCTAGTTTACAGCTGATTTTTACCATAAAAAAACTGGAACAATCACCCTAAAGGCAATCATTCCAGCAACAAAACTCTACTTACCTAAACTTGCTTTTAATGCATCTACTTTGTCAGTATGTTCCCAAGGCAAATCAACATCTGTACGGCCAAAGTGTCCATAAGCTGCTGTTTGGCGATAGATTGGGCGACGCAAATCAAGCATTTCGATGATACCTGCTGGTCGTAGATCAAAGTTTTCTCTAACCGCTGCAATCAAGTCTTCTTCTGGAACTGTAGAAGTACCAAAAGTATTGATTGAAATAGAGACAGGTTGTGCAACACCGATCGCATAAGCGAGTTGAACTTCCACTTTATGTGCAAGACCAGCTGCTACGATGTTTTTAGCAATGTAGCGTGCGGCATAACTTGCTGAACGGTCAACTTTTGTTGCATCTTTACCAGAAAAGGCACCACCACCATGACGTGCATAGCCGCCATAAGTATCAACGATGATTTTTCTGCCTGTTAGACCAGCATCACCTTGAGGTCCGCCAATCACGAAACGGCCAGTAGGATTGATATAGTATTTTGTTTTATCATCTAGTAATTCAGCTGGAATAACTTCTTTTATTACTTTTTCGATGACATCACGATGAATTGTTTCATTATCGATTGCGTCATCATGCTGAGTAGAAATAACGATCGTATCAACACGTTCTGGTTGTCCATTATTATCATATTCTACTGTTACTTGTGATTTTGCATCTGGGCGTAAATAAGTCAATTCATTTGATTTACGCAAATCTGCTAAGCGACGGACTAAACGATGACTCAATGCGATTGGTAAAGGCATCAATTCCGGTGTTTCGTCAACTGCGAAACCAAACATCAACCCTTGGTCACCTGCACCGATTTCATCTAATACGTCTTTTTTATCTTCATCTCGGATTTCTAGTGCTTCATCCACACCTTGAGCAATATCAGGAGATTGTTCATCGATTGCAGCTAATACAGCTACCGTATCTCCATCAAATCCGAATTTGGCACGTGTATAACCAATTTCTTTGATTGTTTGGCGAACAACCTTTTGGATATCTACATAAGCTGTTGTAGAAATTTCTCCAAATACTAATACAAGACCAGTCGTTACAGATGTTTCACATGCAACTCGTGCTGTTGGATCTTGTGCCAAGATTGCATCCAAGATGGCATCGCTGATTTGGTCAGCAATTTTATCTGGATGTCCTTCAGAAACAGATTCTGAGGTAAATAAATGTCTTTCTCCCATAAGTGATTCCCCCTAGTTAAATTCGGTTACAAGGCATCTCCGTATCGTACGGATCCTCTCGGGAACTTGCAACGAACCCAGTATAGCAGATAAAATAGATTTCTGCTCGTTTTTTTGTCGCTTTTAAATAAAAAAATGATTTTCATTTCATATAAAACGCTTCTTAAACGTCTCACTTTTACGATTTAATTCAAAACAACACTATTTTATTTAGCTCCTTCTTTTATACTCTGCTCGTCTCACTTTCTCCTTCCAAACAATCAGAACAAATCAACACGACCTAAAAAGACTTAGCACAACTATCCAGTAAGATAACTCTGCTAAGCCTTTTGAAATCATTCATTCGGACAAAAAGAAAAAGATACTTGAAAAAGTATCTTTAAATGACCCGTACGGGATTCGAACCCGTGTTACCGCCGTGAAAGGGCGGTGTCTTAACCGCTTGACCAACGGGCCAGGATGAAACTAATGGGCCTAAATGGACTCGAACCATCGACCTCACGCTTATCAGGCGTGCGCTCTAACCAGCTGAGCTATAGGCCCATAAAAAACTAAAAGCGGGTGACGAGAATCGAACTCGCGACAACAGCTTGGAAGGCTGTGGTTTTACCACTAAACTACACCCGCAGTATGGCGCGGGACAGAATCGAACTGCCGACACATGGAGCTTCAATCCATTGCTCTACCAACTGAGCTACCGAGCCAAACGGTTCCGACGGGAATCGAACCCGCGATCTCCTGCGTGACAGGCAGGCATGTTAACCCCTACACCACGGAACCAGTGTTTTTAGTTTTTAATTGCGGGAGCAGGATTTGAACCTACGACCTTCGGGTTATGAGCCCGACGAGCTACCAGACTGCTCCATCCCGCGATAATAGTAAAAGGAGGATAAGGGATTCGAACCCTTGCACGGTTTTACCCGCCTGACGGTTTTCAAGACCGTTCCCTTCAGCCGGACTTGGGTAATCCTCCAATATGAAACTGTATCATGACCCGTACGGGATTCGAACCCGTGTTACCGCCGTGAAAGGGCGGTGTCTTAACCGCTTGACCAACGGGCCAGGTAAAAATATTGAAACGGAGAAGGAGGGATTTGAACCCTCGCGCCGGTTTCCCGACCTACACCCTTAGCAGGGGCGCCTCTT
>SKEH01000091.1_pt1 | contig 61973 bp, 71 predicted proteins | sample 4826571 | NCBI WGS metagenome assembly SKEH01 (sample SAMN11008814, study PRJNA524170) | human gut metagenome | biome: Human fecal sample; material: Feces; isolation source: fecal sample from pouch patient p29 | host: Homo sapiens | place: Israel: Tel-Aviv | collected 2016-09-14 | reverse complement strand
TATTCACCAGATCGCTGACCTTATCGAGCGCCAGCGATACGCTCTGGCCGCCCAACAAACCTACGGCATGGCCGATTTTGTGCAGCAGCTGCGCCTGGTCCTGCAGCTGGGCATACTGCTGTTTAATAATCGTCGACGCGCTGTCAGAGTCCTGGCCATCGACGCCGGCCGCTTCCAGCAGCTGGTCGATATATGCCTCTCGTTTGTCGCGCAGCTCCTCCAGGTTCTGGATCTGCTGCAGGTCATTGCCCTTGCGCTCGACCAGCTCAATCGCTGCCTGCATAACCTGCTGCAGCCGCGTACCCATGGTGACGTTCTGGAGGATTTCACGAAGGCCACTGGCAATCAGGGTGATTTCACAATCTTTCTCGTTGTTCACATAGTGTCCTTACCCGCCGGCGGCGGGCCAAAAGGTTAGGAATGAGCGGCAGCGCCGCCCACCAGGTAAATTAAGCCGCGTCAGTGTTGAGGCGGTGGCCCCACACGCAAACCGGATCGTCAACAAACTCTTCTATGGCCAGCAGGAACCAGCCGGCGCCGTTCGGCGGCACGACGGTCCAGTTCGAGTAGTCATCCAGCAACACCTCTTCCGCTGGTGGCGCGACCAGGTAGGTGGTGGTGAACGTCATGGCCTGGTCGCGGAACCATTCGGCATAGCGCTGGCTCGCCTCCCGGCCGGTACCGAAGCGAGGATAAGCAGGGTGGCGCCACAGGCCGCGATCGTCGCGCACGACCGGCACAGCGTTCACAGGCAGCTTAATGAGCGTATCCGCCAGCTGCATGCCAGGGAGAACGCGGTCTAACACCTGGTCAACAAGGCGCTCATCGACCTGGCCAGGCATCTTGAGGCCTACGCCTTCGACAATGGCCTGCAGTGTCTCGCGAACAATGTCACGCTCGCTGGTGGCGGCATCGAGGCGCAGACGCAGCTCCCGCTCGCGCTCCAGGGCATGCCAGCTCTGGCCGGTGCGTACGGATTGCATCACGCTCTCGACCTGCTCAGGGGTGAGGGCAGTAAGCTGTTTATCGGTGTGGAGGATAACTTTGCTGGCATCCCAATCAATGCCGACGTGGACCCCGATAACGTCAACGGTCGGGGTGCCGGTCAGGCCGCCAGGATTATGCAGGCGGACGGTCAGACGGCGTTCCTGGTGCTCTGGCGCGTGCTCAGCCAGGTTGGTAAGACGGGCGGCGGCTTCGGCCACGGTTACAGCGTTCACATTTTTCACTATCCTTTCCTCGCTTGGGTTGGTTGGTAGCCCACAGGGCTGGTGGTTACTCGTTCTCGACTTCCTGCAGCCAGCTGCGGAAAGCCTCTTCCGCCTCTTTGGCCTGTTCAGGCAGCAGCCTGTCGATCGTCACAATCGGGTACTTGATGGTCATGGCATTGCCCCGGCGCGTGTGGATAGGCAGCTGCTGGCCCAGCTCGATGGCGCGGACTGTCACCTTCGTCCCCATCCATAAACGGGCCTGGAAAGGCTGGCAGTCGATGACAATGCCGTCCTTCACGTACCAGTCCAGGAAGTCCTGGCCGTGGTCGGCAAACTCAATCCGATAGACGGTGCCGCGTTCCAGTTTCATTCTGCGGCCTCCGCTGGGCGGTGACGCAGGCGCCGGCTGTCCACGTACACTTCTACCAGCTGCTTTTCCTTCCGGCGCGGTGGTTGCGTGATAGTGGCCACACGTACGTCCAGCGGCTCGCGGTAGTAAGGATTGCCGGAGTTGTTGTCATCGTGGTCCATTATCGGCTCTGCCAGGACGGCGGTAACTACCATCACCGCATCAGGACCAGGCATGTTGCGATTGCCCAGCCCGTCCTTCCAGATAACCTCGTCGCCTACCTGGAACGCTACGGCTTCCGGCTCCATCAGGCGGCGGGTCCAGACGCGCAGCAGGTCAAGATCGCTGGTGGTAGTCAGCGGCAGACCTTGTTTAACGACAACGAAATTAACGCAGCTGTCAGCGTCAATGGGCGTCTCGATGGCATCGTCATCCGCCGCAATCAGTCTGAAACCCAATATCGTGCGGCCGACAATGGCTTGGTAGCTATTGCCGGCAGTAAAGCCATTCCAGGAGTTCTGGCATTCCAGCAGCACGGCCGTGTTGTCGCGGGTGCAGGCCGCAATGAGCTGGTTCAGTTCTACAATGTTCATGGGCATTCTCTCTGTGTGGATTCATTCCTGCGCCCGCTGGGGACGCAGGGTGAAGCCACTCAGAGCGTGGCAGACACGTCGCGCAGCGCCGCCAGCCAGGCTTTGCGCACAACCTTGTAATCAGAGCCTTCCAGTGTGTCGTAGACGGCATCTACCTTGCGCGCGGCGATCGGGTAGCCGGCATTACGCAGCGTCTCCACCAGCTCTTCGTGTTCCCCAATGATGCCGCCGAAACTGTTCGCGCCGACGTGGATGGCCTGGGCGATGATGGCGCGGACAGTCTCACTGCGGGCCTGCATCGCTCTCTCTGCAGTCATTGCCGCGTCCCAGCGCACCAGATCGACTTCTGCATTCATATCCAGTGCTTCGGCGTGCAGGGCGTCGATATCTTCGGCGGTCAGTTCGTCGCCGGTAGCGCGCATCTTGGCCTCATAGGCCTCCGCTTCCTCTTTCGACGTAAACTCCACGCGAAAGCCGTGGGGGCAGCGGTCGATACGGTCAGCCGCGAAGACCATCACGACGTGCTTGGTTTTGGTAAAGCCCTCATAGGGTTGGTAAGAGGTGGTGGTGATGTTGAAGTGTTTCAGCGCCGCGCGGAACTCATCGCCGCCGGTCAGGAATTTATCGGTCATGTACTGGAGAAGAGCTTTAACTACTGCGCGGTCTTGAGTATTCATGGGGGTTGCCTCGTTTTTGTTGTTGGCGCAATACTGCGCTGGAGTTATTATTTTAGAATGGCGTGAGCGCTCACGCAAGTAATATTGGCGATTATGGAAATAATATTTGCAGTATTGGAACGGTTTTATTATTGTTTGTGCCGGAATAACTGCAGGGCCACCTGGCACATGTGGGGCGGGGCGTATCACCTAGCCCGGGGGCATCGTCAGAATGTGCAAGCCGCCCTTTTTCCAGGGGTATCCACCGGTAGCTGCGCCGGCGGCGACAGAGCAGCATACCAACCAGCTCGATGAGAAAGGGCATCCGCAACACTGCCCTTTCTCATCAAGCCGGCCTATCCAGTATCCCCTATCCAGGGTTCGAATTTCGCTCTCATTCACGACACCATCCACGCAATGCCATGGCAGACGCCCGCAACTGTATTACCCATTCCAGCCCAAACACCGGTCATTTCCTCGCCCAGGATCTCCAGCGCGATGCGGATTTCCTCGTTGAGCTGCCTGGTTCCCGACCAGTTCACCCAGCCCGTTAAATCGGGTTCGGTATAAAGCCAGCGCGCGTTCTGGACCCTGAATACGCCGCTAGGCAGGTCTATTTGCTCCCAGGCAAGCCAGCGGCTGGCCTCTCCAGCGAGTGTTTGCATTCTGTAACTCCTGTTTCTACAATCGCAACAGCAACGCCGCTTTGATTCCTCGGCGCGATCGCAGGAGTCAATACTGAGTCTGAAAAAATCATTATGTCCACAGGAAACGCAAAGGTTAAAGCAGCTAAACGCAAACGCCCCTTGACACCGAAGCAACAGCGATTCGTCGAGGAGCTGCTTGCTGACGAGGATATGCGCGGCACAGTCGCATACCAGCGGGCCTTCAGATGCTCCCAACGGGTGGCAGAAGTCAACGCATCCAGGTTGCTAAGATCGGCTAGGGTGCAGGAAGAAATTTCCATCGCAATGGAGGAGCGCGCAAAACGCATAAGCCTCACTCACGATGATGTGTTGAGACGCCTGTTCGCGATGATGACGGCCGACACGAACGACATCGTTCAGTTCCGCCGAACGTGTTGCCGGCACTGCTACGGAAAGGGACATGAGTTCCAGTGGCGCAGCCAGGAGGAATTCGAGAGAGCTGTAGCGGTTGAAGCCAAAGAGGCTGCGGACGAAGAGCGTAAGCCGCGTGTGATCACCAACGCCGGCGGCTATGGATACGACGAATCACTCATGCCGCACGAAGACTGCCCGAAGTGCAATGGCGAGGGCTTTGGCCATATGCACGTCAACGATACGCGACTGCTGAAAGGCGGCGCCCGTCTCATCTACGCGGGCATGGAACAGACCAAAGAGGGCATCAAGCCCAAACTGGTCGATAAGGCGGTGATCATCGACAAGGTGATGCGCCACCTGGGCATGTTCAACGACAAGCTCACGCTCAAGGGTGATACCGAGGATCCGCTCACACTTCTAGTGCAGCAGCTGCCTGGCGCAATCATCCGTCCGAAGTCCCAGGACGACGAGGGCGAAGACTAATGCCGCGCCAGGGTGGACAGCATTTTGAGCCGCTTAGCAGTCTCCGGCCATTCGGCGCGGAGGCTGAGCGCTTTGGTTGCCAGCTCCACCAGGCGCGTGGCGCCGTTCTTCTCCCACGAAACATAGGTTCGCCGGCTGACGCCCAGCTCTTCCGCTGCCCGTTCCTGCGACCAGCCCATACCAACGCGCCAGATGCGCAGCTCGAAACCACCCATGCTCACCCCCTCATATTGATCTGCCGTAATTTGCACATGCACCACGGCATTATAGCCACCGAATGTGCAGAACCTGCGCTTTTACGTGAAAAAAATCACGTAACTGATCGCGCCAGCTCGCAGATTTCGCGGAGGTGCGCATGAACGCTCTTGCGCCGGTGAAGCCGGTTAAACCAGGCGACATCCCTCTCGATTTCGTGCCGTCGAACGCCGAAGAGATGGCCGCGTGCCTGTCAGACCCAATCTGGCGCCTGTGCAGCGGCCAGCTGTACAAGATCAAGACCAAGCCGAAGGACGAGAACGGCAACGAGGACGAAGACGCAGAGGCGCTGGTAGTCCCGTTCAAGCCCAACCGGGCACAGCGCAAGCTGCTTAAGCGGCTGCATAAGCGCAACATCATCCTGAAAGCCCGTCAGTTGGGCTTCACGACGTTCATCGCCATCCTGTTCCTGGATAGTGCACTATTTGCACATAAGACCCGGCCAGTGTCGGCGGCGATCGTGGCGCAGACCGACGACGTGGCGAAGGAGATATTCAGGGACAAGATAAAGTTCGCCTATGACGAGCTGCCGCCGGCGTTGCGTGCAGTCATGCCACTGGAGCGCGACCGCGCGGATAAGCTGGAGTTCGCCCATAACGGCAGCTGGGTGCGTGTCTCGACCTCATTCCGTGGCGGTACGCTGACACACCTGCATATCTCTGAGTTCGGTAAGATATGCGCAGAGTTCCCGGCACGCGCGAACGAGGTTGTCACCGGCTCTATCCCGGCCGCTGAAATGGGGATGATATTCATCGAGTCCACCGCCGAAGGGCGCGATGGCCACTTCTTCAAGATGACCCAGCGTGCGCAGAAGGTTGCCGCCCTGGGCCGTCGTCTCACGAACAAGGAGTTCCGGTTCCACTTCTTCCCCTGGTGGGAGGACATGCAATACCGCATGGATCCGGAGAACGTGGATATATCCGACGCCGAGAACGAATACTTCGACGACGTAGAAGCCAAGATGGGCACCGAGATCGACGTCGAGCAGCGCGCCTGGTGGATTAGTACCCGCGATAACGTCTACTCCGGCGAAGAGGAGAAGATGTGGCAGGAATACCCATCAACTCCGGAAGAGGCGTTCCAGAAGTCTGCAGCGGGCTGCTACTATACTGTGCAGATGACGAAGGTGCGCAAAGAGAAGCGCATCACGACGGTGCCGTACACGCCTGGCTATCCGGTCAACACGTTTTGGGACATCGGCAACAGCGACGGGACCGCGATATGGTTCCACCAGCAGATTGGCCAGCGGCACAACTTCATCAAGTTCATGGAGGGCTGGGGCGAGCCATACAGCCATTTCGTGAGCAGGATGCAGAAGCTGGGTTACGTGTGGGGGCGTCACTATCTCCCGCACGACGGCAACCACGAACGCCAGGGCGAAACCAGCAATCACTCACCGAAGGAAATGCTGGAGCGCCTGGGGCTGAGGAACGTCGAGATCGTAGAGCGCGTGTCCGAGCTGCAGCACGGCATTCAGATTACGCGCGACATGCTGGCGACGGCCTGGTTCGATGCCGAGGGGTGCAAAGAGGGTATCGACCACCTCGACAGCTACCGGAAGTCCTGGAACGAGCGTCTGGCCTGCTTCTCCGATACGCCGTTGAAAGACGTGCATACGGAAGGTGCGGACTCCTTCCGGCAGTGGGCGCAGGTCTATGGCCAGCCGCACAACCCGGGCAACCGCCAGAAGCGGCCACCGAAACGCCGTAACAGATCGCCGATGGCCGCATGACCACGCAAAGGTTTTTCGTGCTCTCAGTGTTGCTAATCTGGCAACATATAGGGCAATAAAGCAACGCAGGGGAATCACATGAGTCATTTGATTAGGCATGCACTGGACCTGACGCAGAGCCATTTTTGCAAAGCACGCGGGGATCTGACGCTCTACGGCACCTGGTTCGGTGACAAGCGCCGGCCGTGCCTCGTTGTCGTTCCCACGTTCCGCCAGAACTATCTGACCTGCAAGCCGCTGGTCGTCTGCATTGACGACGCCTGGAAGTGGAACCCGGACGACCCGGACGCGATGCCGGAAATCAACGCGCTGATGGTACAGAGTTTCCTCGACCAGAACGGCTTCGACATGACGAACACCTTCACCATGATGCGTGTCGTCTCCTTCATCCATGACCACCTTGGCGACCTGCTACGCATCCCACCGAAGCCGGTGAGTGAGATCGTCGTTGCCGATGCGGTACAGACCGACCACGCGACAGGGAAAGTCACAACCCGGGAGATTATCGACCGTGTTTGATGACGACGAAAAACAAAGCGGTATGGACTTCCAGCAGGGGAGACTGGACACCAGCGACCCCTGGACGCGCATGCCGAAGTCCGAAGACGAGAGCGGCGGCAAGAAGCAACACCCGCTCGACAGCCTGCCGATGGAGACGCGTTTCCGTCGCCTTCTCAGCCTGTACGAGGATGAGCTGGACCGCCAGGGCGAGAACCGGGCGCAGATGGCGAAAGATGAAGACTTCTACGACAGCATACAGTGGCGCGAGGAAGATGCCGCCGCCCTCCGCGAACGCGGGCAGATGCCGCTGGTCTACAACGTCATAAGCACCACGGTTAACTGGATCACCGGTTCCGAGAAGCGCGGACGCACGGACTACAAAATCCTCCCGCGCCGTAAGGATGCCGGTAAGCCTGCAGAGCGCAAGACGCAGCTCATGAAGTACCTGAGCGACGTTAACCGGACGCCGTTTTATCGCTCCCAGGCATTCGAAGACCAGGTGAAGGTCGGTATCGGCTGGCTGGAAATTGGCGTGCAGGACGGTGACGATGGCGAGCCGGTCTACGTCCGCTATGAGTCCTGGCGCAATATCCTGTGGGACAGCGCCTGTACCGAGAAAGACCTGAAAGACTGCCGCTACATCTTCCGCACCAAATGGGTGGACCTCGATATAGCGATTGCCATGTTTCCCGATCGCAAGGGACTGCTGGAGAGCGACGCAGCGGCAAACCAGAGCTATGGACTGGACACCCAGGGCGATGAGGCGATGGACAGCCAGGAAGACGCACTGGAAGGGTACAGCTCGACCCGCACGAACCTGGGCGCCCATCGACGCCCGCGCGTTCGCCTCATTGAGTGCTGGCACAAGTACCCGCAAGACCTGGTGCGCATGAAAGGCGGTGACTTCGCCGGTGAGATTTACGACCCGGACAATCCGGCGCCAGGCCACCAGGCGGATATCGAGGCTGGTCGTGGTACTCCGGTTCCGCGCCAGAAGGCCATGCGCATGCAGGTCAGCATCTTCTGCCCGTCTGGCATGCTGTACAACGATGTCAGCCCGTACCGCCACAACGACTTCCCGTTTACCCCGTTCTGGTGCTACCGGCGCGGCCGCGACAAGCTCCCGTACGGTGTTATCCGTGGCCTCCGCGACATGCAGGAGGACATCAACAAGCGTGCGAGCAAGGCGCTCTACATCCTCTCTACGAACAAGGTGATCGTGGACGAGGGTGCGGTAGACGACCCTGAGGAGCTGCGCGAAGAGGTGAGCCGTCCGGACGCCTTTATCGTGAAGAAGAAAGGCTACGAAATTCAGCTCAATGCCGAGCGCGAGCTGGCCGCTGCGCATCTCGATATGATGAGTCGCAGCATGATGATGATCCAGAGCGTGTCCGGCGTCACCGATGAGAACCTGGGGCGCGCGACCAATGCCACCAGCGGCAAGGCCATCACCGCCCGCCAGGAGCAGGGCAGCCTGGCTACTGCCGGCATCTTCGATAACCTGCGCCTGGCCGTGCAGGTGCATGGTGAGAAGGAGCTGAGCTGCATCGAGCAGTTTTTTACCGAACGCAAGCAGTTCCGCATCACCAACATGCGCGGCACCCCGCAGTACATCGATATCAACGACGGTCTACCGGAAAACGATATCGTCCGCTCAAAGGCGGATTTCGTTGTTTCCGAAGCCGACTGGCGCAACAGCGTACGCCAGGCGCAAACGGATGAGCTGTTCGCCCTGCTGCAGCAGCTGGGAACGGTAGCACCGCAGGTTGTCATGGTTATGCTCGACCTGATTGTCGAAGATATGGACATCGCCAGCCGCGACGAGCTGGTGAAGCGCATCCGCCAGGTGACTGGTATGCGCGACCCGGACGCCGAAGAGCCGACCCCGGAAGAAATTGCAGCAGAGCAGGCCAAGCAGAAACAAGCCGCCCTCCAGGAGCGGGCCATGCTGGCCGATATCGCCGCCAAAGAGGCGAAAGCCAACCGCGATACCGTGGCTGCAGGCAAGGAGCAGGCACAGGCCCAGCAGATCCTTGCTTCAATGGCTGGCGAGAACGTCGCCACGCAGAAAGCCGCGCTGGAAACAGCTCTTCTGGCACTACAGGCGCCTCCCGCCGTACCGGTGGCGGATGGCATGCTGCATGAGGCCGGGTTTGTCTCACGTACCGAAGGAGAGGAGACGCAGCGCCAGGAGGCTATTCAGCAGTCGGAGGCCGAACAGGCCGCCTTACAGCAGCAACAGCAGCAGGCGATGGCAGAAGAAGAGGCCGCCCGCCAGCAGCAGGAGCAGCAACAGCAGGATCCAGCCCAGGGCATGGGCCTGCCGCAACCAACCCAACCACAATGACGAGGATTGACCATGAGTGACCGCGATTTGACTCCAGAAGAACTGGCCATGCTGACACCTGCAGAGCGCGCAGGCCTGGAAGATGACGACGACGGCGACGATAACGAAGAGGTTATCGAAGACGAGGAGCTGAGCGCAGAAGCAAAAGCGGCAGCGGAAGGCGAAGGGGAAGACGAAACCCCACCAGCCAAACAGGACGAAGAGCAGCCTGGCGCCAAGCAGGAAGCCGAAGGCGAAGACGAGCAGGGCGCACAGCAGCAGGAGACGACCCAGGCCGCGCAGCCCGTCCCCCTGTTCAAGGCTGACCTTCCGGAGGACATCGACGCCAAGTTTAAGGACATCGACACCCGCGAAGAGGCGCTGATCGAGAAGTTCGAAGACGGCGACCTGACCACCCGCGAATACAACGCGGAGCTGCGTAAGCTCAACAAAGAGCGCTCTGACCTGGAATGGCTGCAGCGTAAGGCTGAACTCTCCCAGGAGTCGAGCCAGACCCAGCGCGAGCAGCAGTGGTACAACGATGTTGGCTCTTTCGTGAAGACTCACCCTCTCATCGAGAAGAACGAGACGATGTGGAACAGCTTTGACGCCGTTCTGCGCAAGGTGACGGCCACGACGATCGCCGCCGGCGGATGGCCAGGCCAGGCCGACATCGAGAAGGCCTATAAGCAGTGGTCCGAAGACCTGGGGATCTCGACCGATACGCCAACACCGAAGCCGGCGCCTGCAGCTGAGAAGAAAGAGACGCCAGCACCGGCCGCCGCGAAGAAGGAACTCAAGGTTCCGCCGACGCTGGCCAACGTGCCGGCTGCGTCTCATGAAGACACGGACGACGGCAAATATTCATACCTTGACCGTCTGGCTGATGAAGACCCGCTGGAATACGAGGAGGAGCTAAGAAAGCTGACTCCAGCTCAGTGGGAAGAGTATTCACAGTCTCGATAAGGGGAACGGACGATGATACAGCACAACCTGCGCCTGGGCGAAGAGCTGCGAATTGGTGACACCGTAGTACGCATGGTGAAGAAATCCGGGCAGGTTGCTGCCCTTGTTATCGACGCTCCACCAGAAGTGAAGATCGTTATTTCCAAAGACCGGGAGGATAGCCAGAAGCCACGAAATCCATTAACCACGTCTTGAGTGTTTGCATTTCAGCAACACTCAATCGATAATCACAACGAGCGCTGCGTATGACGTGCGGCTTCCAGGTATCCCGCACGCATTGAGGGCAAGCGCATATGGGCCAAACAACTATTCCCTTCGGTGATCCGAAGGCCCAAAAACGGTGGTCCGGTAAGCTCTTCGTGGAGACCATCGCGAAGAGCTACTGGGAACGTTTCATCGGAACGTCCACCAATTCCGTAATCCAGCGCAAAACTGAGCTGGAATCAGACGCGGGCGACCGCATCTCCTTCGACCTGTCTGTCATGCTTCGTGGCGGCCCGACTACGGGTGACGCGCGACTGAAAGGCAATGAAGAAGCTCTGAAATTCTTCACCGATGAAGTCATCATCGACCAGATCCGTAAATCGGTATCGGCCGGCGGTAAGATGACCCGTAAGCGTACCGCGCATGACCTGCGCCAGGTCGCTAAGGATCGTCTGTCCGACTGGTGGGCGGAGTACATCGACCAGATGTTCTTCATCTACATGTCCGGTTCTCGCGGCATCAACGAAGACTTCCAGGCCTTCCCGCTCGACTACGCTGGCCACGCCGGCAACGAGCTGCGCCAGCCGGACGGTCAGCACATCCTGTTTGGTGGTGACGCCACCAGCAAAGCCACCATCACCGCCGACGATACCATGTCCCGCATGGTCATCGAGCGCGCCGTGACCAAGGCACGCATGATGCGTTCTCGCGACCCGAAAAACGCCAACCTGCTGCCGATCAAAATCAACGGCGAAAAACACTACGTCGTGGTGATGTCGCCGTACCAGGAGCACGACCTGCGCTCAGAAGTGGGCGAACGTGGCTGGCTGGAAGTTCAGAAAGCTGCAGCTGCCGCAGAAGGTAAGAACAACCCTATCTTCAAAGGCGGCCTGGGCATGATCAACAACGTCGTGCTGCACAGCCATGAGCACTCTATCCGCTTCAACGACTATGGCGCTGGCCAGAACGTGAGCGCGGGGCGTGCGCTGTTCATGGGTACCCAGGCGGGCGTGGTTGCATACGGCACTGCCGGCGGTCTGCGCTTCACCTGGAAAGAGGAAGTGGACGACTACGGCAACGAGCCGTCCGTCGCAGCCGGTACCATCATCGGCGTGTCCAAAACCCGCTTCAACAAACGCGATTTCGGCGTGGTGGCTATCGACACCGCTGCCGCAGATCCGAACGCCGCATAAGGGGGCAGCACGATGGCTCTGATTCAATCCGATTGGGCGAAAGGCCTCAAACCCGTAGCCCGTCCGCAGACCGCGTGGACCGTCCACGCGCAGCTGTTCATCGTCGATGTGCCGGCAGCTGGCTTCGCTTCCGGCGACATCCTGGAGCTGGCCGTTCTCCCGCCGTACGCCCGCATTGTGGGCGCGCAGCTGGTGACGGTTGGCAGCCTGGGCGCCGCGACCGTGGACGTTGGTCTGATGTCCGGTACCACCGGTGAGCTGACCAACGACGACAACAGCGCCCGTACCTCCGGGAATGAGCTGTTTGCCGCTGCAGCGCTGACCGCTGAGCTGACCTTTATCAGCAAGGCGGCCGCCCTGCTGCTCGCGCCGACCGAGAAAGACCGCTCTATCGGCGTGAAGTTCAGCGCCGCTGTTGCGGCCGGCGCCGGCAAGAAGATCGGCCTGCTGCTGCAGTTCGCTCAGTAAGGATTAGGGGCGGATGCCCCTTTTCCTTTTCCCCCATCACCGAGGTATCCGCATGAAGATTGAAAGTATCATTCAGCGCAAGAACGGCACCCGCGTTACGCTCGATGCGCCGACCCGTCATTACCATTTCAAGCCTACCGAAACCGATCCGCGCCACCTGGCCGAAGTCACCGAAGCCTCGCATATCGCTATGCTGCTGCGCATTCGTGACGGTTATCGCGCCGTAGAGGGCGAAGAGCTGCCGGAAGACACCACCGACACCAGCAAAGACGCATTCACGCGCGAGCTGAAAGGCAGCTCCGTTCACAACGCCACCTACACCATCAAGGGCGGTGACACTATCGAGCTGGACGACCTGGTAGGCATGGCGTTCGAAGATAGCGGCCTGTCCGAAGACGACTGGAACGACCTGGCCGACCAGGAGCGTTACGAGTTTATCGATCGCACCCTGTCCGAGCTGGTTGACCCGCCGGAAGAGGGCGCCACCCCGGAAACTCCGCCGGAGACGGCCGCAGATGCACCGACCGATAACGCCAAGACTCCACCGGCCAGCGACACCAGCGCCAGTGAAGACGAGGGCGAGAGCGAAGAGCCGGAAGAGCTGAGCCGCGAAGAGTGGGCCGCGAAGTACAAAGCCCTCTACGGCCGTAACCCGAACAAAAATCTGACCGTCGCGCAGATCAAGCGCGCTGTCGTAGACGCGTAAGGGGGCGCCATGGCTATTCAGGCATGCAAAGTCATTTCGGCGGCCGGTCTTGTCCGGCTCAACGCCATGGTAGCCGATGCCGTCGCCCAGGGGTTTGCACCTCACGGTGACATCATGCCGGTAGCCGATGGCGAACTCGTTCTGATCATGGTCAAGAAGGACACCGGCATTGATGGCTGCACAGTCATCAGCGCCGATGGCCTGGTTCGTCTCAATGAGCAACTGGCCGCTGCCGTCGTGGGCGGCTTCTCACCGCACGGTGACATTATCACGCTGCCGAGCGGCGATTACGTCATGGTGCTGGTCAAGGGTGGAGACAGCGGCGGCGGTACTGGCAGCGTCACCAGCGACCAGATTACCGACGCGTCAACCGTGGGCAAGAGCGTGTTGACGGCAGCGAACGCAGCTGCAGCACGCACCGCGATCGGCGCCGGAACGTCTAACCTGGCCCTTGGGACCACCAGCACCACCGCTAAGGCCGGCGACTGGAAGCCAGCAGCGGCAGATATCAGCGATGCGTCTACAGTCGGACGTTCGGTGTTGTCCGCTGCCGATGCGGCCGCCGCGCGTTCGGCCATTGGCGCTGGTGTCGGTAACTCGAACCTGGTCATCGGCACCACTGCGACCCAGGCGAAGGCCGGTAACTGGAAGCCAGCTGCAATCGACGTGACCGACTCCGGCGCGTTCGGGCGCCAGCTGCTGCAGTGCGCTGACCAGGCTGCAGCTAAGACACTGCTGGGGATCTCCTGATGACGGCGAAAGACCTGCTTGAGCGCGCCGGCATTCTGCTGGTGGATGAGGGCTTTGTGCGCTGGGAAACGTCAGAGCTGGCGAAGTGGCTCAACGATGGTCTGCTGGCCATCGTGACGCAGAAGCCCAGCGCCACCGCCACCACGGTCACGCTGCCGCTGGTGGAGGGTACGCTGCAGCAGCTGCCGCCCGCGTATAACAGCATCCTGCGTCCGGTCCGCAACGTTCGCGGCGAGAAGTCCGACCGCAACCCGCGCAAGATCCTGACCGTCGTCGGCGTCGAGACTATCAACGCCCTCAAGCCGGACTGGCACGACAATTACAGCGTCCGGTACGCGCAGCAGGCGAAGCATTTCATCTTTGATGAGGCGAACCCCCGCGCGTTCTACGTCTACCCGGGCAACGATGGCACCGGCTACATCGAGGCGGTGCTGTCCGCAATGCCGAAGATGGTCGAGCCGACCGGCGACCCGCTGGACCTGGCGAGCTACGACGTGCCGATCGGCATCACCGACATCTATTTCAACGCCCTGCTGTATTTCGTCCTGCATCGCGCCTACGCGAAGGACGCCCAGGTAGCCGGCGCCGCAGCGCGCGCAGCCGCTTACTACCAGCAGTACGCGAACGAGCTGGGTATCCAGGTCACGGTCGAAACGAACATGTCCCCTAACGTCAAACAGGGCGTGGGTAGCGGCGCTGTGGGGGTAACACAATGATGCACGGCATGCCCGAAACCCGGGAGATTGAGACGCTGTTCCCGAAGGTGCTGCAGTACGCGCCTGGTTGTCCGGAGCCGACCGCTATCGAGCATTTGCGTGATGCGGCCGTGCAGCTCTGCGAGCGTACGCGCTGCTGGCGAGACATTGACGAGTTCGAGACGCAAGGCCTTGGCCCGGAGGAAATCCCGGGCATTCAGCCGTATGCGGCTCTCTTCGAGATCGAGAAGGCCTGGTACAACGACCATGAGCTGGAGCGGAAAGGCTTTGGCCATGACATGCTGTTCCATGACGCCGGCGAACCTCGTTACATCACGCAGGTAAGCCCGAACAGCGTCATGCTGGACCCGGCCGGCGCCGGCACGCTCAAGATCTCGATGTTCCTCAAGCCATCCGAGAACGCCGAGACGCTCCCGCTCTTCTTCTTTGACCAGTTCCCCCGCGCCCTGGCGGACGGTGCGCTTGGTTCGCTGCTGTTGCTGCCGAACCAGCCGTTCACCAACCCCCAGCTTGGTGTGGTGTTCGCGAATAAGTTCCAGGCAGTCCTGGACCGGAATTTCGCTTTCAACATGCGAGGGCAGCAGCGTGCCAGCAAGCGCACCAAACCCAACTACTTCTGAGTACCAGGGCCGCCCGATGCAGTCGGGCTATCTCCCTGTCTCTCAGTACGACGCCGTTCACCACATCGGCAACGGCATCATGGAACGCCAGGTCAAACGGGCGGAGGAAACGCACGCCTGGGCCTTTGACGCCATGAGTTGGATCGAGCCGAACGAGCGCATCACCGCATGCGCCGCGCGCACCGAAGGCGGTCCACTGGTCATCACAAACCTGCAGTTTACGGACTCAGCTATCGTTATCTGGCTGGCCGGCGGTGGCGATGAGGTCCGCCAGGTAGTCTCCGTGGAGTTTTACACCAGCAAACTTCGACTACTGCAGTATCAGTTCGCCTGCTTTACATACGGTACCGAGCCGATGATTGTGCGGGTAGAGCTGCTGGGGCCGCCTGTCGTCCTGGTAGGCTTCACGCACCCGGATAAACAGCCCGAACCCGTCCAGCTGCCGGAGATCAGTGTCACGCCTTCGGTGCTGGATTTCCCGCTGACCGGAGTGAACCAGGTATCGGCGCCGTTGTCGCTGACCATGCAGAATACGGGGCAGGTTCCCGTATTCCTGCGCTCCATCACTGTGGCCGGCGAGTTCCACCAGAAGAACGGCAGCGAAGAAATCCTGCAGCCAGGTGACGCATACCCGATCGCGGTGACGTTCGCCCCGAGGGCTGCAGGAGAGTTCGCTGGCTCTATCTCCATCGACATCAACGACGGCGGCAAGCAGTACGCGACGTTCACCGGCACTGCTGAAATCGGCACGCGCATCACCACCAGCGGCAACCAGCTGATCACCGGCGCCGGCGAGAACTTCCGTCTGCGCTCTATCAACTGGTTCGGCGCCGAAACTGACGTTTACGTGCCTCATGGACTTTGGGCGCGCGGCTATAAGTCCATCATCGACCAGATTAAGACGATGGGCTTCAACTCCATTCGCCTGCCGCTGAGCGGCGATACTTTGACAGACGGCCGTGGCGTGTCTGCCGGCGCCATCAACTACGACCTGAACCCGGAGCTGACTGGCAAGACCGCTATCGAGGTGCTGGCCACCATCATCGCGTACTGCGCGGAAAAGGAAATTTACGTCATCCTGGACCACCACCGGCGCACTGCCGGCAGTGGGGCCGATGGTTCACCAGTCAGTGACACGTATCCGCTGGCGACCTGGATCGCCAACTGGAAGGCGCTGGCGCTGCGGTTCGCTGACATCGAGTATGTGCTGGGCGCCGACCTGCATAACGAACCGTACTCGCTCTCCTGGCCCGTATGGGCTGATTACGCGGAGCAGTGCGGCAATGCCATCCACCAGTTCGCGCCTCACTGGCTCATCTTCGTTGAGGGTGTTGGCTCATTCAACGGCGAAAGCTACTGGTGGGGCGGCCAGCTCGCCGGCGTGGCATCGCGGCCGGTGCGTCTCAACCAGGCGAACCGCGTCGTCTACTCACCGCACGAATATGGCCAGTCCGTAGGTAATCAGTCCTGGCTTGCGTACGATGGCCAGCCGCTGCCGGCAAACTGGCCCCTCAATCTCTATGAGGTATGGCGCGACCATTGGGGCTTCATCGTCGAGAACGATATCGCACCGGTGTGGATTGGCGAGTTCGGCGGAAAGTTCGGCACGAACGGTACGGGCCAGCTGGGGATCGCCCCGCACGCTGAGTACGAGTGCCAATGGCTCTATCACCTCGAACTTTATTTGAACGGTGACTTCAACGGCGACGGCGCGAAGGAGCTGCCGGCCGACAGCGCCGGAATCAGCTTCTGCTATTGGGCGTTCAACCCAAACAGCGGCGACACAGGCGGCATCGTCCAGGACGACTGGACGACCGCGCAGGCTTTCAAACTCAGACTACTGGAACCTATCATGGCTGGTGTAGACCTCGATTATCTGACATCGCTCAACCCGATTTCAGCGTCGGAAATTGCCGATGCTGATCTGCTGCTGGTCAACCACAACGGTACCGACTACAGCCTGCGCGTCAGTGAGCTGATGGCGCTTACGCGCAACAAAACCTATGAGCCTGGCGTGGTTCACTGGTTCGCGACCAACGTCAATCCGAACGCTAAATACAGCGGGCAGACCTGGATCCTTGTTCCGGGGATGGAGAAGACGGTTCGCCTGGCGAAGGCGGACGGCAGCGACCTGCTGGCCACCGGCGGCTCGGACAGCATCACTATCGGGAAGGACAACCTCCCGGCCGTGCAAATCCCCGTCCACGGTACCGCCGAAAACAAAGACCTGGGTACGAAAACCACGTCGAACAACGGCCAGCATACCCACACCTGGGGTACAGGCGTGCAGAAACAGGGTGGCAGCGATAATCCCGTCGCCGGTTCTGCAGAGGGTGGGTTTGGCACAACGTCGGCGGCTGGCGCTCATGATCACACCGTCGAACTCGGCGCGCACGACCACGTAGTGAACGGTCAGACAGACAATTTAGGTAGCGGTCAGTCCCTGGGCGTGAAGAACGCCTACGTAGTTCTGGCCGCCTGGTATCGCGTTTCTTAAAAGGAAATAAGATTTATGAGCAACTTATCCGGCGCTACTACTGCCGTATTCATCATCAGACTTTCTGCAGCGCTGGAGATGCCTGTTACCGTTGACTGGCAGACTAAAGACGGCACCGCGAAAGCCGGCACCGACTATGAGGCCGCAAGCGGTTCGGTAACGTTCGAACCGGGCCAGACTGAGAAGCAGGTACAGGTTGTCGTCTACGGCCGCGCGGAAGGCGATACCGAAACGCGCACATTCAGCATTCAGCTTTACCCGCCTGAAAACGCAATTCTGGATCAGCAACTGACCGAAGTTGAAATTCAGGTCACTGACAGCGAAGGAGTCCCAATCACTTCGCTGGTCGTGGCAACCGGTCCGCGCGGTGTCAAAGGCGACCCAGGGCTAAGCTCTTACGAGCTGGCAAAGCTACAGGGCTATGAGGGGACACTGGAAGAGTACATCCAGCAGGAAACCGCTGCTGGGACTTCTGCAGACCGCTCTGCGCAGGAAGCGGATCGTTCGAAAACTGAGGCTGACCGCGCCAAGATGGAGGCCGACAAGGCCCAGGCCATTGTCGATGCCGATGGGACATTCCCGGACATCGCATCCGGCCTCGCCGGAACGCCAGACCAAAAATACTTCCGGGTAATCGTGACCGATAGCGAGGGCGTTACAGTAGCGTTTCTCTACTACTTGAATAACGCAGGCACTGCTCAATTCATCACCTCTACGCCTAACGAACGCTACCTGAGAGATCTGCAGAGCAAGTTCCAGAACACGTTCGTTGGCACCGACCTGGCTAACATTTTTTCGTTCTGTGATACCTGGGGATATGAAATCGGCAAAATCACGGAGCAGTCGTTCGAGACAAAAAACCTTCGTCTTGTTCAGACTTCTGACGGTCCTATCCTTGAGTTTCGTGATGAATATGGGAACGCCATCACGCTGATCTCTCCAAAAGGGGCGCAGGTCATCGGCAGTAATGAGCTTGTTGATTCAAAAGAACTCATCGCTTTTGCTGACGACTTCGGCAACGAGTTTGTATACCTCGACCAGTACGGGCGCACCCATATCGGTGACAACATTGTCTACGAGACGCCTGACTGGATAAGATGCACCGTTGACCCGTTCGGGTATGTCATCGAGGGGGTCAATCTGAATGGCGACTTTATTTCGAAGAATGCCAGCGGCGGAAATGAGCCAGTCCCATCTGTCCTTGAAACATCGTCTGTCGGTCACTGGTTGTTTGGTCGCGCCAACACCTCATACAAAAGTCGCGTTGGCTCTAAGCAGCTGACGCCGCAATCAGCGCCTGGGTTCAATGACAACTATATCTCCGTGGCCTCGTGGGGCGGAGCTTTGGTCAGCGATATTCCTGATGCCGGTGAATATACTGTTTGCGCGGTTGTCAGAGTGCCTCAACAAGCGGCGCAGACCGACTGCGTAGTGATCTATGGCACGCAGAACGGGTACAGCCTGAGAGACGATGACGATACGTACACTGGAAACCAGCTTTCCATGTTCTCAGATCGCGAAAATCGCCGCTGGCTACGTTCGAAAAATTCCGGCTACCGGGGAACGTCACGCGATTACCCGACGATCCAGCCTCCTGTAGGTGAGTGGTTGTTTATCTCGCACGTCGTCAAATTAACTGGAGCTGGTAAGCGCTTCCAGGTGCTGAGCGTCAGCGGTGAGCACTATCAAGAGCTGCGCGAGGCTGATTCTGATAGACTTATTCTGTCCGGAAGAAATATTGCGGTAGGCAATGCTTACTGTGATGTGCCTATGTTCAAGACTAAAGGTTTGGACATCGCAGAGTTTATTTATTTCGACTCTGCACTCTCTGAGCAGGATGTAAGAAATGTTTATCTGAACTCACGTCAGCGTATGGCTGAGCGTTCAATCAACTTGAAATAAAGGAGTACAAAATGGGTCTTGCAATTATGGCTTCTGGTTCGGATGCCTCAGCGTACGCGAACAACTACATCCCGCCGGTCTCTGGCCCTCTGGCATGGGCAAACCTGGAGAGTAACGCCCTCACAGAGGCGCGTAGACTCAAGAATTGGGGCAAGAACGGCGGTTCCTTTACACTGTCAGGCGTCGCACAGCTTGTCGCTAAAGGTATTGAGGCAGCGGCCGGGACTGAGAGCCGTCTGACGCTGGGTTCTTTCACGCCGGATGCCTATACTCTCATCGCACTCGTTGATGTAGGGCCAAGCGCCGCGATTATGCGACACCGCAATATCCGCATCATGACGGATGAAAACAAAAAAATTAAGCGAGTGATGGATGCAGGGGTAACTGTATCGACTATTACCGCTCCGGCGACTGGCGCTTTCGTCGTCTTCCTTGAAGGTGACTTAACCGGCCACTCCTTCGGTATGGTAACGACTGCAGGCGTCCAGAAGTCAGATTCAACCGCTGTAAACTCGACCTCAACTAATACATTCCTCGGCGGAAATTGGTCTAACGGTACTGCTGCAGCCTGGAAAGGTTATAGTGCGGCCTTCTACGACAGAAAACTCAGCGATAGCGAGCTAACTCAAGTCGCAGAACGTCTCATCAAGCGTGCCAAGTATCTCGGGGTAGCGGTCAATGGCTGATCTCACGACATCTTTGATCTCAGACTCAGCGTCTGAGAGCAACCAGGCGGGGTGGTGGCATCCGCTTGATGCCTTTCAGGACGCTGAATATTACGGGCTTTGCAAAGAATACGGCGTGACGGGAAAGCACCAGGTTGAACTGGTTAAACGGGCATCCGACGGGACGTTAACCCGCGGGCTTTGTAAGAACCGGGATGGGTCCATCGCGTCTTTCGACAATGACATCGGCCACAATAACCCATCGGTGATCGTTGACGGCGACGGCTACATTCACGTCTTCACCTCGATGCACGTCAACCTGTTGCGCTATTTCAAGAGTAGCGCCCCTTATGACGTGACCAATATGGTTGACGCGACATTCGGCTTTCCGGACGTCGACTGGACGTATACCTATCCCACGGTCGCACGCGGACCGGAAGGTGATGTTTACGTGATGATGCGCGTGTCCAACCGGACTACGGTAAATGACACAAAACGCGGCGGGGTGGTTTACCGCTATCGCCTGGCATCGAAGAAGTGGGAGCGTTACGCACCGGTGGCCGAAGCGGATAACCGTTCCGTGTACCCGGATGACATGATGGCCTTTGCAGACGGCTTGCACCTTCTTTTCCAGTGGGCGCCGTATCCGTCTTCCGCAGTTCGTCACGTCGGGGAGTACGGGGTCATTGGTACGGATGGCCTCATCCGATCCAAGGCCGGGACGCAGTACCCGATTCCTATCGCTCAGGGGCAGCTGGCCTATAAGCCGTTAGCTGCAGGGGAGAACCCGGGGTCCGGTACCGGCTTCACCATCGGCATTCAATCCGCGAAATTCGCGTTCAACGGCGCGGCGCTGTCGCATATTGTTTACCGCTTCCGCGCGGTAGACGACCCGCCACCGACGGGGACTTATTTCAGCAAATTCGGGGTATACGTCGCAACCTGGAATGGTTCTGCGTGGGTTGAAGAAAAGATTGCCTACGTTCCTCCGGAAATGGGAGATACTTCGGCGGCACTGGCGGCCACTGTGCAGAGTGGAAAACGGCGTGTGTACTTTTCCGTCGAATATACCTCTGCCGGAAATAAGGTGGCCGTCATTGTTCTGGCTGAGAACGCAGGTTCAGGATGGGTTTACTCGGTTTTGGGTGGCACTGAGCCTACTTTGCTTCGCCTCGGATCAGCGCCAGGTAATGGTGGGGATGTGCTGTATGTTTCTTCGCCGTATGCGGCAAAGGTCAGCCGCTACTTTATCCCGGTAGATTATACGCCGGCGCAAACATTTAACGTCTTTAGTGACTTACTCGCTACTTTGTCATAAAAGATGCGCTGATCTGAGTATGTCCGTATATACTCAGATGCGCAGTAACGAGAAAGTTAAATAAACAATCAATAAGGAGTTTGTATGGTAGCAGCAACCGCAGTAACCGTAGACCCGATTGACGATCTGCCGCTGGATAACCTGCAGAATACCCTGGGCGCCATCTATGGCAAGGCTCAGTATGCAGCGACTGCAGCTGGTGACGCGAAGGGCCAGGCTCAGTGGGCCGCGAATGGTATCGGCTTCCTGGATTATCACCTGCGCCAGATGGCAGATACCATCGGGTACACTGTTCCTCCGATGCCGGCCTAAAGTTCAAAATGGATGTATGATTAAGCCCCGAAAGGGGCTTTTTCGTATGCGGAGCGGGGACTATGACCAGAAAAGCAGTATTTACCGTGCGGCTATCCCAGGCCAGCACACAGCAGGCACAAATCGACTATGTGACCGTTGACCTGACGGCCACGGCGCCGGACGACTACACCGCACAACGCGGTACACTTACCTTCCTGCCAGGAGAGACTGAGAAGCAAATCACCGTCGATGTGCGTGATGACCGGCCAGGGGAGCAGGCGCGGCGATTTATGACCACGCTCTACCGCGCGCAAAACTGCACGATCGTGGACTCTGACGGTATCGCCATCATTCCCGCCGGCTCGACCGATGGGCTGGGTGGTCCGCTTATCCTGCGTGGCCTGATGACCAACGCCTTTCACAACGTTGAAGGACGTGGCGGCTATTTCCACTACAATTCCGGCACCAGCGAAGGCCAGTCAATCGGCATCGAGGGATCGCTGCTGGCCAGCCAGGTACTGGCGACCGGCAACGCCGACGAGAAGGCTGCAGCTGAGTGGTATAAGGCCAACGGCCAGACAATGCTCGATGCGATGGGGAACGGTTCGCTCACCGGGCCGATGCTGCGCCAGCAGATCCCCGACGACAAGAACACCATCACGCTACTGCACTGGCTGTTTGCTGCGCGCGGCGATATCCCTTCGCAGGGCATCAACTATGCATTCCGCGCGACCAGGAACGGCAACCAGCTCTATATCCCGGCGAACGTCGCCGGCCACAAAGGAGCAGCAGACGTTTACCGCATCTGGCAGATTTACCCGGCCACCAGCTACCTGCTGTATCAGTCGCCCTATAGCCCGTCGTACGACTCCGTTCACCCGGTGGCAGACACCAGCATCACGCTGGACAATGACGACTGGCGACTGGACGGCAGCACGGTTATCGTGACGATCCCCTCCGGGGCGCCGGCCGATGTCACCGACTGGTTTATCGTCTACGGCTACAACAACGCCGGCACTATCAGCCAGGGCGAGGCCGAAGAGGCTTATCCCTGCTGGACGAAGATTGACCCAGGCTATTCAGCCTGTGCGCCAGATACCTTCCGCTGGTTCGAATACGCGATGACGCTGGCGATGGAGGTTGATACCCGCACCGGCATGGCCGCGCGCTGGCAGAAGCTGCGTGACGCGATGCGCCGCACTGTCGTGAAGGGGCAGGCTATCAGCGACCTGCGCGAGATCATCAAGCCTATGCCGCAGTTCGACGCCATTCCGGCCAGGGGCGAGCCGTCCGGGATGTTCTGCTATTCGAACCATCCCGAGGCAACGCCACCAGGTCCTGGCGCGATCGGCGCCGGCGCTAATCCGGGATGGATTGGCTATAACTTCTGGTCCCGCGTGGGCGGAGCCGGCGGGACCGTGAAGCCTGGCGAGTTCACCTGGACGCCGGCGAACATGGGTGAAGCAGCTGCAGGGCGCAATTTCTTCAACGGGGCTATCCGGGCCGAGGTGCCGGCAGCGCCTTCCGTCTGCCAGGTGCAGATCGGTCGCGGTATCAATGACAGCTGGCGCACGGCCACCGACTACCAGGAAGCCGACCAGTTCATGTTCGTGGCGCTGTCGCTCTCCAGGCGGCCAAATCAGGCGCTGGGCGAGCGCTGCTACGTCTTCATGTCCTCGACCAAATACTACGACGCTGCAACGCGCTGGTATGCGGATATCGGCCAGGACGCGGCCCTGGTGCCGTCCACCAGCCCGGACAAGCCGAGCTATGTGCTCATCCCGCGCACCGCGTTCCGCCGCAAGGATGGCGATAACAGCGTTCTGCCGGCTGGCCAGCGCTTTGAGAACTTCGGTATCTCGATGGAGATGCGCGACGCCTATCGCCTGCAGATCGTCGCAATGCGGCCGGTCAGCGGCGCCAGCGAGCAGTGGGTGCGCGATAACCTGGCGAAGGCGGTCCATGGCTCGCCTATGCCGTTCTTCCCCGGGGCGATGCCGTTTGCCATCAACGCGGACACCGTGAAACAGCAGTTCGTTGGCTGGAACGGCTCACCGTTCCACGGCTACCAGCTCCCGGATCTGTGGTGGTTCCTGGGTGCCGATGCCGAGGCAGTACACCCGGACCTTGACCCGACCGTCAACATGCCGGTGCCAGACCAGGCGACGGGCGCAATCCGCTATCCCATTTCTTTTAGTGCCAACGGTGTTGCCAAAACCAAAAATGCATTGCTGGCGGAGCAACAGCTGCTATTCCTGAAACATGCACACGACAAATGGATATCGGACGGCGGCGCCGCTGGTCCCTTCGCGCATACCTTCGTGATGAACACGCCGGCGCGCATCAGCATCGGAAACCCGACGCCGCATACCTGGGTGTACACTAACGATGACCCGAACACGCGCTGGGTGGGATACCAGACCCGCGTCGTGGAGAGCCTGGCGAAGCTGTGCTGGCTTTCCCGCAGTGCGCCGGCGTGGGGAACCGCGCGAGGGCTGGCCTTCGATATGGCCATGAGCTGGATCGAGCGGATTAACGTCCTCTGGCCGAACCTGGACGGATCTATCGCCGGCATGCCGACCGATTGGGATGACCCCCGCAAAGGTGCGCCGCAGACGCTTTACGAAGAGCCGCACGCCCCCGCTCTTATCCTGCGCGCCTGCCTGTGGCTGAAACTGTCCGGCCTGCTGTCCTCTGCGCAGCTGGCGACCGTTGAGGCAGTTGGCGGCCGCTGCTGGACCTACATCGAGAGCCGCTGGCGCACCGGGCAGACTGACGCGATGCGCCACACCTGGGCGAACGACAACCAGGAATGGTTTGGCTTCTGGCAGTTCGAGATCATCGCGACGATTGCCTACCTGCTGAAATACCCGGCGGGCATTCCTGGCAACATCAGCACGACAACCCTGAGAGAGCGCCTGGTGCAAACCAAGGGCTGGCTCGAAAACAACGTGAGGTAACTATGAGCCTGAAACTCACTAACAACGCCCGCAGCATTCTCGCTGTGTCCATCAGCGCCAGTGAAACCGTGGTCCGCGTGAAGGTTGGCCACGGCGTCAAATTCCCGGTGCTGACCAATACGGATGACTGGTTCCCGCTGGCGCTGGAGGATGACTCCGGGAATATCGAGTATCTGCGCGCTACAGCCAGGGACGGGGACAGCATCACCGTGCAGCGCGGCGCCGAAGGATCCCAGGCCCGGGCGTTCACTGCCGGCGACCTGTGCGAGCTGCGTCTGACCGCTGGCGCCATGGACGAGCTGCAGAACGGCGCCCCAAGCCCGTCAGTGGTGGGTGCGACCATCAGCGATGCGGTGATCTCTTCATGAGCACGCGCATAGCAGCGTTTTCCGGGGAAATTCCGCGCGTCATTCCCCGGTTGCTGGATAACAACTTCGCGCAGGTGGCGCAGAACACGAAGCTGGAGGACGGCTCACTGCTGCCTATCCGGCGGGCGCGGTACGTTCATCGCATGCCGATAAACTGCAAGACCATCTACAAAAACGGTGAGGAGTGGCTGGGCTGGGATCGTATCGTCCGCGTCGTGCCGGCGCCGGTGGCCGAGAACCGGCTTTATGTGACCGGTGACGGGAAACCGAAGGTGATCGCCAATGGCGTGACGTATGACCTGGCGGTGCCGCGTCCGTCCAGTAAGCTGACCATCAGCCTGGTTTCAGGGACGCCAGACCCGAAACTGTCCTCCACCATCCTCTACACCTACACCTGGGTAACGGAGCTGGACGAGGAATCAGAGCCGGCCACGCTCTCTAACGAGCTGCTGTGGAGTCCTGGCCTCGATGTGAAGCTATCCGGCTTTTCGGCGCCGCCGGCGGGGCGCGGTATCAACCGGATGCGTATCTACCGATCGCAGACCAGCGAAAGCGGGGCCACAAACCTGTATTTCATCCACGAACGCGCGGCGTCCGCTGCCGATTTCGTGGATGTGGTGGCCGATAATCCCATCAATGAGGTGCTTCCCAGCTCCGACTATAACGCGCCACCTGATGACCTGCAGGGGCTGACTTCACTGCCGAACGGCATGATGGCCGCCTTTGTGGGCAAGAAACTGTACTTCTCCGAGCCGTACCGGCCGCACGCCTGGCCGGAAAAGTACATCCTGACCTGCGACTATGAGATTGTCGGCCTGGGGGTGTTCGGTACCAGCGTGGCCATCATGACGAACGGCTGTCCGTACGTCGCGCAGGGGACCGCGCCGGAAAACATGACGATGGACCGCCTCCGGGTGAACCTGCCATGCCTGAGCGCCAGCAGTATCGTGGACCTGGGCTATTCGGTGGCGTACGCCTCGACGCAGGGGCTGGTGACGATCTCGCAATCCGGTGCCGTTGTGGCGTCCGAAGGCATGATGACGCGTGACCAGTGGCGCCAGATGCAGCCGGAATCGTTCATCGCCGGCCAGTTCTCCGGCCGTTACATGGCCTCGTACGCCTATCTCGACGCTGACAACATCGAGCGGCGCGGCATCATCATTTTCGACCTGACCGGCGCGCAGTCGTTTCTGGTGCGGGCATCCGATAACGCCGACGCGATGTTCTTCGAAATCGGTACCGGCGTGCTGTACATCCTGCGCAACGGCCGCGACGTGTTCGAATGGGACGCTATCTCTCAGCCGTACGGGGAAATGTACTGGCGCTCGAAGCGGTTCGTATCGCCAACCCTCTACAATTGGGGGGCGGTGCTTGTGGAGGGTGAGGACGCCACCAGCGACGAGCAAATCAAAGAGCGCATGGCGAAGAACGCTGCCACCCGGGCGCGTAACCGGGCGCGGATGAATGCCGACAACTCGGACGGCGCTCTTGGTGATGCAGCCCTGGGGGTGGTGACGTTCGCCGGCAGTCTGCTGGAGCCGGTGGAAGAAGAAGACCCGACGTTCTCCTGTACCATTTACGGCGACGGGAAGCCGCTGATCACGATTTACCAGCTGAACAAGATAGAGCGCCTGCCGGCCAAGCGCCTCTACACCACCATGGAAATCGAGATCCGGGGAAACCAGCGCGTAACGGGTATTTCGGTCGGCGGCACGCCCGAAGAGCTGGCAGGAGGTGGCTGATGGCGATATCCGATAGCGAATGGCTCAAGCTCAAGGAGATCGTTGAAGTCCTCGCCGGCATGCGCGGCGACAAGACGAAGGCGGCCATCCGGGCTGGCAGCTTCAATCCCCAGGAAACAGTGTTCGCGCTGCGGCAGCTGCAGGAGCAGATCGGCCGCATTCTGGCGGAGGTGGAAGAGGTGAATATCGCCGCCCCGACGCAGGGGCAGGTAACGGCACCGCCCACGGCTGCAGAGTTCAACGGGCTGGTGGCGGACGTGGCGGCTATCCACCAGCAATTAACCGCCCTGGTGGATGCCCTGACCGCATAGCTGCGCTGTATATCTGTTGCCCTTTTAACTATGATGTTGTCAAAAGGGCAACAGAGGTGAATCGTATGGGCAGCGTTGTCTATGAGGGCAAAGAAGAGCTGGTGGCCTGGGCGAGCCAGGTCATCGGCTTTGACCCCCGTCCGGACGTGGTGGCCATCGGCTGGAGCGATGGCAAGAGGCTGCGTGCAGTAACGTTGTACGACGGCTTTTCGCAGTGTGACTGCAATATGCACATTGCCAGCGACGGAACGGGCTTCTGGCTGCGCCGGCCGTTCCTGCTGGCGTCCTTTGCTCACCCCTTTGTCCAGTGGAACCTTCGCCGCGTCACCGGCCTGGTGCCGGCGAAAAACACGGCCGCTCTGCGCTTTGACCTGCACCTGGGTTTCCAGCGCGAAGGCCTCATCCGTCATGCTCTTCCAGATGACGACATCATAGTGCTTGGGCTGCTGCGCGAGGAATGCCGGTACATCCCCCAGCAATACCGGAGATAAACACTATGCAGGTTGAGTTTTCACTCATCGCGACCCTGCTTGCGGCGGCGTTCCTCTTCACGCAGATGCGCCCGCAGCTCGCATTCGAATTTATCGGCCTGGATCCGGAGCGCGATGACCGCGAACCGGAGAGTAAGCCGTGGGAAGCCCTTTTGCTCTTCAAAAAGGGCGGTGGTTCGGCACCATCGCCAGACCCGGCGATCGGCCAGGCGGCGCTAAAAGAGGCCGAGCTGGGCGAGGAATGGCTGGCGTTCTCCCGCGAGCAGTTTGGTGTAGCGAACGAGCGCCAGGCCGAGCAGGACAAAATCGCCAATGAGGTGACGCAACAGCAGCTCGATGCGAGCCGCCAGGCGCAGCAGTGGGCGACTGAGGACCGCGACCGCTACAACAAGACTTTCAAGCCGCTGCAGGATGAGTTCATCGATACTGCGAAGAATTGGGACAGCGCAGAACGGCAGCAGAAGGTCGCGGACGAGGCGAAAGCCGATGTTCTTACCAACGCCTCTGAGCAGCGCGCGGCGTCAGAGCGCAATATGGCATCCATGGGCGTCAGCCCGACCAGCGGCCGTTTTGCCGGTGTTGAACGAGCTGGCGAGCTGGGAACCACGCTTGCCGCTGCAGGTGCGCAGAACAATGCACGTAACACCGTCCGCAATCAGGCGGTGGCGATGAAGGCCGACGCTATCAACATGGGTAGCGGCCTCGCGGTAAACCCGGCCTCATCGCTGGGCCTTGGTGTCTCTGCTGGTAGCGCGGCGATGGGTACCACCTCCGCGAACAACGCGCAGGCAGCTGGGAACGCGCAGATCATGGGCAACGGTTACAAGGCCGCGATGTCCGGCTACGGCAATCAGGCCAGCATCCTCAACCAGCAATACGGGAACCAGCTGAACGCCTGGCAGGCTCAGCAGCAGGCCAGCGCCAACTCGACCGGCGCACTGGCGGGCGGCATCGGCTCAATGGTCGGTATGGGGATGATGGCATTCTGATGAAGAACGTACTCGACAAGCACACGAAAATTGCACTGCAGGTTTCCGGCGGCCGTGACTCGATGGCCTGCCTTTACCGGCTGCACGAAGAAGGCCTGTTGCACCTGGTGACGGTCTACTGGCTGAACACCGGAGCCGCGTTCCCCGAAACGAAGGCCATTATGGATCACGTCCGGGAGCTGGCGCCGAACTTCGTTGAGATAGCCGGGAACCAGCCGGAGGTTATCGCCCGGTTCGGTATGCCGACCGATATCCTGCCGCGCACGTCCACGCCGATCGGCGTCGTGACCGGACAGTCGCCGGTGCTGATGCAGGATACCTATTCCTGCTGCGCCCGCGTCGTCATGGAGCCGATGCACCGGCGCATGCTGCAGGACGAAGTGACGCTGATTATTCGCGGCCAGCGCGCCAATGATGGCCACCGTTCGCCGCTTTCCTCCGGGGATATGGAGCTGGGTATCGAATATCTGTTTCCGATCGAGGATTGGACGGCCGAACAGGTCGATAGCTACCTGCGCGAGCAGGGCGCCCCGATCCACCCGGCCTATGAATTTATGACCCAAACGCCCGATTGCATGACGTGCTCAGGCTGGTGGGAAGACAATCGCGCTGCGTTTCTGAAAGCGCGGCATCCGGAGGCATACGCGGAGTATCAGCGCCGCCTCGACATTATTCGCGAGAACGTCGAGCCGCATATCTTCCGCTTCAACAAAGAGACAGGGGGCCAAAATGGCTAATACCTCGCTGGGCCTTGGCGCTTTCGCAAGCGGAATGGCCAACGGCATGCAGATGGGCATGAAGATGGACCAAATGAACAACAAAGAGAGTAGTGCGGACCTCGCGAAGAAAAACACCGAGGAGAATAACGCCATTATTTCTCTAGGTTCCCGACCTGGCGCCCCAGGCGCGCAGGCAACACCAGCCATCGGCACACCAGGACAGTCAGCTCAGGCGCCAGCTGCTGCGCAGGGCGCTCAACAGCCAGGCGCGGCCGGTGGCTCGCCATGGTCTTTCATTGGTTCACTGTTCGGAGGCAGCAATGGCTAATTTCGGTATCGGCCTGGGGGAATTCATCAAAGGCGTCGCTAACGGCGCTCAGGTGATGTCGAACATTCAGGACAACTGGTCAAAGAAAGAGGTGCGCGACATGCAAGTGGCGGACCTGAAACAGGCGCGTGACGATAAGCAGGCATTGCGGGGGATCTACACCCAGGGCGCCACAGACGCCGCCGCGAACACGGACGGCCAGCTCGACAACATGGTCAACTACTTTTCGCAGAACGTCGTTCCCAAAGCGGTGCAGCACTATCTCAGCACTGGCGACATCGATAAGGCGAACGCCCTGCAGAAGTGGGGGAGTGACGCGAACGTGCTGCAGGGGGCTAAGTACGGCGCGGGCATGATGCGTGCGGCCGCCATGAAGGATCTCGATGGCGTCGGCCAGTACATGCTCAAGGCCTATAACCAGCCAGGCTACTTTGAGGATGGAAACACCGCTACCGGCTACAACGTCCTGAAAAACGACAAGGGCGAGCCTACCGGACTGGAGATCACGCTTAAAGGCGCGGACGGGAAGGAAAGCAAGCACACTTTCAACAGCGTGGATGAGGTGTTCAAGGTCGCGGAGACCTTCGGCAACCCGCTGACGGTCTTCAATACCGGCATGCAGGCCTACCAGCAGCAGCGGCAGCAGGCCGCGAAAACGCAAGCCGAACTGGCGAAAGAGCAGCGCGAGTGGAACCGCGATGTCACCAAGATGGGACTACAGCAGGACCAGAAGCTGGAAGCGCAGAACAACGAATCCCAGCTCCGCCGCGCCGAGAAGGCAGAAGAGCGCAAGAACGGTGGCGACAGCAAGAAGGTCCAGGACGCCCAGGCCGTGGCCGCGTTCCTGAAAACCCAGGGCTATAGCGACGAATATATCCGGCAGAACGCGCCGGCGCTGGTGGGTATTCAGAACCAAAGCCGGTCGATGGCCGCGCGCATTCAGGATGTCATCAAGCTGCAAACCGAGAACTCCCGCGAGTTCCGCAAGCTCACCCCTGACCAGCAGGTGCAGGAGGCCCGCAAGTTCATCGATACGATCGACCGTAACGCCCAGGGCGCCACACCAACGGCCGGCGGGGGCATGGGGCTGACGCCGCAAAGCGGCCAGACGCAACAGAACGCGCAGCAGCCGGCGCAAACGCAGGGGCAGGGTCTGACGCCGTTCTACGACACCCGCACCAATTCCATTATTTATCGCTAAGGGGCTACCGTGGCTCAAAACGACTTCTTCACTACTGCAGCCGATCGCGCACTGGCTGAACAGCCGTCTTTCGGGTTGCCTGAATTTGTCAAGACCGAACGCGCACCGAGCACGCCTGTCACCGCCGGTGCCGTGCCGTTCCAGGATGCCTTCAACGCGGCCGCGCAGCGCTACGGCGTACCGGTGAACGTGCTTATGGCGCTGGGGGAGCAGGAATCCGGCTTCAACCCGACAGCGCTGGGTGTGCCGACCAAATACGGCCGCGCGAAGGGGCTGATGCAGTATATCGACTCGACCGCTGCCGGCATGGGCATCAACCCTTATGACCCGGTGCAGTCCATCGATGCGGCCGCGCGGCAGCTGCGTGACCGCCTGGCGAACGGCTATTCCATGCAGGAGGCAGTCTCCGCGCACTTCGCTGGCGACGATCGCAAGCAGTGGGGACCGAAGACTGCAGCTTACGGCCAGGAGGTACTGGCGCGCGCAGAGAAGTTCCTGAATGGCGGCAAGGCCTCCGTCACCCAGCCGACGCCTGGCCAGCAGCAGAATGGCGCCCAGCCGTTCGATATGAGCCAGGAGCGAGAAGCGTACCCGGCCGCGCAGAGTGCCATGGAGAACATGGACCAGAACCGCCTGCGCACCCAGGCCTTGCTCGATGAGATGAACAAGGAAGATCCTGGTCGCTATCGCGCGCTCACTCCGGATGAGCTGGCGCAGCTGCAGCAGCAGGCACAGGGCCAGCAGAACCAGCAGCCACAGCAGAAAGTCGGGAACACCGACCCAACCCCGCTTACCATTCCTGGCCAGCAGCCACAGGCCCAGCAGCAGGGCAACAAAGACGGAAACCTGCTGTTAGATAGCGCCATTCTTCTGACTTCCGGCTGGAACACTGCCGCGAAGGATGTCAAAGAGCTGGTGAGTCGTATCCCGTATATCGGCAAGCCGATTGTTGACGCAGCCGACCGCTTCGACCGCTGGGCGAACGGAAAGGGATCCGAAGAAATCTTCAAAGAATGGGACAAGAACGTAGAGGCGAGCTTATCGCCGGAAATGGTTCAGTCCCGTAAAAGTGCCTGGGTGGTAGAGCCTGGTGACGACCTGGGGAACGGCAAAAAGGCCACCAGCTACAGCTTCGGTCCCGCCTGGTCTGACCCGCGTGCGTACATGTCCGGCATGCTGGAATCCCTTCCGGAAATGGCCGTGACGATGGGCGGAGCCGGCCGTCTTGCCAGCATGTCATACAAAGCGGCTCTGCGCGCTGGTGCTTCGCGTGAGGTGGCGGCAAAGGCCGCTGCGCGTACTGCGACCGTTGCCGGCGGTCTGCTGGAGGGTGGCCTGGGCGGTGCTCAGTCTGCGCGTGAGGTGCGCGACGACATCAACAAGATGACGCCTGACCAGCTCAAGGACTCCGATGCGCTCAAGGCGATCATGGCGCAGGGTAAGTCGTTCGAGCAGGCCCGTAGCGAGCTGGCAGAGAACGCGGCGACCCGCGCTTTCGTCGTTGCTGGCATCGGTACCGGGCTGTTTGGTGGTATGGGCGACCGCGCTATCGCGAAGGTTGTCACGAACCGCGCCGGCGGCCGTATCCGTTCCGCCATCACCGGCGCCATCGGTGAAGGCCTGTTCGAAGAGGTTCCGCAAAGCGTCCTGCAGCAGGCTGGCCAGAACTACGCCCTGCAGGAAGCTGACCCGAGCATTCCGCTGACGAAGGGTGTGGCCAACGCTGCCGGCGGTGGCCTGGCCATCGGCGCCACGATGGGCGCCGGTATCGGTGCAGCTGTTCCACACGCTGGTACCAATGAAGTTAATCCGCAGCCGGAGGCCGCGCCTGTCGATACCGTTGACCCGACACCGACGCCGGCGGAAGCCTCCGGACCTATCGGCCGTGCTATGCAACGCGGCGCCCCAGCTGCAGCGCCGGTCGAAACCCCGACCGTTGAGCAGGAACAAGCAGCTCAGCCGGCACCAGTCGAACAGCCTGCAGCTGATGCACATGAATTCATGGGGCCGGTAGGCGCCGCGACGACCGTCACGCCGAAAGAGGATCCTGCAGGAGCATTTGCCGGCACGGTCGAGCGCTATCAGGATGGCGATGTCATCGTGCGCGGGGAGGACGGTTCGGTTTACCAGTTCGGCCCTGGCGATGTCATCCCGCCTGACCTGCAGCAGGCACAGACCCAGCAGCAGGAAGCCCAGCCGGCAACCGAAACCGCCTCAAATGAGGGCGAAAAACCGGAAGTGAGCCGCGTCGTTGTGGAAGAACGGCCGGAAACCAGGACGCTCGACCAGATGGAAGAGCCGGAGCTGCGCGAGCGTCTCAAGTACCTCGCACGCCAGGCGAAACAAACCGGGTGGGATAACCGCCTTATGGCTGAGCGCCGCAAAGTAGAGGCCGCTATCGATGCAAAAACCTCGCAGCGGGAGACAACTGACTCCGACTCCGCAGCCGCGAACGGACTTACTGCAGAAGAGAACCGTCGCCTTAAGCAAATCCTAAATAACGATGCTCGCACCCAGGCGGAGAAGGATGAAGCAACACGTCTGATTGAGAAGTCCAATGCCAGCATTCGTGATGAGGTGCCATCGCAGCCTTCCAGCCAGGAGGCTGTTAGCGCAGAAGGCCTGACACTGGTGCATGGATCCGGCAATGGCAATCTGACACTGGACGACATTCAGATCATCCGTGCGAACGGCCAGAAGCAAGGTAAGAAAGGGCGGGTTTACGGCGGGTTCTATGGTACCAGCGAAAAAGATTCTGCGCAGGCAGAAGGCTACGCTGGAATGATGGAAGGTACGCCAACCGTCTATGATGTAAAAATTAAACCCGGCACCAAGATTTTCCAGAAAGAAGGCGATATTACCCGTCTTTCTGAGAACACCATCAATGACCTCGTTTCGAAGGGTTACGGCGTTGTCGTAGGTACCGACCCGCGCGGCCGCACTGAATACGCTGTAATCGATAAGAATGCTATCCAGCAGCTATCCAAACGACGGGCGGCTACCACTGAAACTTCTGCGGAAAGCAAGGTCAAATGGTTCGGTACCGCAGAGAAGGCGCAAGCCTATATCGAGAAGAAAGGCCTGGGCGACACGCACGAAGTGCGCCCCGCTGGTCGTTCGCGCTTCGAGGTCCAGCCGAAAGCGGATACGGCTGCAGGCGCGCCGGCCGCCGCTGCGACCACGAAGGAGCTGACAGGTGCAGGGCCGCGCTATAACCGCGCCCGTAAGCTGGTGGGCGAAATCGGATCCGCCGTGTCTCCGTCCGGAGACGTAGGCACCAGCGTGAAGGCTGGCCGCAAATATCGCATTTCCCGCATCGAGAAGAACGGCATCGTTCACCTTGTCGATCAGGAGAACGCCGATACCGCCCGTATCTCCGTTGCCGAAATGGAAGCAGCGCGCTCGCGCAACGTCGCCTGGAATAAGGTTGCCGAAACCCAAAGGCATAAAGAGGATGCCGCCCGCGCTCGTTATGGCCTGGAGCCGCAGGAGTTCATCGACCGCAACCTGGGCGAAATGGTTCAAACCGCGCAGGACGAAACCGAGCGGGCGCTGGCGATGGCCAAGGACGTTCAGGACGGTCTGGATGGCCTCATCGATGATGTCCGGAAGGATGCAAATGCCATCGACGGCGAAGTCGTTGCCCGAAGTGTTGCTGAAACGGCACCTAAACAGCCAGAAGAGCAACGCGGCGAGTGGCAGAGCTTCCCGGAAGACTCTGGCACCCTGTCCGTTCCTCGCGCCGAGATGCCGCAAATCAAGGCCGAGCACCGTGGCGCGATGGTCAACTTCCTGGAAGCGCGCGGTGTCACGCATTGGGAAGGGCAGGTTCCAGCTGATACCCTGAAACCGACCCAGGCCGAGTTCTCCCCGGAGCGTGTGGCCAAAGCCGCCGAACGCACCGAAGGCGACCGCTCGATCCTCGTCTCGAATGACGGCTATGTGCTCGACGGCCATCATCAGTGGCTGGCCGCCCGGGACAAAGGCGAGAATGTGAAGGCTATCATTCTCGATGCCCCGATGCGCGATTTACTGCCGCTGGCGCATGAGTTCCCCAGCTCGATGGTGGATACCTCCAGCGCACCAGAAACAGCGAAAGCTGAACCACAAACGGCCGAAACTGCAACAAATCAGCCCGAAAGTGCATCAGAGCAGGCCAAAACCGCAGAAGCCGCGCCCAAAACTGAATACGGCGCAACCAACAAACTGGTATCGCAGGACCGCGCCGCCGAGCTGCGTAAGAAGCTGAAAGCCAAATTCAGCCAGCTCAACAGCGGCCTGGATCCGGAAATCCTGGCCATCGGTACCGAGCTGGCGGTGTTCCACCTGGAAGCTGGCGTGCGCAAGTTCGCTGACTTCGCCCGCACCATGGCCTCAGATCTCGATGTGCCGCTTAACCGCCTGCGTCCGTATCTGCGCAGCTGGTACAATGGCGGCCGCGATATGATGGAAGACAGCGGTATTTCCATCGAAGGTATGGACAGCCCCGAGACTGTTCGCGCCGAATTGGCTAAACTGAATACCGAAGAACAACCGCAACCTGTCTCGCAGCCGGCTGGCTCGCTTGATGACATGGTTGTTCAATTTGACCGCGAGGTAACTACCGATGAACCTGAACGTATGGATCAGCCAGGCCAGGGACCACTGGAAGGAATTCCAGCCAACCCTGTTCAAGGAGCTGAAAGCCAAGAACCAGCTGGGGAACGCGCTGCGCGACGCAGCGGAACGGACGCACCAGGAAATGAGCGAGCTGGAAGCCCAGGGATTCAGCAACCACGAAGCCTGGGAGATGACGCGCGAGAAGTATCTGTTCCCGCCGGAAGAGGCGAGCCTGCAGCAGCCGGACAGCGAAACGAACCCGGCAGCGAAACGGATGCAGGACGTAATGGCGATCGTGAACGCGCCCTACGAAGAGAGCGAAGCCGACCTGTAGCCGGTACGGTTGCCGAAGATCGCCCCGTTGGCGCATTCACCATCAACGCGGACGAAATCGGCAAGGGTGGCGACAAAACGAAGTATCGCAACAACGTTGCCGCTATCCGCCTGCTGAAAGAGCTGGAAACCGCCAACCGGCCGGCGACCCGCGAAGAGCAGGCAGTCCTTTCGAAATACGTTGGCTGGGGCGGCCTGCCGCAAGCCTTCGAACGCACTGACGGCAGCGCCAATAAGGGCTGGGAAAAAGAAGTTGCGGATCTCAAGGCGCTGATGACGCCGGAAGAGTACCGCGCCGCGCAATCCTCCACGAAGAACGCTCACTACACCAGCCCGGAGATCGTCTCCGGGATGTGGGATGCCATGCGCCGCCTGGGCTTCACCGGTGGCCGCGTCATCGAGCCGTCCGTGGGCGTCGGCAACTTCTTCGGTCTGATGCCGGCAGACGTTCGCGCCGCCTCTGCGCTTCATGGCGTCGAGCTGGACCACATCACCAGCGGTATTGCGACCCAGCTCTATCCGGAGGCGAAAATTGCCCGGATGGGCTACCAGGATTACGTTATCCCGGACGGCTATTTCGACATCGCGATCGGCAACCCACCGTTCGGTGCCGATAAGCTGTATGACGGCCGCCGCAAAGACCTGTCCGGCTTCAACATCCACAACTACTTCTTCGCCCGTTCCGTCGATGCGCTGCGCCCTGGTGGCGTCCTGGGCATGGTGGTGACGAACCGCATGCTGGATAGCGCCAGCGATAAGGCCCGCCAGTATATTGCCGACCGCGCCGACTTCCTGGGCGCCATCCGCCTGCCGAACAACGCGTTCGCGAAGAACGCCGGCACTGAGGTGACGACCGATATCATTTTCCTGCGCCGTCGCGCGGAAGGTGAGGCGCCGGCCGGTGCGCAGTGGATGAACACCGTGGACTATACCGACAAGGAAGGCCGCACGGTGCCGCTGAACGAGTATTTCGCGGCCAACCCGGACATGATGCTGGGTGACTTCGGCGCCTATGGATCGATGTATCGCGAAGGCGAGCCGGCGCTGGTGGCCCGGGAAGGGCAGAACACCGCCGCCGAGCTGGCCAAAGCAATCGCCCGCCTGCCGGAGAACATCATTACCCGCGTCGAATCGGTCAAGCCGGAAACCCGCGCGACCGTCGCGGCCGAAAATGCCCGCGTAGGCTCCATGTTCCTGGACGGCGACCAGGTGATGATCCGCCGCGATGACGTGATGGGCGAAAGCCAGGGCGAAGCCGTATCGTTCCCGAACGAGAAGGCCCGCCAGCGCGTCACCGGCATGATTGGTCTTCGCGACCACCTGGCCGACCTGCGTAAGCTGCAGCTCGACCCGCGCGCAGACGAAACCCGCATCGAGGCCGCTCGCGGCCGGCTCAACCAGGTTTATGACGCCTTCGTGAAGGAGTTTGGCCCGGTAAACCTGGACGCGAACAAGCGCCTGTTCCGTGACGATCCGACCTGGCCACAAATCTCTGCGCTGGAAGAGGGCTTTGACAAGGGTATCTCTGCCGCCGTGGCGAAGAAGACTGGCGAGGAAGCCAGGGCGCCGAGCGCCTCAAAAGCGGCGATCTTCTCCAAGCGTACGCAGTCGCCATACTCGCCGCCGACCAGCGCCAGCACGGCCAAAGATGCCCTGGTGACGGCGCTGGCCGAGCGCGGCCACGTCGATATGACCATGATGAGCGAGCTATACGGCAAATCGGAGGATGAGATTGCCCGCGAGCTGGGCGACCTGATTTTCTCCGATCCGAATAAGGGCTGGGTGACGCGCGACGAATACCTGTCCGGCAACGTGAAAGCGAAGCTGGCGCAGGCCCGCGAACGTGCGCAGACCGACCCGGCCTATGCCCGCAACGTCGAGGCGCTGGAGGCAGTGCAGCCGAAAGACATCGAGGCGGTGGACATTAGCGTGAAGCCTGGCGCCAGCTGGTTGCCGGCCGACACGATGGCCGCGTTCGCGAACCATATCGCGGAAACCACCGACGCGAAGGCCTTCTACAACCCGGTGACGGCAAAATGGTCGTTCCCAGGGCTGAATGCCAGCGCTGCAGCTGCTGCGCGCTTCGGTACCGGCCGCATGGATGTGAAGAGCATCATCGAGGCCGCTGCCGCGCAGAAGTCCCTGCAGGTCTATGACAACCACCCGGATGGCTCGCGTACGCTGAACGAGACGGAAACGCAGCTGGCCAACGACAAGGCGAACGCCGTACGCGAAGAGTTCGGCCGCTGGATCTGGTCCGACGACGCCCGCCGGCAGACGCTGGCCCGCCTCTATAACGACCAGTTCAATACCGACGTGCCGCGCGTGTACGACGGCTCTCACCTGACGTTCCCGGGCAAAATTAGCGACGACATCATTCGCCTGCGCCCGCACCAGGGTAATGCCGTCTGGCGCATCGTGCAGGGCGGCTCGACGCTGACCGACCACGTTGTCGGCGCCGGCAAGACCTTCACCCTGATCGCCGCGGCTATGGAGCTGCGCCGCATGGGGCTGGCCCGCAAGCCGGTATTCGCGGTGCCGAACCACCTGGTAGGGCAGTGGGCGGCCGACTTCGTGAAGCTGTACCCGGGCGCCAACGTCCTGGCCGCGACGAAGAAGGATTTCGAGAAGGAGAACCGCAAGCGCCTGTTCGCCCGTATCGCGACTGGCGATTGGGACGCGGTTATCGTCGCGCACTCGTCGTTCGGTAAAGTGCAGGTTGACCCGCAGGCTGAGGCCGAGTTCATCCAGGAGCAAATTGCCGACCTGGAGGCCTCTATCGAGGCTATCCGCGAGGCAGAGGGCCGCAGCAGCCGCAACGTGAAAGACGCGGCCAAGCGCCGCGACGCACTGCAGGAGAAGCTGAAAGCCCTGCTGGATACCGAGAACAAGGACGATTCCCTGTACTGGAACGAGCTGGGTATCGATGCGCTGTTCGTGGACGAGGCTCACGAATTTAAGAACCTGGCTTACTCCACCAGCATGCGCAACGTCGCAGGCCTGGGCGATACCAAAGGCAGCCAGAAGGCCATGGATATGTTCATGAAGGTCCGCCAGGTGCTGAAAGCCACCGGCGGCCGGAACGTCGTGTTTGCGACCGGTACGCCGATCTCGAACACCATGGCAGAAATGTACACCATGCAGCGCTACCTGGATTACGACACGCTGCAGGCGCAGGGGCTGTCGCACTTCGACGCCTGGGCGCGCATGTTTGGCGAGGTGGTGACGGATTGGGAGCTGTCGCCGTCCGGCAAGTACAAGATGAACAGCCGCTTCGCGAAGTTCGTCAACATGCCGGAGCTGATGCAGCGTTACACGTCGTTCGCGGACGTTATCAACCGCGACGACATCAACCGCCAGCTGGCCGCCCAGGGCAAAAAGCTGCCGGTGCCGAAGGTGGCCGGCGGCAAGCCGACCAACGTTGTGGTGCAGCGCAGCCAGGACCAGGCGGACTACATCGGGGAGCCGGTGAAGGATGCCGACGGCAACGACACCGACCAGTACCCGCGCGGAACGCTGGTCTGGCGTTCGGAGAACCTGCCGAAACGTCCGGAGAAGGGCGCCGACAACATGCTCAAAATCATGTCCGACGCCCGTAAGGCTGCGCTGGATATGCGTCTCATCGACCCGCGCTATCCGGATCATCCGCACAGCAAGGTCAACGAGGCGGCCGACCGCATCCTGGGGCATTACCAGAAGTGGCACGACGATCGCGGCACGCAGCTGGTGTTCATCGACCTGTCTACGCCGAAGAACGCGAAGGCCGGCGAGGCCGCACGCCTGCGCGACCTGGCCGAACGCGCCGACAACGGCGACGAGGACGCAATCGCCGCGCTGGACAAAATCAGTCCGGACGAGCTGCTGGCGCTGGAAAGCGATTTCTCCGTCTACGATGACCTGAAACAGAAGCTCATCGCCCGGGGCATCCCGGAGGCGGAAGTCGCCTTTATCCACGACGCGAAAACCGAGCTGCAGAAAGAAGAGCTGTTCGGCAAGGTCCGCACCGGCCGCATCCGCGTGCTGTTAGGCTCCACCGCGAAGATGGGCGCCGGCATGAACGTGCAGGATCGGCTGGTGGCGCTGCATCACCTGGATGCACCGTGGCGCCCGTCCGACCTGGAGCAGCGCGAGGGCCGCATTATCCGCCAGGGTAACAGGCTGTATGAGCGCGACCCGGAAGGCTTCGAAGTCAGCATCGAGCGCTACGCGACCAAGCAGACGCTGGATAGCCGCATGTGGCAGACCATCGAAGGCAAGGCGAACTTCATCGAGCAGGTGCGCAAAGGCAATACCGGCGTACGCGAGATCGAGGACGTGGGCGGCGAAGCGGCCAATGCGGCCGAAATGAAAGCCGCATCGAGCGGCAACCCGCTTATCCTGGAAGAGATGACCCTGCGCCAGCGCATCCGTCGTCTGGAGAACGAGCGCACCGGTCACGACCGCGAGCAGTTCAGGATCCGCGATAGCATCCAGTACCAGCAGAAGCGTGCCGTTTATGCCGAGCGGGAACTTGCCGACCTGCGCCAGGACGTGAAACGCGCTCAGCCTGCAGAGTTCGCCATGACCATCGGCAATGAGACGTTCGACAAGCGTAAGGACGCCGGCGAAGCCATCCTGGCCGCTGCCGCGAACATGGAGAAGAACGGCATCGCAGAGCAGGATATCGGCAGCTATGGCGATTTTACCCTGCATCTGTACCGTCTGAGCGCAGAACAGTACGAAATTACGGTGCAGGGCAATGGCGCCTACACCGCGAAGTTTGGCCTGGGTGCCGATCCTGTCGGTACCGCGATGCGCGTCACCAATGCAGTGAAGGATTTGGGCGGCGCCATCGAGAAAATGGAGCAGGCGCGCGACCAGGCGAATGCGACCGTTCCGAAACTGCAGGAGCAGCTGGCCGACTGGCCGAAGGATACCGAGCTGAACGAGGCCCGGACCCGTCACGGAGAAGTGCTGGATCAGCTGAAACCGAAGAAAAAAGAGTCTGCCCCGACTGTTGCCAATCCGGAAACGCCTACGCAGAAGTCGCAACAGGATAATCTGCAGTCGTGGTCGCGCATTTCCAGCGGCCAGCGTCAGGCTTCGCAGAAAAATCTCGCAGAAATGCGTCGCATGCGTGCGCAGGCTGCGCCGACTGATCAGTTTGCTGAGCTGGTGCGTCGTATCGAGTTCCAGAACCAGAGGGAAACCAGTAACCCGCAACGTGTTCTTGCGTCCCTGCGTGCAGCTGAATTGAGCGGGCAGTACGACGCGAAAGGCATGCAGCTCGCACAGTGGCTTATCCGCCAGTACCCGAACGTGGCCCGCTCGCTGAACATCGAGCTGAAACAGGGTAGTGATGATCTGCCAGCGGGTAACTATAACGTTCCGACGCGGCTGATCTCACTCTACAGCAACTACACGAACGAGCGCGGGCAGAACGTTGCCGGCACTGATGCCGTAACGGCCACACACGAAATCATGCACCATCTGGAACGTATGTTGCCCCGCGACGTGCAGGAGGCCATTGCCGAGCGCTGGTTCGACGCGATGAAAGCCCGTCTGGCTGAATACAATTCCGCTGGCCAGACCCGGAGAGGCGATCTGCTGGCTGACCTGGTGGCCGGTATGTATGGCGACCAGGCGGGGCTGGAGCGCGCACGTCAGGCAATGATGAGTGGTGAGCTGCCCGCGAGCGACTACCAGTTCGCATCTCCGTCTGAATATTGGGCTGAGAACGGCGCCCGTATCATTGCAGAACGCAAAGCAGAGGCAGAGCGCCGCGCTGGACGCAATTGGGTGGATAAAGCGGTCGATGTTATGCGGTCCATCATCGCGAAGATCCGTAATCTGGTGGGGCGCCGTAGCGACACGCGCACCACACTGGATGACGCGCTAGATAGCGTTCTCGCCGGTGACGGTCGGTTCGTTGACGACGCGACGATCCTGAACCGCGTAGGCGACGACCTATACGGCTTATCCGATGCTTTCACAGGGGACAACGTGCCACAAATGCGGTCCGGTCTGGATCCTGACCCGAACCCGCCGAGCACCGCCGACAACGACGGGATGATTAAGCGCTGGTGGGACACCACGAAAAACTGGACGAGCGATAAACTCACGCAATCCATGCCGAACATGCTGGCCACCGTGCCAATGCGGCCGCTGGTGCGCGAGCTGGGGCGCAATCTGGCCGGCGCCGCTGACTATATGCGCCTGAAACAGAGCATGGACGCCATGCGCAGCGAGTGGCATGCGAAGACGGATAAGGTTGCGCAGCGCTGGCTGAAATACCGTGTGGCCAACAAGGCCGAGAACGCCGAGCTGATGGATCTGATGCATGAGGCTACCCGCGTGCAGGTAGACCCGTCAGAGAAGTTCGCACCGCTGATGACCGACCGTGAGCGCGATGCCCTGCGTACGGCGCCCATCAACTCCAGCCAGTACGAAACGCTGGTGAAGAAGGCCGCCCAGGACAAGAAGCGCCGCGAGGCTCACCGTTCGCTGCAGGAGCGCTGGAACAAGCTGTCTCCGGAGGCTCGCGAGATCTACATCGAGGTTCGCGATACCTATAAGGCGATGGCCGACGCCTACGAGGGCATTCTCCTCAAGAATATGGAGAAGGCCATCAACGTGCGTATCAAGAAGGCCGAACGCGAGCACCGCGCCGATATGGAGGAAATCGCAGACCTGGGCCTGACCGGCCAGGAGAAACAGGACGCGATCGACAAGGCGAACGGCCGCCTGCGCGCCGCGAAGACGAAAATCTCCTGGAACCGCAAGGCACGCATCACGCAGCTGCGCCAGCAGTTCGAAATGGAGCGCCTGGCCGGCCCGTATTTCCCGCTGGCCCGCTTCGGCAACTTCTTCGTGACCGTCCGCAACAAGCAGGAGGGCTTCGTGGAGTCGTTCTCCCGCTTTGAGGATGTCACCGCCCAGCGGAAGTTCGCCAACATGATGCGCCAGAACCCGAACTATGAGGTGGAAGTGGGCGCGCTGGATGATACCGCGTCTGTCCGCAAAGCCGTGGATCCGAACTTTGTAGCGGACGTTGAGGATATCCTGGCCGACCTGCCGAACGCCGATAAGGTGAAGGATGAGGTATGGCAGCGGTACCTGGAGACGTTGCCGGATCTGTCGGTGCGTAAGAACCGCATCCACCGTAAGGGCCGCGCCGGCTTCGATGCCGACGCCCTGCGCGCGTTCGGGAACCAGATGTTCCATGGTTCACACCAGCTGGCCCGCCTGGCTCACTCCTTCGATATGGAAGAGGCGATCGACCAGGCGCGCGAAGAAGCCCGCCACACCAATGACCCGGTGCGCGATACGCTGGTGGTGAACGAAATCGCCAAGCGGCATGAGTTCGTCATGAACCCGACCGGCGGCAGCATCGCCCAGGCGATTACGTCTGCAGCGTTCATCTATCACCTGTCCGTCAGTCCGGCGGCCGCGATGGTGAACATGTCGCAGACTGTCATTATCGGCGTGCCGATCCTGGCCGCGTACAACGGTGGCGCCCGAGGCTTCACCCGCGCTTCTAACCAGCTGATGAAGGCGCTACGCGACTTCACAGTGGGCCGGGGTTATGCCGAGCGGTCGAAATACCTCACCGCTGACGAAAAACAGGCGATGGAGCAGGGGTATAACACCGGCGTCATTGACCGTACGCAGTCGCACGACCTGGCCGGCGTAGGCGAAACTGGCGTTGAGTACAGCCCGAAACGCGCCAAAGTGATGGCGGCGATCTCCTGGGCGTTCCACCATACCGAGCGGCTTAACAGGGAAGTCACCTACCTGGCCGCCTACCGTATGGCCAGGGCGAAAGGGGAGAACCACGCGCAGGCAATCAACACCGCCGGCGACCTGACCTGGAAGACCCACTTCGACTACCAGAACACGTCGCGGCCGCGCGTCATGCACAGCGACACCGCGAAGGCGCTGCTGGTGTTCCGCAACTACAACGTCAACATGCTGTGGCGTCTGTTCCGCGATACGCACCAGGCGCTGAACGGCGAGAGCAAGGAGATCCGCCGGGAGGCCTTCACGCAGCTGGCTGGCATCACCGGCATGATGATGGCCAATGCCGGCATCAAGGGTACCTGGCTGTTCGGCATCGCTATGGTGCTGGCCGGCATGTTCCTGGATGACGGCGACGATCCGGAAGTCGAGCTGAAAAAGGCGATGGTGAAATCCATTGGCCCGATGATGACCGGTATCGCGCTCGATGGCATCCCGGGCTACATCACCGGCACGTCGCTCAGCGAGCGTATCGGTATGCCTGACCTGTGGTTCCGCTCGCCCGATCGCCAGCTCGAAGGGCAGGACGAGTATAACTACTGGCAGACCCAGGCGCTGGGTGCCGCCCCGGGCATCATCCAGAACGCGATGCGCGGCTTCCAGATGATGCAGCAGGACCAGACCTATCGCGGTATCGAGACGCTGGCGCCGAAGGTCATCAAAGACCTGATGCGCGCGTACCGCTACCAGACCGAAGGCGTGACGACGCTGAAAGGCGACAAACTGCTGGACGAGGTGACGCCGTGGGAAACGTTCGTCCAGGCGCTGGGCTTCACGCCGGCCGCCCTGGCAGAGCGTTACGACATCAACAACGCCAATATGAACAAGCAGAAGTTCATCCTTGGCGAGCGTAAGAAGCTGCTGGACCGCTATGCCCGCGCCGATAAGGCCGGTGACGAAAAAGCCCTGGAGCGCATCGAGAAGGACATGGACAAATTCTCAGAGAAGTACCCGGAGCAGGAGATCACCGAGAAGGCAATTCGTAACTCTCTGCGGTCGCGCGAACGAAATCGCGAGAATAATGACGGCGGCATGCTGTACAATAACCGTCTGCGGGATCGCATCCTGGAAGAGCAATCCCCGACCGTATATCGGTAAGGAGTGGTACCCGTCTTGCTGGCGCGTGATCTGGCTTGACGGGGTGGCTTCGGCCGACCTCGCCCCCTTTGTTGCTTCCCAAAGGGGTATGCGCCCGGAGCTGGCGGGTAATCACTGCAGTCCAGCAACAACGAATCGGCCCCCGGTTGCCCACCAGCTCCCGGGGGCTTTTTCTTTAAGCCTGTTGTGGTATTGGCAACGCTCAGACTAAAATCGAAACAGTACCGATAATCACCGCGTATGACGTGCGGCCAAACAGAGGGCGCGTCATGTCGCAAAATCTCACAGAAAAAGACTATCAACGGGCCGCGAACCAGCTGGGCGTTCCGATCGCTGCCGTGAAGGCTGTCGCCAGCGTCGAAAGCAACGGCGGCGGTTTTCTCTCAGACGGACGTGTTAAGGTTCAGTACGAGCCGCACGTCATGTACCAGCGGGTAAAGCTGAAATTCGGCCAGGCCCGCGCCGACAAAGAGCTGAAAGCCCATCCCGACCTGCTGGCGCTAAAGCCAGGCAGCTACCAGAAGCTCGACCAGGAAGACAAGGATATGGACCGGGCGGCCACCCTGATTGACCGCCAGTGCGCCCTGGAGTCCGCCTCCTGGGGTGCCTTTCAGATCATGGGCTATCACTGGAAAACCTGTGGATATCCCACCCAGCAGGCCTTCATCAACGCGCAGTACAGCGACGCCGGTCAGCTCGATACCTTCGTTCGCTTCGTCAAGGCCGACGTGCGCCTGGTTCGCGCGCTGCAGCGCCGTGATTGGGCCGGGTTTGCCAGCGTCTACAACGGCCCCGGCTACAAGGCGAACAAGTACGACACGAAAATGGCATCCGCTTACGCACAGTTCGGGGGTGCCTGATGGACGAATTCAACCCTTCCGGGGGCGTCATCGGCGCGATCGGTGCTGCGGGCGCCGCGCTGGTTACGGGGATTATCTGGCTGCGCAAGACGCTGGCCAGTACCGCCGCCGATGTCGCCGGCGACCGCGCCGAAGTCGATATGATTTCGGTGCTGCAGCAGGAGAACAAAGAGCTGCGCGAACGTCTCAACGAGACGGAGAAAGAGCGAAACGAGCAGTGGAAGCAAATCGCTGACCTGTCCGCTCAGCTGCAGATCATCCAGGCAAAGATGGAAAGCCTTACCGAAACCAACCAGGCGCTGACTGCCGAGGTGCAGCGCCTGCGCCAGGCACTGGAGGCACGCTCATGACCGAACCCAAACACAACAGCCAACGCAGGGCGCTTTGGGGGATCGTAGCCCTGTTCACCGTCGCCGGCGCCAGTGCCGGCTTTGCCGGTGGCCAGGTTGTCACCCGGGCAAAGGCTATCGCGGAGGTGGATTCGATACGAACCGCCTACGCCGAGGCCGATAAGGCGCGCAGCCAGGCGCTGGATATGTGCCTGCGCCTGGCGCCGAAAGCCGCTCTCTCAGCTGCAGACGCAGCGAAGGCCGCGAAGGAAGCCGCGAAAGCTGCCAGCAAGGCGGCACAAAACGCGGAGAAAGATGAATGAACCTCACCACTCCCGTTACCGTCAAAATTGCTGCGATCGCTGGCGCTGCATGCCTGGTTGTCGGCCTGGCTGGCGGCGCCGCGATCGGCAACTGGCTTCGTGGGCTGCAGGCTGATGCGGATATCGCCCAGCTGAAAGCCGACCATAAGGAAGCTGAAAAACAGTGGCTGGTGGACCGGAACGCCATCACCACCAAAGCCCAGCAGGAAACCGCCGCCGCCCTGGAGCGCGAGCGCCAGGCGCGTGACGCAGCTGCTGATCTCGATACGAAATATCAGGAGCTGTTAGCCAATGAGAAACTTAAGAATGATGCTCTGCGCGGTGATATTGCCTCTGGCCAGCGCCGGGTGCGTATCCTCGAAGCAAACCTTGCCACCGCCAACCTTGCAGCCCGTCAGCACGCCGCAGGCGGAAGTGCCGGCGCCGGCAGCGTGGGCGATGGAAAAGGAACCGAGCTTACTGCCGAAGGTGGACTCCTTGTTCTCGATATCCGGGACGGAATCAAACGCAGAGAAGACAAAATAGAGTACCTGCAGAGTTACATCACGGACGTGGTAAAACAGTGCAAAAGGTAGCGCCGGCTGCTATATTCAATTTGCCTCGTATCATGTCAGTTATTGCCGTTAATAAAACTCCCGTCGCCCGCCATTACCGGCGGCCTTTTTTTATTGTGCTATTATTTTCGTGGGCAGCGGAACGTCGGTCTTGTGCTTGTCGTTAAATCAGCCGCCAGCCCACAAAAAAGAAGCCCCCAAATCGGGGGCTTTTTTTCATGCTGCTTCGGTGCCGGCAATGACTGTCAACCTGGGCGGTGTCTTGTCCTTAATCATCTGCCGCACGAACGCGTCCCAAATCTCCATCGCTTCCCGCTTCTCCGCGATATAGCTGTAGCGGTCATAGCTTTTGGAGCTGACATCCTGCAGCGTGTGGTTCTGCAGGCGGTCGCGGATCTCCTTCGTGAGGCCTGCCTTGCCGGCGAGCGTCTTCCAGGTGCGGCGCATGTCCCGGTTCGTGACGTGCGGGATAACGCCACGGTCGCGCTGCCGCCACAGGAAGGAATAGAGCGTCTGGTGCTGGACCGACAGCGACGGATCCTTGCTGCCGGGGAAAAACCAGCCATGCTCATTCGGCGTGAGGCTGTTCAGCAGCTCGATGGCCATGCCGGGTAGGGGGATGGCGTGAGGCTTCCCGTTCTTCGTCTTTGACCAGTCGATCATGCCTTCATCGCGGTCGTACTGGTCAACGTGCAGGGTGCAAATTTCCTGCACACGCTGGCCGGTCAGCATCAGCAGCATGATGGCGCGGGGATAGGAGGGGTGGATTGCCACGTCCGGATTTTGTAACCAGCGCCACATCTTCACCCATTCCTCTTCACGCAGCCAGCGCTCGCCCGGCTTCTTCGGTTCGGTGGGGATACCGGCGGCCGGGTTGCTCACCAGATTAAAGCGCCGGGGGCTGGTGGAGCGGTAGTCATTCTCGCTCTTCATTCCCCAGCTGTAGGCGCTTCTGACGTAGCTGCGCACGTGGTCAGCCATAGCCTTCTTCCCGCGCTCATAGATGGGCCGCAGGACGTTCAGCACGTCAATCGGCTCGATGTCGCGCGCCAGCCGGTTGCGGCCCAGCTCGTCAGCAATCTTATTCAGCCCCTTCCGGGCCTCCTTATGGCTGATTTTCCCGCTGTCCCGCAGCCAGTCGGCATAGCCATCGAAGAGATCGCCCACGGTGCCCGGCCGGGTGTCTCCCTGCACCTTGATCGATGCTCCCTTATTGATGGTGGCGGAAAAGTCGCGGGTGAAAACCTCGCGGGCATCCGCCAGGGTCATGTGCGGGTATTCGCCCAGCTTCTTCAGTTTGCGCTTCCCGTCGCGCCACTGCTGCGCGTAAAAGACCGAAGTAACGCGAGTAGGCTGGGGCTTGATAACCAGAATGAGACGCCCGGTGCCGCGCCCTTCGCCGTCCACCAGCGTTTCAGGTTTCTGCGCTTTGGCTACGCGCTTCAGCGCGTTCTTGATTTGTCCGTCTGTAAGGCTCGGCATCGGGTAGGCTCCTGTCTACTGCTGTTTATCTTCTAAAGCTGGGTTGGTGGTTTATGGGTGTTAGTCGTTGCCAATAAAGAAGCCGTGATCCAGGTGTGGCTTGCCGTCGCTCGTAAAAATGCCGATCACCTCGATGTAGCCGCCTGCTGGGTTTACCCATCGCACGCAATAGGTTCTGTCATCGACCGGGTTATCAGCATCGAGGGTATAAGCCTCTGGCTCCCATCCGGTGACGGCATCCTGAAATCCAGCCTCCCGCAATCTGTCCAGCGCGTAGCGGTACAGCCTGGCGGCCAGTCTTTTGGATATCGTCTTTCCAGTCGTCTTCACTTGTTGCGGTAAAGCCCTGCCAACCATGTCGCACCTGATTGGCATCCTGATCATCACGTCAGTCTTCATGCTCCTTTCCTCTTAGCCCGAAGGCGGTTTCATTGGTGCTGTTAGTGGGTGGTAGCTGGTGCTGTAATTGGTGTCGGTTTGCCCGACGCACCCCGTTTATTGATCGGGAGCCGCTACCAGTCAATATCTTAAAAAAGTCCGGTAATCAAAGGGTTTGAACGTGAACCAGCGTGAACTAAAAACTGGCAGTAGGGTGATTGTGGACCACGCTACACCGTTCAAAATTCCGCTTTGTTTTCAAACCCTTTAGCCGGTGACGCTTCTTAACTGGTGTAGCGGTTTGGTGCCGGTTTGGTTTTGACCTCTCGCATATTCCCGTTCAGCACCAGACCATCACCAGCGTTACCGCTGGCAGCGGTGACATGCTCACTTAGAGAAATTTCGAACATCGAACGCTTACCAAGCTGGCGGCACTGCGCCTGGAAGCTCATCACAAAATCACGGTCGTTGAATTTTTTTGCAAGTTGCAGAGCGAGCCTTCGGTGAGTGCATCGGTTGCCTAGAGGGATCAACCGTGCTGCCAATTCCAAGGCGGGCAATTTCCCACGCGGCCATCCCTGTGTTTCGATATTTAGCGCCCGGTAGATTTTTTTGAACATCCAGCGCTTCGCTTTGATATCTCGTTTACTCATCATCCCTCCAGCCATAACATGAAGGTTTCCACTTCGTTGGCGATGTCATCGTTACCGAATATGCCAACATCCGGTTCATGATGACGGGCATCATCGGCAGCGCCATCCAGCCAGCTATGAAGAAAGACGCGGGTAGCGTCGCTTAACTCTGGCGGCTCATTGGCCTCAAAAAGCGCCCACAGCTCCAGAATCAGCTCGCGCAGGCGGTCTTTCCCCAAGCTATGGATACCGGCGATTAGCTCGCCAACTTCCTGCTTCGATAGGTCATTGAGTTTCACTTGCTCCCCTTAGCGCACCTTCACGCAGCTGAGTGTACGATTGTCTACTCCCTGATAGCAGATGACCCCGTTTTCTTTATCGATATAGCGTGTCAACGCCTCTGCGGAGTTTTTGCCGGTCGGCGTCACAAACTTATCGCAGCCGGTCACGGCCAGAACGGCCACCAGGCCGACGCACGCCAGTAGGATAGTGTTACGCATTCTCACCCCCGGCGCGCGGCAGGCACGCTTCCATGATGGCGCGGACCAGGAAGAACGCATTATCGTTCGTGGCGTCGTCATAGAATGCGCGCAGCGCAGCATCGACGGCTGGTGCATCCACAACGCCCTGAACGGTTTCGGCGGGGATAGATGCCTTCTCGACGCGCAGGCGGATCAGCTCCCAAACGTGCTCATATTCGGGCCAGTCGCTTTCGACGACGACGCACTTTAGCGGCATCTTGTTCCGCTCAAGCCGCATCCTGTCAGCGGAGGCTTCGACGTAATTAAGCGCTGCAACCTCGATATGGCCAACATGGCCAGCAGCCTGTGCAGCTTCTAAATCGCTGCGCTTGATAACAATATAACGGTCTTCACGATCCATACTCACTCCCGCACCGATGGTGCGCATTTGACGGTATTACGTTCATCCCACGCATCCAGCTCGGCCTCGTCGTAGAGGACCGTCTTGCCGATCTTCGTGTAGCGGGGGCCGATGCGCAGCGAACGCCAGTTCGCCAGGGTGCGCACCGAGATAAGTCCCCGGTACCGGTCGGCAACTTCATCCTGCGTGAGATACCTCTTCTTGCTCATCCGTGAGTCGCTCCTGTTGCTGTTCCAGCAACGGTGATAACAAGAGCGAAACGGTCTGAAAAGGGGGAAGCGTGAACTTCCCCCGTCATCCAACTCAATGCAGCTCGTTCGGAACCTTGTCGTTGTCCGACTTCCTCTGAACCAGCACCAGCGCATCGCGCAGCCAGTTTGCGCTAAAGCGGTCAGCTTCCTCGCTGTCACCGCGCTGCTGGATATCAATGGCGGCCTTGCCAGCTACCGAAACCATATCCACGGTGATGGACAGGTGGCGGAACTCAGCCTTCCCGGGCAGCTTCACATCGATGCTGATCGTTACTTTCTCCGGCTTGGCCATCATGCACCTGCCTTAGCCGGCGCCGGCGCGATTTCACGGATGCTGTCCAGCTCCAGGCGGCCACGGCCAGGCGCACCGACTCGGGCGCCAGTGTCCCGGTAATAGAACTCCTGGCCGCTCACTACCCAGGTGGTCGCCGTTTGGTGGACCTTGACGCGGTGACGGCCGTCGCGGCGCACGACGATCGCGGTGTGGGTTTTCTTAGAGGCCATCACTCACCAGCCTTAGCCGGCTGGAAGCCAACCATTGCCAGATTGTGGACCTGCACCAGCTCCGGATCCCCCACCTTGCCGTCGCGGGCAATCTCCGCACGCACTGCGCGGTAGGCTTCAATACCGGTGATCAGCTTTGACGTTACGACGCCATCCCAATGGACGCAGCCGCGCGCTGTGTTTGCCGATGCCGCGTACTGGTAGATGACCAGCTCGTCCGCGTCCTGGGCTGCAGGATCAATCGCGGTGCATTCTGTGCGGGCGTAGGTGAGTGACGGCAGGCGCTCCAGCACATCGTCGGCGGTATGGCCATCCCATTCGCGGCCAGTGACTAGCCAGGAAATTCTCCTGAGATTTTCCTCTTCTGATTTCGGGAGGTGATAGGTCACTTCCCCTGCAGGTGTGGTTATGCCGGCAATCAGCCATCCTTCCATCGCGCTGCCGTCATGGTGCCTAAAACTCCACCAGGCGCGGTTGCGGTGGGCGTGCATCAGGCAGGTGAACAGGCGAACGCGGTGGGCGTACAGCTCTTCGAAGGTGTGGTAGCCGTCGCTGAACAGGCCAGCATCCTGCAGCTGCTTCGCGGTATCGAGATATTCCCCGATGAGCTGTTCGACTGCAGCACGCGTCTCATAGGTTGATGCGTCGGCCTGCAACTTCTGCAGGAAGGCGGTAACGGTGATCGGTTTTAGGGTCATACCTTTCTCTTAGCCCGCGCTGGGCGGGCGACGGTCAATGAGTGGGCTTATCGTTTGCCAGCTTCCAGGATCGGGAGGTTGGCTTCGGTCGGGACGTAAATTACCTGGCTCTTGTTCTGCTGCAGTCCATCGATCCACAGGTAGCGCAGGTACTCCTCGTTGTTGCGGAGACTGTCACCGATAATCTGGTTTGCCTTCGCTACCCCTTTGGCGCGCTCGACCTCAGCGTCTGCCAGGTTGATAGCGGCCTCTTTCTTGGCGAGCGCTTCCTGTACGGCAATTTGGCGGTCCTGGCTGGCGCGGGCGAGCGCCGCCTTTCCGGCCAGGTTTTGTTGCCACACGTTGTAGTACGGGCAACCGCCCATCATCAGCGCCACCAGCGCGGCGGCGGCGAACGAACCATGCAGCGCGATACGCCCCCAGCGTGGGCCTGTTCTTTCGTCAAAATATTTGCTCACTATCCTTTCCTCACAAGTCGGCCCGTCGCCACATCGAGGCGCACGTCGCTCTCGAATGGCCGGATCCGGTATTTCGGTGGCCGGGGTTGCTCTTTCAGGTACGTGAGCTTCCCCGGTGTGTGTATTGCTATGTCATCGATAGGGAAGTGGGCCGCCACCAGGCGCAGGAAGTCCTGCAGGCCAGCTTCGCCCGCGTGCTCCCAAACAGCTGCGCGGCCCTGCTTCACCTCTTTCACTCAGTCTTCTCGTCCGGCTGGTGCCAGAAATGACCAGGTTGAACGTCGCGGCCCTTCATGTCCTCTGCCCGGACGAACACACAAGGGATCGACAAATCTACCGGCACGATGACGGCCGCGCCGTCCGGGTGGCGATGTACCTCTTTGATCTCGAAACTGGTCATCAGCTGACCACCCGCCAGTCGGTGGCCATCAGGTCGCCGGTGGATGGTGTCCAGCCAGGAACAAACACACCTTGCGAATTCTTCAACCAAAAATGGGGTGCGATCGGGTAGGTTTCGCCTGTGAAATCAGATAGAGCGCCCAGGCTTTCGGGATTGAATAGCTCCACCCACTGGCCCGCGCCGTTCCACCCAGCACGCTGCACGAGCTTGCCTTCTTTCAGCCACATCAGGGCGTCGGAGAAGCCAGAAGCTTCAGTCAGGAACGTCAGGCGCTCTGAGCCATCAGGGAGCTGAGTCAAGTAAACCGACTCGCCGTCCTCATCGACCGGCAGGTAGGTTGCAGCAAAGATATCTGGCTTGCAGGGGTACAGCTCGCCTTTGACGCCCCGGATAATCCAGTCACCACTATCGGCGCGCATTTCACCCTCAAGAGTTTTGATGGTGGCGTAACCCTCAAAGGATGGGGTGACTATTGGATCCCAATTCTCATCGCAATGGACGGCGTCAATCAGCCATTGTGGCCAGCCATTCCTGCCTAGATTTAAAGCATCACTTTCTTTCCACTGGTAGGCCTCGATAACTACGGGCTTTTTGCGAAACTTGAATGCATTAACGTTCATACCTTTCCTTAGCCCTGTCGGGCGGTGAAATTTCTGCGTTTGGGTCCAAAGCGGATCCCTTCATACTTCGCTTTTGAAACTACCTGGCTTTCCTCTTTGCCACGCGCGGCCGCAATCTGCTTTGCGGTCATCTTCGCGGCGTTTTCCCGCAAAAACTGCAGGTCTTCATCGGACCATCTGCCGATGCTAATGCCCATCTCCTTCGCTTTCGATCTCACGGCTACTGCGGTGCGATTTAGGCGCAGCCCCATATACTCGGAGGTGAACCGCTGGGCGTTGATGCGCAGATATTCTTCCTCTTCGTCAGGCCATGGCCGCCGGGTGATGCGTTTCACTTCGCAATCCCATAGACGCGCTGGCCAGGAGTCCCGTACTTGCGCCCGTTCTTCCGGCCGCCGTGGTCGCCAATCTTCCGGTAGACCGCGTGGCGGTAGTAGAGCGTGCCGTCCTCGTTCTCTTTCACCGGGTGCGGCTGCTGGTGCTCCACGCCTGGCGTCCAGGACTTGTCGCGCTGGTGGTGATCGCCAAACAGCAGGTCTTTGCGCAGCTGGTCGATGTAGTCCACCTGGCGCCGCGCTTCCTTTTCGCCCATGGCGCCCATCAGCTCCAGCGTAGCGATGGCCATTTCCCACTGGTGAAGGGTATCGAGCGCCCTGGTGGTCCAGACGCCTGGCGCCGGCCTGGCCGGATCCTGGATGTTGGGGATCGGCTTTATCGGCTCCGGGAAGCCTGGGGCGCCGCCAAACAGCGCTGCGATGGTGCGAGCGATGCGCTTAATCATGGCCATCCTCCCGCTTGACGCCAGCGGTAGAACCAGCCTCTTCATACGCTTGCTTAGCTACTCTCAGAATTGCCGCTAAAGGGGTAGAAACACCATCCAGGCGGATGGTGTTATGGATGCCCGCCATCGCTTCGCGCAGTTTCGCATGACTGGACTCCAGCGCTGCTATGCGGTGTTTCAGCTCTTCGTTTTCAACATTGAGCGAGGCTGCGGCTTCCCAATTTACCGCGCCTTCATGGGCGGCTTCCGCGTACGCTTCCAGGACCACCGGCAGCAGTTCGCCATCCTGCAGCTGCTGCGCGAGCGATGGTTTGAACTCCAGCACATTGCTGGTGGGATCGCACACGTTCGCGAAGAGGGTTTCATAGCCGCCAAAGATGCGGTTGAAAGCGCCTTCTTCCACGGCGAACTTGTAGCAGCGCAGGAAGAAGAGCTTTTCCAGGCGGGAAAGGTTTTCGAAGTCGATATCGCGGGCTGAATAATTCCAGTTTTCGTACTGCAGGCGCTGGGCGGCGCGATAGACAGCCCAGGCTAATTTGATGTCTTCGCCACTCGCGGCGGCCATCCGAACGCTGACGGTAGTCATAAAATTTATCTCGTATCAGTAAGGAGCCTTTCGTCTCCGGGTTAAAAGTTGACCGTTCATCAAATCGTCTGGCGTTACCCGCCAGATGTTGCTATTTTAGAATTATTGTTTCCATAATTGCAAATCGATTTAACCGTGTTGCGTGAAGTAAATGCGCCGCGCCCAGGTGAGTGGCTGGCTCTGCCTCGATACGCCGGCCGCGCCGGTGACGTTGTAGGTTCGAGGCTGATAGCCGCGCTGGATGGTCCCGATTATCTGCGAGCCGCCTTCCACCTGGCAGACCGCGTAGGTACCGACGAGATCGGCAGGGTCAGTCTCCGGGCCGATGAAGAACAGCCAGCCATCGAGGAAGGCGAACGGGCTGTCAGCCGTCCGGGCCTGAATCGCCTGGACGCCATCGGGCAGATCGCCCAGCGGGATAGCGACGCGTTCGCGGACATTTTTGTCCACAGGAGAAATAGTTAGGTCGCCCTGCAGGAAGCCGATGACCGGGCAAAAGCGCTGTTCTGTCTGCGCCTGCTCAATGCCGGAGTGAACCATCAGCTCGGCCAGGCTGACGCCCAGGATTTGCGCCAGCGAAACCGCTTCGCTGAGCTGCATCCGGCGGTGGCCGGATAACGTGCGGGACAACTGAGAAGGCGAGGTGTCCATTAGCTTTGCGACCTGTCTCAGCGAAACTTTACGGTCGCGCATGGAGTCATCGAAGAAACGTTTATTTATGGCCATGGGCGAACCTCCTGCTCACTGTTGGCCTGATTGGTTTACGATCGGTGTTGCCAAAACACAACCGGCATATTGATTTTGGCATTCGGTTTTGCAAACATAATTTCCAAAATAGCAACAGAAGGTAACTTTATGACGTTCAAACAAATCAGCGACGTGACGCCGCTGGCAATCCGGAAGTTCCGGAAGTCCCTGGGCCTGAGCCAGAAAGATTTTTGGCTGGGCCTGGATCTGACGGTGGGGAAGGGGTGCCGCTATGAGACGGGCGTCACTCCCATGCCGCCGCACGTTCGCCGGCTGGTCTTCCTGCAATATGGGGAAGCGGAAAACAAGGACAATGCGCTGCAGCAGATAGCGCAGGGTGTGGATCTCATGCAAACAGGTTTGAAGACCCTGAAAAACAGCGAAGGCGAGGCCGCGCAATGATGCTTTTTCTTCAAGTTATGAACCCGGTCACGTTCGTGCGGTCGGTCATCGACGGCGAAGAGCACTGGTCCGCGCTTATCTGGTACGTGCCGGCGCTGGCTTACTGCCTCGCCACCGTTTGGGGCGCCCTCTGGCTGCTGGGCGCAGCTAAGGGGACCATGTGAGCCTGGTCAGCTGGCGGAACGGCCAGGATGCTCCGCAGGTCAACGGCTGGCGCAATGTCCCCCGCAAGCCGGTCATCTGGCACGGCGAGCTATGGCTAAGGCTCCCGGACGGTACGAAAGTTTCACAGACCTGGCGCGCGCGTCAGAAAATTCGCGGCTCGGAGGCGATCGATGTTGTTCGCGCCCTGCTGAATGAGCTGGTGGCCGAGAACGGCACCGAAGCTATTGATTCCGGCTTCTGGATACAGAGCCGATAACATCCCCCAACCCGAGGAAAGGATTTTGAAACAGCAGAAATTCGAAGCAACCCTGAAAAAGTCCGTGGCCATGTTCAACATGCTCACCGGCCGCGACCTGACCGAACGCGAAGGCTCAGCGTTTATCCATATCTTCGACCTGGTGGACGATTACACCGGTGCCGGCAGCGATGCCGTCCAGGCGTTCGACGTTCTCTCCCAGGCAGCGCCCAAACCAGGCCTGCGCGAAACGCCGGCCGCGAAGGATCTGCAGAAGCTGGACCTGCCGGTATTCACCGATACCCGCCCGCTAGCCACCAAAGAGCTTTACGAGGCCGTAGCGGATTGCGGCTGTCCGGAAGGGCGCTGCACCTGCACCGACGAGATGCTTGCGAACGTACCATCGCGGGCGGCTAAGGTCGTAGTGGAGTCCACCCCCACCAGCGTCAGTAGCCCCTGGCTCGATGCGCGCCCTAAAGGCGTCAACCAGGACAGCGCAATGGCCGCCGCCGCGAAGCAGTACGGCATCAAGCCTAAGGTAATGGAGCAACTCGCCAAAGCGGAAAGCGCAGAGAACAAACAGCCCATAGGTGGCATTGTCGAGACGGCCGATGGCGTGTTCGACGCCAGCAAGCCTCGATATACCCCGCCGCCGATTACGAACGACAACCGCGACCACATTCCCGGATACGACTGGCAAATCGTCGTCCTGCGCCGCGATAAGAGCTGGGATGGTAGCTACGTCATCCACTCCGCCGTGATGCCGACACAACGCGAATTCGCAGAGCATTTTGCGCACTTCCGTGCCCGGACCCACTACGTTCACGTCAACGAATGGGTACACAACCGCTGGGAGAGCATAACCACCCGTTACGACACCAGCACGCCGGAAACCGAGCTACGCGAGCCGAACAAGGTTGTCCGTACTGCCCCCGCGCCGGAGCTGCAGGGCCGTGATGTGTCGGTGCCGCCGATGTCGGACCCATGGGAAGAAGCCGATAAGCCCTGGCGCATCCGCTACTACTCCGACGTGATGCAGCGCGTGATCTTCACCTACATCGATAAGAAGCCGACCGGTGCCGAAATGGCGCACTTCCACCACACGAAATGTCTGGCCGTCAGCCAGGCGCGACCAAAGCAGTAGGGCGCCCCCATGCACATGAGTGAAGACGAGCTGCAGGATCTGCTGCAGCGGATGGGCAAGAAGAAAAAGCCGGCCAAAGCGCCGGCGGCCAGCCCGTCTGGCCAGGAACGACTGCAGGCGCTGGGGCGTATGAAGTCCGGCGAAATGAACAAGACCGAAGCCGCGTTCGCGCAGCGCCTGGAGCTGCAGCGCCACGCCGGCGAGGTGCTGTGGTGGAAGTTCGAGGGCATCAAGCTGATGCTGGCCAAGAACACCAGCATTACCGTGGACTTCGCTGTGATGCTGGCCGACTGCAGGCTGTTCATGATCGACGTGAAAGGCTCGAAAGCCATCTTCACCGACGACGCCCGGGCGAAGATGAAGGTCGCGGCGGAAATGTACCCGTTCGCGTTCCAGGCCGCATACCCTAAGCCGAAGAGCGAGGGATCCGGCTGGGTATTTGAGGATTTTTAGGCGCACGGTGTTGCTGTTTTGGCAACGTCGTGTCCAGATTGGCAATAACGATTCGCCGTTCTGCGGCGATAAGGGGAGTTTTATGCAGTCTGATTACCTGTCCAGGTTCAAGCCCACCCTGACCTGGGAACCCGGCGGCGTGAAGGTTATTATTGCGAACCGTCATGTGGTCGCCGTCCCTGCGGGAACCTATCCGCTCGATCTGAGCCAGCAGGCCAGCGACATTCACCAGTGGCTCCTGGATAAGGGCGGCAGTGTGCTGGTGGCCGATGTCATCAACCATCACGGGTACCGCCTGCAGCGCCCGTATGGCCTGCCGGACACAAAGACCCTGCGCGCCTTCCCCCTGGAAGAGCTTTACGACCACTCGCTCCTGTACGTGGTTGAAGAGGGCCAGCCGGACCAGGAGGGCGCATGAGAATTAATTGCTGGATAACGCCCGAGAACCGCGTGGATCTGAGCGCGATGATAACGGCCGTCAATCAACAACGCGCCGCGCTGGGGCTTGGGCCTGTCTCCCAGGCTCACGTTCTGAACGACATCATCGCTCGCGCCGCTGAGCAAAGCACAATCAACCTCTGCAGCGTGTTCGTCACCCGCGAACAGCGCAGCCAACAACAATCCCAAAAACGGGAGGAACCATGAAAACTATGCCCACTAACGATTTCGGATGCCCGGTAGAAGACGATCTGCCCTCCGGAAACTTCTGGCACTCACTTATGGTGTGCCTGGTGCTTTGCATCGTCCTCTTCTGGATCCCGCTGGTTTACTTCATCGTGAGAGGGCTGGCATGAAAGCTCTCTCCATTCGCCAGCCCTGGGCCTGGCTTATCGTCAATGGCCACAAGGACATTGAGAACCGCACCTGGGACACGAACTATCGCGGCCTGGTGCTCATTCACGCCAGTTCGAAGCCCGTTTCCCCGGAAGACTATCTGGCCGCCCTCACTATCGCGCGGTCGCTGGGTATCGAGCTACCTGGCCGGAAGGATTTCGACTACGGCGGGATCGTCGGCTACACGCATATCATCGGCACCACTCGCGAAAGCACGTCGCCCTGGTTCTTTGGCCCGGTAGGCTTCCAGCTCACCGGCGCGAAGCCGCTGCCGTTCGAACCGATGAAAGGGCGACTGAGCTTCTTCGAGACAGGTTACGGCGTTGCTGCTGCCGGCCGAAAGTCATGGCTGGTCCGGGAGGGCGTGCGCTTATGACGGGCCTCAACCGCTTAGGGCTGGCGCTGATTATCGCTGGCCCGATTAAAGAGAATATCGGCCGTTTCGTCACGACCATTCGCCACCTGGGCGAGCGCGTGTCGCCCGCCACTGGCGAGAAGTACGATTGCTGGCAGATCCTGGCGCCACAGGGCAGGCCGCTGGTGGGCTACGACACGGACGGCGGGAAGAAGCCGAGTTATTACGGGCCGTACCCCTCCGCCTGGCTAATGCGCATCGACGGCTCCGAACGGGGCTGGCTCGACTTCCGGCAGAGTGATGCCGAAGGTGGTGCCGTATGAGGCCGTCCGACCTGGTAAGAGACTTTGGCAACCCGGTAGCGTACTACCCCGGCCTGGTGAAACACCTGGGCAGCGTCAACGCCGTCATTCTGTTCTGCCAGTTCTTCTACTGGACCGGCAAAGAGGCTTCGGAGCTGGGTATCTTCAAGACCACTGAGGAGATCGAGCGCGAAACCGGCCTGACCTATGAAGAGCAGCTGACGGCGCGCAAAAAGCTGCGAAGCCGTGGCGTGCTGAAGGAGACGAACAAGCGTCTGGAGCACCGTATCTATTATCGTATCGATACCGAACGCCTGGACGAGATTTTATCTCAAGTGCCTGATATTTCCCCAAATGGGGAAAGCCCAATTCGGGAAAAAGGAAAAGACCAGCCCGCGAAGCAGGAAAAGCCCAGCCCGCGAGGTGGGGAAAGCCCAGGCCGCCAGGGCGGCGATCCCGATTTCGTTCATACAGAGAATACATCAGAGACTACAGCAGAGAGTACGTCAGAGAATGCTTCCGGCGCGGGGAATCCCGCACCGGCCGGCGGTGGTTCTTCTGTGCCTGCAGTGTTGCCAGAACAGCAACACCAGGGAGAATGCGGCAACGGCCCAAGCTACGAGAGGATCCGGGCGGTTTTTTGGGAGTGGTTCGACGCTGCGTACCAGGAGCGCTACAGCACCACACTGCCGCGCAACGCGAAGACGAACGCCCAGGTTAAGCAGCTGATCCAGCGGCTGGGGAGGGAAGCGCCTGGCGTTGCCCGCTTCTACGTCCAGAACGTGTGCGAACCGCGCGTACTGATGGCGAGCCATACGCTCGACTTCCTGCTGCTGAACGCCGAGGGCTATCGCACTCAGTGGCTTAACGGCCGTGCCATGACACACGGCCGCGCCCGCCAGATTGACAGCACTCAGACGAACGCCAGCGCCGCCGATGAAGCGATCCGGATGCTGCGCGAGAGGGAGGGCCGCGTATGACGCTGGAAGAGAAAGAACACATTATCCGCACGCTGGTGGCCACCGCCGAAGTTATGGGAGGTGAGTTGAAGCCCACAACGGCGGTGGTGATGGCGCAGGATCTGGACGAATACCCGTTTCACGAAGTGATGAACGCCCTGAACCGCGTCCGGAAGGAGACGACCGGCAGGCTGACGCTGAAAGCGATCATCGACATGTTGGCGCCTGGCCACGACTGGCTCTCTGCCAATGAGGCCTGGTCGCTGGCGCTGCCGGCAACTGACGAACGCAACACTGTCGTCTGGACCAAAGAAGCCCGGGACGCGTTCAACGTTGCGCTGCCGCTGCTGGAAGAGGGCGACAAGATCGGGGCGCGTATGGCGTTCATCGCCGCCTACGACCGCAACGTCGCAAAGGCAAAGGCCGCTGGTGGCGTGCCGGCGATCGAGGTTTCGGAGGGCTGGGATAAGCAGCTGCGCGCCGTGGCCGTCGAGCAGGCTGTGAGCCGGGGGCTTTTGCCTCCGCCTCGCCAGGAAGAGACGCTGGCGCTGCCGAACCTCAGTCCGGAAGAGGTGAAAGGTAATCGTGAGCGAATGGCCGAACTACTGCGCAACTGGCGTGAATCGATGCGCCAGGTGGAGGCCGATGCCGAGGCAGAGCTGGCCAGGCAGCGCGAGGAAGCCAGGCGCAAGTTCGAAGAGCACAGGGATCAGGTGGTCGCCCAGGCGATGGCTATGGAGGAGGAGAGAAAACAACCAGACCCCTCGTAAAACGAAACAGGAGCGCCATAGAGCGCTCCTTTTCTTTCGGGGTGGTAACGTGTCGGGTTAGTCGCGTTTAACGCCGGCGTGCTCATCCAGCAGCGTATTTATCAGCTCTTCGCGCGTCATGTCCCTGTTAGCCGCAAACCGATCCAGAATTTCCAGCGTCTCGACTTTCAGCCAGATGGAGATCCGCTTGTCGCCTGCAACTGCGCGACGAGCTGCGTACGCCCGGGAGCGTTTCACGGTGCTTTCAGCCTGCATGGTCGAACCCCGCCGGCTGTTCCAGTATGCCCTCGATCGGGAAGCACTCGTATTGAGGCGCCTGCAGCCGCTGCTGTCTCATGTCCGCCAGGCAGTTCGCCTCGTCGGGGTAAACCCAACCCTGCGGGACGTAGGAGCACTGGCCGTTAAGGGCACAGACCTGCAGGAACAGGCCGAAGATCTCCGCCTTCATGAGCGCCCCCTTGCTGCCTGCCGTTCACGCCACAAAGCCCGCTCGCAGAACGCGGCACGGCGCTGGCAATACTCCACCTGGTCCGCATTGTGCCGGTCGCGCGCGTTCTCCTCTGCCACGCGCCACAGCTTCGTGGCGTGCGCCAGCTCGCCTTCGCGCTCATACTGCGCCGCCCGGGTCACTACTTCCCGGTACCGTCCGATGTTCGACTTCATACGCCCCCCGATTTCTTGTCGCTGGTCAGGGCGATGAAAGCTGCCTGCAGGCTCTCAACCTCCGCAACCGTCAGTGATTCCGGCTTGCGCTGCATGCACAGTGTCCGGATGCCTTCTGCGATGTCGTGCAGCCTGGCCCACAGGCGAACGTCCTGCTGGTACGCCTCGAGCGTTGCATAGATGGCGGTGTAAGGCGGGTTTTCGAGCTTGCCGGTATCCCGCATCACCCGCGCGCCGCCCGCCAGGGTGATGTACTTCGGCCCGTTCGCGGTGATTTGGCGCTCTACGATGCCGCCCGGGTTATGGCGCGGCAGCAGCACGGTATCGCCCGGGCGCAGGGAGTTCAGCCAGGTCTTGCGAGGGGTGCGGTTAGCCATGACGCGGCTCCTTCCATTCAGCCAGGTTTACGGCCGGACCACTGCAGGAGACAGTCGGCTCAGTAAGGCGGTCGATGATCACCAGGGCGCGGCCGACCGCCTCGGACAGTTCCAGCGCGACCGCTGGTGCAATTCCTGCGCGATCCTCTGGTGTTTCGTCGGTGCCGCTGTGCAGTTTATTCACTTCCCGCTGCAGATAATCACGCTCCTTGCTGAGCATCTTGATGTTGTCGCTCTCCATGAAGGTATCGCCCACAGAGGCATAGCTAATCCCCAGCGCATCACGAACGTTCTGTAGCCGCTCCACCAGCTGGCGATTGTTATTCACCAGATCGCTGACCTTATCGAGCGCCAGCGATACGCTCTGGCCGCCCAACAAACCTACGGCATGGCCGATTTTGTGCAGCAGCTGCGCCTGGTCCTGCAGCTGGGCATACTGCTGTTTAAT